>JGI24816J26688_1000179_pt1 | contig 15117 bp, 15 predicted proteins | sample METZYME_3_250m_FD_26688 | JGI IMG/M metagenome (IMG submission 26688)
TTGCCGAAGACGCTAAAACATATGTTTTTACAATGCGTGAAAACGGCAAATGGAGCAACGGAGATGATGTAACGGCAGACGATTTTGTCTATGGCCTCCGCAGGAGCGTGGACCCGTCTACACTGTCAAATTACTCAAGCATGCTGTATCCAATTAAAAACGCCAGAGACATTGTGTTGGGAATAAAAGACCCTGAAACACTCGGGGTTAGNTCGGANGGACCNAAAACNCTGATTATTGAGCTAGACGAACCAACGCCTTATTTTTTGAGTCTNCTAACACACTCAACCACCTATGCTGCACACCGCCCTACCGTCGAAGAATTTGGCGCCCAGTTTACAAGGCCGGGTAACCTAGTAGGCAACGGTGCTTTTAGGCTGCAAGAGTGGAGAGTGCAATCACACATAAAACTGGTGAGAAATACAGAGTATTGGGACAACAAAAACACTACTCTGGAAGAGGTTTATTATTATCCGCTTGACGACACAAACTCTGCGTTTAAAAGATACAGAGCGCAGGAGTTAGATTTTACAGAAACTGTTTTGGCAGAGCAGTTGCCCTGGATACGACAATGTTTGCCCAACGATCTAAAAATCTCCCCATACTTCGGGAGCTATTATTACGGCTTTAATAACACACAACCGCCCTTTAAAGACAAACCAAAACTGAGAACCGCGCTTTCAATGGCGATAGACAGAAACGTTATCACAGACATTATTCTTGGGGCGGGGCAGATTCCTTCTTACAGCCTTGTTCCCCCGGTCAAGTCATTCAAGGCTGTGCCCGCCAACTGGTCCGGGTGGACCCAGGAGAAAAAAAACCAAGAAGCGCAAAGACTTTATCTCGCCTCAGGCTTTAGCAAAGAAAACCCACTGGAGGTAGAGATTCTCTACAACACCAGCGAAAACCACAAAAGGATAGCCCTTGCTATTGCGGCAATGTGGAAACAAGCCCTTGGGGTTAAAACAACACTAAGAAACCAAGAATGGAAAGTGTTTTTAGAGACCAGAAGACTGAAGCAAGGAACCCAGATTTATCGGGCCGGTTGGATTGGGGACTACGACGACCCATATACTTTTTCGCAGCTGCTTCACTCAGAAAACGAAATGAACCATGCTGGATACTCCAGCAAGGAATACGACGAGCTTATCAATCTTGCTGCCACAAAAAACGCTGGAGAAGACAGGTTGGACGCTCTAAGGCGAGCAGAAAAAATCATGCTTGAAGACATGCCCGTTATCCCTATATATTTTTATGTTAGTCAACACTTAATTAAGCCCAGAGTTTCTGGTTTAGAGGGCAATGTTATGGATCATCACTATTCAAAATATGTGAAAATATTAAAAACAGAAACCGTGAACAACAATGGGCAGCCTTAAGTTTGTATTTTCTCGTTTTTTGGGGGCAATCCCCACTCTACTGGCGCTAGTTTGCTTAGCTTTTTTTCTGGTCAAGGCAGCGCCTGGTGGACCCTTTGATATGGAAAGATCTTTGCCCGAGGAGGTTGAGGCAAATCTGCGAGCAGCCTATAACCTAGACGACCCACTGCCTAAGCAGCTGCTTAAGTATATAGGGGACATTCTACAGGGCGATTTTGGGCCATCTTTTCAGTATCGAGACTTTAATGTCACAGAATTAATCATGAGCGGCTTTCCTGTCTCGCTGAGACTGGGCGCTACCGCTATCTTGATCGCGCTTTTTTTTGGCACCCTTATAGGGACCGTTGCTGCCCTTAATCAAAACACCAAAATCGACTATGTGGTTATGTTTTTTGGCATGACTGGGATTTCAGTTCCAAATTTTGTAATGGCACCTTTGTTGATTTTGTTGTTTGCTATTTTTTTAAACCTACTGCCAGCAGGAGGCTTGGGCGATGGCAGCGCCAGCAACATGATTTTACCGGTAGCGGCGCTGGCCTTCCCTCAGGTTGCTTACATTGCCAGGCTAACCCGAGGGTCAATGATAGAGGTTCTTGGCAGCAACTTTGTTCGCACAGCTAAAGCCCAAGGCATTCCTATGCAATATATTGTTTTGCGACATGTTTTAAAGCCAACTCTTCTTCCAATTGTTTCTTATCTGGGTCCAGCAACAGCCGCAATCATCACTGGATCTGTGGTGGTGGAACAGATTTTTGGCCTCCCTGGCCTAGGCAGGTACTTTGTTCAGGGAGCTCTTAATCGAGACTATACCCTTGTGCTCGGCGTGGTGGTTTTTTATGGGTGTTTAATTATTTTCTTTAATCTTCTTGTTGATATTCTTTATGGGTTTATCGACCCAAAAATAAAAACCAACAGATGAGCTTGCGCAAAAAAAATAAAAACAACTCTCTGTTGAATGATGCCTGGAGGGTGTTGAAAAAAAACAAAGCCGCCGCAACCTCTGCGTGGGTAATGGTTGTTATGGGATTGATGGTCATCTTCGGACCTTTGCTAAGCCCTTTTGCTTTAGACCAAACAGATTGGTACCAAATTTCGATACAACCAGACCTGGCTAGCGGCCATATTTTTGGTACTGATGATTTGGGCAGAGACTTGTTTGTTAGGGTTATGCACGGAGGAAGAATTTCCTTGATGGTAGGCCTGGTGGCAACAATGGTTAGTGTAATTATTGGTGTTTCTTACGGCTCCATATCCGGGTTCGTTGGCGGAAAAACAGACGCAATTATGATGCGAGTGGTAGACGTGCTTTACGCAATGCCTTTTTTATTTTTTGTGATTTTGTTAATGGTTTTTTTTGGACGAAGTATTTTTTTAATTTTTGTAGCCATCGGTGCAGTTAATTGGCTGGATATCGCTAGAATTGTTCGAGGACAAACCCTGAACCTTAAAGGGAAAGAGTTTATTGATGCTGCCAGAACCGGCGGCGCAACAACAGCAAGGATCGTTTTTAAACACATAGTTCCAAACCTGCTTGGCTTGGTTGTTGTGTATGTGGCCCTAACGGTGCCCCAGGTTATTTTAGTAGAATCTTTTTTAAGTTTTTTGGGCCTGGGCGTCCAAGAGCCGATGACCTCTTGGGGAGCTTTGGTTAATCAAGGCGCCAGACAAATGGAAACCTCTCCATGGATGCTTTTGTTTCCAGGAATATTTTTGGCCACAACACTGTTTTGTTTTAACTTTATCGGCGACGGACTAAGGGACGCGCTGGACCCAAAAGACAGGACCAGAGAGAGTGGATAAAATACTTTCAGTAGACAATCTAAACGTGTCCTTTAATACAAGGGGCACAATAATTACAGCAGTTAACAACCTCAGTTTTCATCTTCAAAAAAACGAAGTTTTAGGAATAGTTGGTGAATCGGGTTCAGGAAAAAGCCAAACCGTTCTTTCTTTAATGGGTCTGCTCGAATCAAATGGCGGAGCAACAGGCAGTGCGGTTTTTAAAAACAAAGAAATACTCGGGCTTTCTGATAAAGAGCTGAACAAGATTAGAGGAAACGAGATTGCAATGATATTCCAGGACCCAATGAGCTCGTTAAACCCATACATAACCATAGGGGAACAAATGTCTGGTGTTTTAAGACAACACAGCAAAGACAATAAAAAAGAAGCAAGAGACCGCTGTATTGAAATGTTGTCAGCGGTTAAGGTGCCAAGCCCAGACAAAAGAATAGATGGGTATTCCTTTGAGCTTTCCGGCGGCATGAGACAACGAGTGATGATTGCAACAGCCCTGCTTACAAGCCCTGACTTGTTAATTGCTGACGAGCCAACGACAGCTCTAGATGTTACTGTGCAAGAAAAAATCCTAGATTTGATATTAGAGGTAAAGGAAAAGTTTTTAATGTCAGTTATTCTTATCACCCACGATCTCGGGGTTGTGGCACGAACCTGTGATAATGTTTTGGTTTTAAAAAACGGCATTAAGCAAGAGTATGGAAACGCAGAGCAGATTTTTTATTCTCCCGAAGCAGAGCACACACGAGAACTTCTTTTTAAATCAAGAGAGCTAGACGAGCCACTGCAAAAAACAGAGCCAAACATTGAGCCACAAACCAGCGCCAGCATCAAAGGGCTCTCTGTCTTTTTTCCCATGCCAAAAAGAAACTTTATTTCAAAAGCAGAACACTTAAAAGCCGTGAACAACCTAAGTTTTGATATAAAAGAGGGAGAGATTTTAGGCGTGGTTGGCGAGTCTGGGAGCGGCAAGTCAACTTTAGCAAGAAGCCTTTTAAAACTACAAAAACCCACAGGCGGCAGTATTTCTATTTTTGGTGAGAACATTCTAAAAATGAACAACAAGCAGACAAAAAAATTCAGAAAAAATATTCAGGTTGTTTTTCAGGACCCCTTCTCTTCTTTGAACCCAAGAATGACAGTTTCAGAAATATTAGCAGAGCCGCTTGATTCTTTTTTTCCAAAAACCACAAAAAAAGANGCAACACAAATAATTAAAAACTGCCTNGGTGATGTCGGATTGGAAGCTGGTTTTTTGGGTAGATATTCACACGAGCTGTCAGGGGGGCAGTGTCAGAGGGTTGCGATTGCTAGAGCTTTAATAAGCAAACCAAAACTTCTGGTTTGCGATGAGGCGGTCAGTGCTCTGGACGCCTCAATAAGAGCTGAAATTATTGAATTGTTGCTCAAACTTAAACAACACAAAAAGCTAACAATGGTTTTTATTGCNCACGACTTGGCTGTGGTAAAGAAGATTTGTGACCGTGTGCTTGTGATGCAAAAGGGCGTTTTAATAGAGCAAGGAGAAACAAATACAGTTTTTCAAGCCCCATCAAATCAATACACGAAAAACTTGCTAAACTCAGTACCTGTCCCTGATCCTAGGCTTGAAAAAGAAAAATACCTCAAACGATTAAGCAACAGAAATTAAAATTTTGGTAACATTACCATCTTTAGGAATAACGAGAGCTAAAGGAGCAAAAAATGGGCGAAAAAACGCTTTACGATCTTGGTGAAACGCCTTCATTGGGGGAGGTTCCAAAAAAGATGCATGCTTTTACGGTAAGACAAGATAGATTTGGAGAACCAACCAAGGCGTGGCAGCGAGAAGTAATAAACACACCATCAGTTGGGCCCAAAGATGTTCTCGTTTATGTTATGGCCACGGGCATTAATTACAACAACGTATGGGCAGGATTAGGCTTTCCAGTAGATGTAATAGCAGACCGACAGAAAAAAGGCGAAGAAGAAGACTTCCATGCGGGCGGGTCGGACGCTGCTGGCATAGTTTGGGCTGTTGGCGAAGATGTAAGCGATGTTAAGGTTGGCGATGAAGTAGTGGTACATTCTGGTTGGTGGGAGCCAGAAGATCCCTGGGTTCTTTCAGGAAAAGACCCAATGTTGGCCCCCAGTGTGCGCATTTGGGGTTATCAAACAAACTATGGCTCTTATTGTCAATTTGCCCGGGCGCAATCACATCAAATTAAACAGAAACCCAAACATTTAACGTGGGAAGAAGCCGGCTGTTACATGCTTTGTGCTTCAACGGCCTATAGGCAATTAATGGGCTGGCCCCCAAACACAGTGGAAAAAAATGATGTTGTGTTGGTTTGGGGCGCAGCCGGAGGCCTAGGATCGCTGGCTTTGCAAATCGTTTCTGCATTGGGAGGAAAAGCAGTTGCGGTAATATCTGATGAAGACAAACGACAGTTTTGTTTAGACAAAGGAGCAGTAGGTGTAATAAACCGAAATGATTTTACTCATTGGGGCACAATGCCAGACACTAGCTCACCAGACTACAAGGCCTGGATAGGCGGCGCCAGAAGCTTTGGGAAAGCGATTTGGGACGCTGTTGGAGAGAGAAAAAACCCTAAAATTGTTTTTGAGCACCCAGGCGAAGCAACGCTGCCTACTTCTGGTTTTGTGTGTGACATTGGGGGAATGGTTGTGATATGCGCCGGAACCTCAGGATACAACATCACCATGGACCTTAGGTATCATTGGATGATGCAAAAGCGCCTTCAAGGCTCACACCTTGCAAACGATGTTCAGGCAGAAGCAGTAAATGAATTGATCTTGGCCAAAAAAGTAGACCCCTGTTTGTCNGAAACATATTCTTTTGATGAAATTGGCTATGCCCACCAATTAATGTATGAAAATAAACACCCCTATGGAAACATGGCTTGTTTAGTAAATGCCACCAAAAAAGGACAGGGCAAAACCTAGGGGGCAACACCAAACCAAGTGGCCAAACAAGAGGATCTCTTAAGGCANGGGATGCAACAAATAGGGCTTCCCATAGAAGAGCAAAACGTTAGTTTGTTGATCGCATACATCAATTTGTTGCTGCAAAAAAACCAGACGATTAATTTAACCGCAATCATCGATCCGCTGGAAGCGGTTACCAAACATCTCCTGGATGTTTTGAGTATAGCGCAACATGTTCCAGACGGTAAGGTTGTAGATGTTGGCAGCGGCGGCGGTTGCCCGGGCATCCCATTAGCAATAATTAAGCCTAAAAGCCAAATTGTTTTAGTGGAGTCAAAAAACAAAAAAGCTGATTTTTTAAACACAACAATTCAGGCCCTCAAACTCAAAAACACTAAAATTATTTGCCAAAGAGCAGAGAGCGTTGAGTTTACAAAAAAGGCTGATGCCATAGTTTGTAGAGCGTTGGGAACCATTTCTTATTTTGTTTCAGTTGCAGGCCACATGTTAAAAAAACAAGGAAGGCTGCTTGCAATGAAAGGAAAAATCCCTCACTCTGAGTTAAGCGAAATCCCATTGGGGTGGGAGGCCCTAGAAACAAAAAAAATACATGTGCCTCACCTACAGGCAGAACGACATTTAATAACAGTACGCAAGTCAACTTAAGATGCCAGAAATCATTGCAATCGCAAACCAAAAAGGCGGCGTTGGAAAAACAACTACCACGGTAAACCTTGCAGCCGCGCTGCATGAAATTGGTAAAAAAACACTTTTGATTGATTTGGACACACAAGGAAACGCCACAACTGCTTGTGGCATAGACAAAAACAACATAAGAACCTCTGTTTATGACCTGTTTCTTGGTGAGGCCACAATGGAAAACACCATGGTGTACTCAGAAGCAAATGGTTTTTGGGTTTTGCCCGCGAACAAAGACCTAATGGCTGCAGAAATTCAACTACTTGAGTTTAGAGAGAGGGAGTTCCAGTTGAAACAAATATTGACAAGAATAGACTCGCGCTTCGACTATGTTTTAATTGACTCACCGCCATCAATGAATATATTGACCCTCAACGCTCTGGCCGCTTCCCATGGCGTCATTATTCCTGCGCAATGCGAATATTATGCCTTAGAAGGACTAACCGGTCTGCTTGAAACAATTAATAAAATCCAAGAAAAAATAAACCCTGAGCTCAAAATCAAGGGAGTCCTCAGAACTATGTTTGATGTCAGAAATAGTCTTGCTGGGGAAGTCTCAGGACAGCTCAAAAGGCATTTTGGCAACAAATTATTTTGGACGTTTATTCCAAGGAATGTTCGGTTGGCAGAAGCGCCAAGTTTTGGGCTGTCAGCAGTGGTCTATGATCGCAATTGTTTGGGCGCCAAAGCTTATGTGTCTTTGGCAAAAGAAATAAGCAAAAAAATCATGTAATGATTTTCCCAACCCGTTAAACTTAGGCTTGCAATGCAAGAAAAAAAGAAAAGCCTAGGACGAGGACTGGAGGCTTTACTTGGCGCTTCTGAGCCCGCCCAACGAACCATTAAACCTGACGAAGCCATACACCAATTGGCGGTTGAAAAAATAGGACCAGGACCATTTCAGCCAAGACGAGCCATTAAAAAAGAACAGCTGAAAGAATTGGCGTTGTCTATTGAAGGACAAGGAATTATTCAGCCGATTGTGGTCAGGGAGCGAGCCGTTGTCGATTCGCAAACAGGCGTTCGTTATGAAATTATAGCCGGCGAGCGTAGATGGAGGGCCGCACAGTTGGTCAACCTAGACGCGGTTCCGGCAGTTATTAGGGCGATGTCAGACGCATCAGCGGTCGCCATAGCGCTGATTGAAAACATCCAACGTGAAAACCTCAACCCCTTAGAGGAAGCGGGCGCATTTCAGAGACTAATCATAGAATACGAAATGACCCATCAAGAGGTCGCCAACGCCGTAGGAAGAGCAAGGGCGAGCATCACTAATGCCTTAAGGCTCTTGGACTTAAGCCCAGGCGTTCAGGCGCTCTTAAACGACGCAAAAATAAACATGGGCCATGCAAGATCTTTATTGTCTTTAGCAGATCCCTCTATGCAACTAGAGGTGGCAAACCTTGTTATTGAAAAACAACTCTCCGTCAGNGACACAGAAAAACTAGTACGCAGCATACTTGACGGCGCAGACAAAAGAAAAACAAAAAAACAACCCCAAGACCCAGATATCCGAGGGCTTGAAGACAGCCTAACCCAGAAGTTAGGCGCAAAGGTTTCCATCAAACATACAAAATCTGGAAAAGGCAGGTTGGTGATTGCATACACCAGCTCAGATGAGCTTCAAGGAATTTTGGACAGAATTAAATAGAGCAAAAAAATCAATAACCAAACCTAAAACACAACAGTGTAACTTTCTCAATCATGCCAATTGAGCCACTTAATGCAAAAACAACCGCAATCGGAATTCTTTCTGCTCAACTGACTTTAGGCCTTGTTACTGCAGCAATGTTTTGGTTTTTTTTGAGTTTTGAGAGCGCAAAATCCTCAATTGCTGGCAGCATGGTAGCTGTTTTTTCATCAGTTCATTTGCTCAAACTTGTTTTTCAGTCTGCTCCTCAAACCCCCAAAAAAATCGCTAACACACTGTATATTATGGAGGCCTTAAAATTTCTTATCACTGGAGCATTATTTGGTGTCGCTGTTATCTTGTTAAAAGCCATGTTTTTCCCATTAATAATAGGTTATATTGTTGCCGTTTTTGTCTATTGGTTGTCTTTATTGGTCGTATAAAAAAACAGATAAAATGAATAAAGCTAGCTTCCTTAAAACACTGCTCTTGGCTTGTATTTTTTTGATTTCTGCAAACGCGTTTTCTGCCACAGACAAAGACCATATCGCAGGGCAGTCTGCCCACAGTGAAGAAGCCTCCTCCAATGACTACATTTCACACCATTTGATATTCAACACACAAACAGTTTTTTCGGGCGAAGAAAACGGATTTTGGACCCTGCATTTGGATAGTCTTTTTTACTCTGTGTTTATGGCGCTTTTATTTTGTGCTTCTTTTTATTTTGCTGCNAGAAAGGCCACCATTAAAGCTCCCTCAGGTTGGCTGGGCTTTGTGGAGCTGGCCGTTGTGTTCGTCGACCAGCAAGTTAAAGATACCTATTACGGCACCAGCAAACTCATAGCGCCATTGGCGCTTACAATTTTTTGTTGGGTGTTTTTGATGAATTTTATGGACCTGATACCAGTAGATTTGCTCCCATGGCTCGGTGGATTCACTGGCATTGAATACATGCGCGTGGTCCCCAGCGCTGACCTTAATATAACCTTTGGTCTTTCATTAACAGTTTTTCTTTTAATTATTTACTTCAGTATTAAAATAAAAGGNCTTGGAGGCTTTGCCAAAGAGCTGGCGTTTCAGCCTTTCGGAAAATGGATGTTGCCGTTTAATCTTTTGTTGAAACTAATTGAAGAGATTGCAAAGCCTCTGTCATTGGGGCTACGGCTTTTTGGTAATTTATATGCAGGAGAGTTGATATTTTTGATCATAGCGCTATTCACTCTTGGTCTTGTGGCAGAGCAGTTTACCGTTGCTGATTCGGGGTATATGATAATGCAGTTTTTATTAGGATTGGTGTGGGCGCTTTTTCATTTGGTGATAATTTTATTGCAAGCGTTTATCTTTATGATGCTCACTGTCGTTTATTTGAGCATGGCGCATGAAGCGCATTAGAAACAGTAAAAAAAACTATAACAGGAGAAAAAAATGGAATCTGACTTTATTTTAGGAATGACGGCAATTGCAGCAAGCATCCTTATAGGCATGGGCGCGCTAGGCACGGCGATCGGTTTCGGGTTGCTNGGAGGTCGCTTTTTAGAGGGCGCCGCAAGGCAACCAGAAATGGCAAATATGTTGCAGGTCAAGTTATTTATTGTTGCTGGGTTGTTGGATGCGGTACCAATGATTGGTGTAGGCATAGCCTTGTTTTTTGTATTTGCCAATCCGTTTATTGGGTGACCTTAACANGCAGAGCACAGCCATTGANTTGGAGGCTAAAAAATGAATATTAATGCCACGCTTATAGTGCAAATGATTGTTTTTATAACAGTTGTTTGGTTCTGTATGAAGTTTATTTGGCCGATGATCATGCAAGCAATTGAAGAGCGCAACAAAACAATATCAGAGGGCTTGGCGGCAGCAGAGCAGGGTCAAAAGAAGTTGATTGACGCTGGGTCAGAGGCATCTGTTTTGGTAAAAAAAGCGAGAAAACAAGCATCAACAATTATTGACCAAGCCAACAGTCGTGCAACATCAATTGTGGAAGAAGCAAAAACAGATGGAGAAAAACAACGATCAAGAATTATGGACACAGCACAAGAAGAAGCCAATCAAGAGGCCGCAAAACTTAAAGAGGGTCTTAAGACAGAGGTTGCTAGGCTTGCTGTTGCAGGNGCAGAGAAAATTTTAACCAGAGAAATCAAAGCTTCAGACCACGAAGCATTGTTAAAAGGGCTTGCTAAGAAAATTAAATGATATGGATGAATTAAGAACAATTACCCGGCCTTATGCCAAAGCTGTTTTTGACTTGGCAGTGTCGTCAGAAACTCTAACGGAATGGTCAGGCTTTCTAAAAGAATGCTCCGAACTGTTGGACAACAATGAAATCAAGGCCTTGATAAAAGCGCCTGGATTAAACAAGAACAAGGTTGCAAAAGTCTTTTATGAGAGTGCCACCCTTGGGGCTGCGGTCGATAGCTCAAACCAAAAACAGTTTTTGAACTTAATCCAAACACTATCGGAAAACAGTCGCCTTAATATAATGAATGAGCTGCAAAAACAATATAATCAGAAAAAAAGAGAATCGGAAAAAACAACTGAGGTTACATTAACCGCCGCAGCGCAAATAGATGAGAAAGCGCTTAATACAATAACCCATGCGCTTGAGAAAAAACTAGGAAACAAAGTTGACTTGAAGGTGATAATTGATAAAGCACTAATCGGTGGAGCGGTTATTCAAACNGGCGACCACATGATTGATGGCGCGGTTAGTACACAATTGCAAAGCCTAACCAGATTTTTAATTAACTAAAAAAGGAAAACAATGACGATTAAAGCCTCGGAAATAAGTGAGTTAATCAAGAAAAAAATTGAAAACTTTGAAGGAGATGCCCAAGCATCTGATGTTGGAACGGTGGTTTCAGTAACCGACGGAATTACTAGAATTCATGGGCTAAGTGATGTTCAGTACGGTGAAATGATTGAGTTTCCAGGTGAAACGTTTGGATTGGCGCTTAATTTAGAACGAGACTCAGTAGGCGCCGTCGTCCTTGGTGACTATACGCATATTTCTGAAGGGGCAATAGTTAAAACCACCAACCGAATACTTGAGGTCCCAGTAGGAGACGTTTTGTTGGGGAGGGTGGTTAACTCACTGGGCGAGCCATTGGATGGCAAGGGCCCAATAGAGAGCACAACAACCGCGCCAATTGAAAAGGTTGCCCCAGGCGTTATTTCTCGACAATCTGTGAGCCAGCCCGTGCAAACGGGGCTAAAATCCATTGATTCTATGGTCCCTGTTGGCAGAGGTCAGAGAGAGTTAATTATCGGAGATCGCCAAACCGGAAAAACAGCAGTTGCCGTAGATACGATTATCAACCAAAAAGGAACAGGGGTTAAGTGCATTTATGTCGCTGTGGGACAAAAAAACTCCTCCATTGCTGGGGTTGTTAGAAAGCTCGAAGAACATGAGGCAATGGAGCACACAATTGTTGTTGCCGCTGCTGCTGCAGATTCGGCAGCAATGCAATACATCGCACCATATTCCGGTTGTGCTATGGGCGAGTATTTCAGAGACCAAGGCGAAGATGCGCTCATTATCTATGACGACCTTACCAAACAAGCATGGGCATACAGACAAGTGTCTTTGTTGTTGAGAAGGCCTCCTGGAAGAGAGGCATATCCTGGAGATGTTTTTTATCTTCATTCCCGACTACTAGAAAGATCCGCAAGAGTAAACGCCGAGTATGTTGAAAAAGCAACCAAAGGGAAAGTCAAAGGAAGAACTGGATCATTAACAGCACTGCCAATTATTGAAACCCAGGCCGGCGATGTTTCTGCATTTGTTCCAACAAACGTAATTTCAATTACCGATGGTCAAATTTACCTTGAGAGCGACTTGTTTAATGCAGGCATCAGGCCAGCAATAAATGCTGGACTCTCTGTTTCAAGGGTGGGGGGCGCAGCCCAAACCAAGATCATTAAAAAACTGGGTGGAGGTGTTCGATTGGCACTAGCCCAATACCGTGAATTGGCCGCTTTTGCTCAGTTTGCTTCTGATTTGGACGAAACAACTCGCAAACAAATTGAAAGAGGTCAAAGAGTAACCGAGCTTATGAAACAGAAACAATACTCACCTTTGTCGGTCGCAGAAATGGCTATCTCCCTCTACGCTGCCAACGAAGGCTATCTTGATGATATAGATGCTGAAAAAGTAGTTGATTTTGAAACGGGTTTACTCGCAAGCTTCAGAGATAACCACCAAAAGTTGATAGACAAAATAAACAACTCAGGGGATTACAACGAGAAAATAGAGGCAGGACTTAAAAAAGCGGTCGAAGAATTTAAAGAAACAGGAGCTTTTTAATACAAGCAACACATGGCGAACGAGAAAGAAATTCGAACAAAGATTGGAAGTGTTAAAAATACTCAAAAAATTACCAAAGCAATGGAAATGGTTGCCGCTAGCAAAATGAGGCGCACCCAAAAAACAATGCAGTCCGCTCTCCCTTATGCAGATAAAATTAAAAACGTTATTGGCCATTTGTTTAAAGCAAACCCCGACTATAAACACCCATTTTTAACCGAACGGAAGGCTACAAGAGTTGGATATATAGTTGTAAGCACAGACAGGGGACTGTGTGGGGGATTAAATGTAAACATGTTTAGGGCCCTTTTAGCAGAATTAAAACAATGGCGGGACCAAAACGTTGAAACAGAGCTTTGTCTGGTTGGGGGAAAGGGCATACAGTTTTTCCGCTCAATAAACATCAATATTGTTGGCGCAACAAGCCAATTAGGAGAAAAACCAAACGTTGAAGATTTGGTTGGAGCAATAAGTATTATGTTAGACCAATACAGCAGCCAAAAAATAGACAGGCTTTTTTTGGCGCACAACAGCTTTATTAACACAATGTCACAAAAGCCAGAAATAAAAACACTACTCCCAGTTGAGGCAATAGACAAAGAAGACTTGCCAACACACTGGGACTATATTTATGAGCCGGACTCAAGAGAGTTGCTCGACCAAGTTTTGACCAGATACATCGAATCACAAGTATATCGAGCAGTTGTTGAAAATGTTGCGTGTGAAATGGCAGCAAAAATGGTTGCTATGAAAAGCGCCACCGACAATGCTGGAAAAATAATTGAGCAGCTGGAGCTTGATTACAACAAAGCAAGGCAAGCTGCTATTACACAAGAGATTTCGGAAATTGTAGGCGGCGCTGCTGCTGTTTAAGTAAATATGAGGAAGGCAATATGAGCACTGGAAATGTAGTCCAAGTAATTGGCGCAGTGGTGGATGTAGAGTTTCCAAGAGAGAGCATCCCCCGTGTGTACGACGCATTAATTCTAAAAGACGGGGAGTTGGTTTTTGAAGTACAACAACAACTGGGCGATGGCGTTGTACGAGCTATTGCGATGGGCTCAAGCGAAGGACTAAAAAGAGGCTTGGTAGTAGAAAATACAGGAGCACCAATTAGTGTTCCTGTTGGGGAAAAAACCCTTGGGAGAGTTTTAGATGTGTTGGGCAATCCAATTGATGAAGCTGGCCCTATTGGCGCTTCTGAGACCAAACCAATTCATGCAAAGGCACCAACTTTTGAAGAACAAGCTAGTAGCTCAGAGCTTCTAGAAACAGGAGTCAAGGTTATTGATTTGCTCTGCCCTTTTTCTAAAGGAGGAAAAGCAGGCTTGTTTGGTGGAGCGGGCGTGGGCAAGACCGTGATTGTTATGGAATTAATTCGCAATATCGCACATGAACATGCTGGCTATTCTGTCTTTGCCGGTGTTGGCGAACGAACAAGAGAGGGAAATGATTTTTATCATGAAATGAAAGAATCCAATGTACTGGATAAAGTAGCTCTTGTTTATGGACAAATGAACGAACCGCCAGGCAATAGGCTGCGTGTTGGGCTAACAGGGCTCACTATAGCTGAAAGCTTTCGTGATGAAGGTCGCGATGTCTTGATGTTTATTGATAACATCTATCGATATACGTTGGCAGGAGTAGAGGTCTCTGCTCTATTGGGAAGAATGCCTTCCGCTGTGGGTTATCAACCTACGCTGGCTGAAGAGATGGGCATTTTACAAGAAAGAATTACATCAACAAAAAAAGGATCGATAACCTCTATTCAGGCCGTTTACGTCCCTGCTGATGATCTCACTGATCCATCGCCAGCTACAACATTTGCTCATTTAGACGCAACCGTTGTGTTGTCACGGTCAATTGCAGAACTTGGAATATATCCAGCTGTAGATCCATTGGATTCAACAAGCAGGCAGCTAGATCCACTGATTGTTGGCCAAGAGCACTACGAAACAGCACGCGCCGTACAACAAGTTTTACAGCGCTACAAAGAGCTACAAGACATTATTGCTATTTTAGGAATGGATGAGCTATCAGAAGAAGACAAGCTAACCGTTCAAAGAGCAAGAAAAATTCAACGCTATCTATCACAACCATTTTTTGTCGCTGAAGTTTTTACTGGGGCGCCAGGCCAATATGTTGCATTGAAAGACACAATTAAAGCCTTTCAAGGTATTGTTGCTGGCGAGTATGATGCTCTTCCAGAACAAGCGTTTTATATGGTTGGCAAAATAGATGAAGCTGTTGAGAAAGCAAAAACAATGTAAAAACTGATTGAATATGAACACCATTCAAGTTGAAATAGTTAGTGCAGAAAGAGCCCTTTTCTCAGGCGAGGCAACAATGGTTGTTGCTCCAGGAAAAGATGGCGATCTAGG
>JGI24816J26688_1000183_pt1 | contig 14928 bp, 14 predicted proteins | sample METZYME_3_250m_FD_26688 | JGI IMG/M metagenome (IMG submission 26688)
TGGGCCTTCATCGATATAACTCTTTGCACAGCCTTTTTTTAGAGCCTCAGATACCAAGACTAAATCTATTCTCATGCCCATTTTTCTTCTATAAGCTGCGGCTCGGTAGTCCCACCAACTATACAACCCCTCTTGCTGTTCAAACAATCTAAAACTATCCGAAAAACCCAAACCCAGGATTTCATTTAACCACCTTCTTTCGTTTTCACTGCACAAGACTTTATCTTTCCANAACTCTGGNTCATGNACATCCATATCATCAGGGGCTATATTAAAATCTCCCAATATAACTATCTTTTGATGGGTTTTAAGAAGTGTTTGTAAATGAATATAAAAATGCTTTAACCACCTCATTTTATAGTCAAACTTTTCAGACCCAACAGACTGTCCATTAGGAACATAAACGTTAATGATCAGGACGCCACTAAAAATGCCAGCAATAACCCTGGTTTGGTCATCTGTAAAGCCTTCGATCCCTTTTGTTAGACCTGTCGGCGATTTTTTGGTCAAAAAAGCCACCCCATTATAAGATTTTTGCCCATAAATGCTTGCCTGATAACCCAAAGGCTTAAACACATCAAGTGGAAACATTTCATCCATTACTTTGGTTTCTTGAAGCCAAAACATCGGGTTGGTTGGTTTGTAACCATTGTGATACATGATCTAATCTGGCTCTTATGCCGTTAACATTCCAGCTTGCTATTTTCATATACAATTTAAATTATTTGTTTAGGCTTATAATATGTGCAGTGTAATAGAAATTAAAATGAAAGTAGAAATTTTTGGAAAACCAGACTGTATCCATTGCGAGAAAGCTAAGTTTTTATGTAAGCAAAAAAGCATTGATTATAGCTATCAAGAGTTAGGCAAAGACTTTGAAATAGGGTTTGTTTTGGAAAAGTTTCCGGGGGCAAAGACATTTCCACAAATTATTGTTGAGGGAAACCATGTTGGTGGTTACGACGACTTTTCTGCTTTTCTTGAACAAAAAAACAAACAATAGGGAGCAGGAAAATGAAAACAATTATCTTAATTGGTTTATTGTTATTACCCGGAAGCATGGCATGGGCTGGCGGACATAATGATTCTTTGTTAAATGAATCAAATTGTGAGGAGATGAAGCAAGGCATTGGTGCGTTTATGGGCATTGCAGACTATCTTTTTAAAGAAATAGAAAAAAATAATGCTAAAGACCAACCAGAAAATGAGCGAAAAGCAGCAGAAAAAGAGCTTTATGCTGCTGCTGGGTTTATGTCACAACAAGCGGCAAATTATTCAATTATTTATGATGTGTGGTGTGATTAGCTCTTAGTTTTCGGGCTCTGAACTCAATCGATCAATAACCACCCTTTGTTTTTGGCCGGACGCCTCGCCAAATATAGAACGACTCCGCAGCCTGCTCAACCAACATCCCCCAACCCTGAAGGGAGTTTGTGGCACCGTGGTTTGTAGCCCAGCTTTGAAACAATGTTTCACCATAACTGTAGTTAACATCATATGAGGTAGCTTTTTCTACTGCAATTGGTTCAATCTCAGGCAGTTCTCCTGATAAATGAGCAGAGGTGGTGTTGATAACTAAATCAAAATTTCTATTGATTGACCATCCATCCAAGCATTCAATCTCCGTCAGATGGAGATACTGNTCTTTTAACTTAATCGCATTATTTGGGCTGCGGTTTGTTAAGAATATTTGACCCACATTGTTTGCTAGCAGAGAAGGGATAATGCTTTGAGCGGTGCCTCCAGCTCCAACAATTAAAATAGATTTGTTTTCTATAGCAACATCGTTGTTCTTCAGGTCCTCAACCAAACCGTTTCCATCCGTGCTTTCACCGTAAATCCTACCATCCTCTGAAAAACTTAAAGTGTTAACCGCCCCGCAACTAGAGGCATAATCACCAAGTTTATCGCTTATTGAAAAAGCTAAACGTTTAAAAGGAACGGTGATATTTATTCCTTTGCCGCCCCTAGTAAAAAACCCTTCAACCTTTTCTTGAAATGTTTTTTCGGTAGCCTCTATTTTTTCGTAAACCAATGCATGTTGTAGTTGTTCCCCAAATAACCGGTGTATTTTTGGTGAGCGGCTATGCTCTATAGGGTTCCCAATTATTGCGTAATGATCCATTATAATTCTTGCGAATAGTTAGGAGTTTATTATAACGGTTTTCAAGGCCTAATTTCTTTGCCTGTTACTATATCTATGATGGTTGATGGTTTTATAAATCCACCACAGTCACCCTCTACTATATAATCCAGTAGTCCTGAAAACTCTTTTTGAACCTGTTCTTTTGTTTGGAGCGGTTGTTTTCCATGCCTGTTTGCACTAGTGGACACAATAGGACAACCGAGCATCTCAGTGAGAGCCTTTATTATTGGCATTGTTGATATGCGTAGCGCTAATGATGAATGTTGGCCAGTAATCCAACGCGGCGCTTGCTGGGTAACAGGAATTAAATACGTTGTTGGTTTGTTTGTCGGCATTAGAAGCGTCCGCATCTGTTGGTTTGATATCTTCAACCAGTTATCTATTCCTCTTGTGCTAGAACCCAATAAAATTAAACCCATATCAAGGGAGCGATTTTTAATGCTCAGTAATTTATTTACAGCAACCTCGTTTTTTGGGTCACAACCCAAACCGTAGATTGATTCAGTTGGGTAGGCGATCGTCCCACCGCCAAGAAGCACAGAGCTTAGCTCTTTTTGGTTTTGGATTTTTTAGCCCTCCTTTTTTTAGCAGGCGCTTTCTCTAATAAGGATATACAGTCACTCAACTCTAAGCTTTCTGGGTCTTTGTCTTTAGGCACAGAGGTATTTTTTTTGCCATCCGTTATATAAGGCCCCCACCTTCCGTCAACAATTTTTATTCCTGAGCCCTCAAAAGTTTTAATTGCCCCAGAGCCTTTGCTGTTTGCAATAGANCTAAGGGCTTCCTCTATACCAATAGTAAATGGGTCTGCACCCTTTCTAACCCTAAAGTTTTTTGAGCCTTTTTTTAGATACGGGCCATAAGGACCTATGGTTGCTAGAATACTTTCTCCTGACTCAGGATCTTTGCCAACTTCTCTGGGTAGATCAAGATACTGTAGAGCCCTATCAAGAGTTATGTCTTCAAGTGCCTCAGAGGGCAGGAGACCCACATACCTTGGTTTGTTCCCCCCTTCTCTGCTGCCTAATTGTATTGTGGGCCCATACCGAGCCAACCTTGCGATAACGGGCTCACCAGTATCAGGGTGGTGACCTAAAATATTATCTTCGGGNTTTTTAAGTAGCTCACACGCGTCTTCAAGGTTAACAACAAACAATGATTGCCCTTCTTTTAAAGCAGCCCATTCAAGTTTTTCACCACTGTCCATATCACCCATTTGAACCGCAGGCCCGTTTTTTGTCATTCTTGAAAAAATNGGTCTAGCTAGCTCCGGGTGATCCCCTAAATAACGTTGTGGGTTCACATCTTTTCTTGTAATGGTTTCACTTACACCAGAGACACCGTTAATTAAAGGCTCCCAAAACTCATCAAGAACTTCCTTTTTTGTTTTTTGCCCATTGGAAATAGCATCCAAGTTGTTTTCCATTTGTGATGTAAACTCATCGCTCACATAATCACAAAAACTTTTATTTAAAAAATTACTCACCAACCGCCCCATATCAGACGGCTCATATCTTTTTTTCTTAAGCACAATATATTTTCTATCAGTGAGTTTAGACAAAATATCAGCATAAGTTGATGGCCTGCCTATTCCTTTTTCTTCTAATGTTTTGATCATGCTGGCATCGTTATACCTTGGTGGGGGATCTGTAAAATGCTGGTCTTTAATAANGGCCNTTAAGTCAACCAAGTCTTCTTCTTTTATGTTTGGTGGTGGGTTATTTGTAACTTCTTCATTAGTTGCCTTAAGGTAGCCGGGAAAAACNAGCTGCTGATCTGAAAATAAAAAAGTGGCCAGGCCTTCCTCTTTTCTTGGAACAAACTCAACAGAGGTTCTTTCAAACAAGGCATCTTTCATTTGTGAAGCAATGGTTCGCTCCCAAATTAAAGAGTATATTTTTTGTTCATCGTTATTTAATATTTTCTTGGTTTCATCAGGCAACACACCGATATCAACAGGCGTAATCGCCCCGTGTGCTTCCTGGATGTTTTTTGACTCTTTTTTATTTTTAAAATTTCTGCCCTCTAAATACTCTTCCCCATACAGCTCTACAACTTTGTTTCTGATGCTTGGAACTTTACCCCCGTCTATCTCTATTGAATCTGTCCTTATATAGGTGATTAACCCACCACCTTCTCTTGCATACAAGGATTGAGCTATTTGCATGGTTCTTTTTGGGGTAAATCCAAATTTATTTGAAGCTTGTTGTTGTAGAACGGAGGTTCTTAGTGGTGACTTGGGCGAACGCTTAATTTTCTTTTTTTCGATACTCTTTGTTATAAGCCCTTCAGTTGATGCCAATTCTATTTTGTTTGTTGTTTCTTCAACCATTGACCGTGAAGACAAAGTAAATTTCTTTAAAGGNTCACCGTTAAGNTTGGATAGTTTTGCAGTGAAAATAGCGCTAGCCATCAATTCTGCAGAAATAGTCCAGTACTCTTGAGGAACAAAGGATTCTATTTCTCTTTCTCTTTCAACAATCATTCGAAGCGCAGGGCTTTGTACACGACCAGCTGAATGGTTGTTGCTTGGAAAAAGTCTCCACAATAATGGAGACAGCGTAAACCCAAAATGTCTATCTAAGGCTCTCCTTGTCTCTTGTGACAAAACAAGGTCCATAGCGATTTCACTCGGGCTAGAAACAGCATTATTAACCGCCTCTTTACTTATTTCATAAAAAACAGCACGACTTATTTTTTTGTTATTTGGAAGTGTATTTTTACCAGATGTTAGTATGTCAGCCACATGCCAAGCTATAGCTTCTCCCTCTCTATCTGGGTCTGTTGCTAAAATAATTTCTTCACAGTTTTTTGCGCACGACTTAATTTTTTTCACAGCAGCTTCTTTGCCTGGGCTAATAATATAATTCATTGCGTAGTTATTTAGAGGATCTATAGCATCTTTTTTAGGAAGCTCCCTGATATGACCAATGGTCGGTAATACCTGGTAACCTTCACCCAGATACTTCTCAATGGTTTTTGCCTTTGCTGGCGATTCAACTATGACGAGTTTATTCATAAAAAATACTTATTTTTAATAATGGAACTAGCCCACAAGGCTGTGATTATAAATACAAAAGATTTATTAATTCAATGTTTTTGGTTTTTCAAAGGNTTCTTCAGCATCATATGCATGAAGTTTAACCTCAACAGAAGGCTCTTGGAACAGCATCAAAATACTGAGCGCTTTAACGACCTCAATATCCATTGGTTCAAAACCTATAGAGGTAAGCTTATCGATTAATAACTCTCTTTTTTGGGGTGTTAATAAACCAAATTTTTCTAATCTAATAATGTAATTTTGGCACTCGCTATCCANCAAAGATTTTTCTTCATCCGAAAAAACCCGAGCAGATAATGATCGCGGACTTGTGATCTCAGTGCTGTCAACAGGGCCTTTAAAAATCTCTACCCAGTCCATAGCATGATTAATAACATTATCCTCAAAACCAGCGCCCTTAAGGTGCTTTCTTATCTCAAAATTGCTTCCTGTTTCCCTAACTGGGTCTTCAGAATAATACTCAAAAAGGTAAAGCAGTACGTCTAGGAAGTCTTCTTTCAGGTTTTGATTCATTTGTTAGAAAGTAGTTTATAGGTTGAGGATGTATGAAAAGATCACTAAGGTCAAATCCTTTTTTTCTTCAGATAAAATTAATGCCCCAATGAGATGTTTTGGAAAAAAACAACAACAACATGATATTATATTTCTCCCATTTTTTGTCACATTAAAATTGAGGATTAAGCAAATGGAAAAAGGTTTGGACTTACTACAGTTTCCAGACGAAAGGTTAAGAAGGGTATCAAAACCTATTGAAAACTTTGATGCGGAACTAACAGCTTTATCAGATAGTATGCTGAGAGTTATGTATGAATCTAGAGGAATTGGGCTGGCTGCCCCACAGATTAACCATCCAATTAGAATGATTGTTATAGATATCAGTGAAGACAGAAACACCCCTTTAATCTTTGTTAACCCAAAACTAACCTCATTCGAAGGCAATATAGAAAGTAATGAAGGGTGTCTTTCTGTGCCTGAGATTCGGACTACTGTTAAGAGACATAAGACAATTAACTTATTGGCCCAAAACATTGATGGAGCTGAAATTAATATAGAGGCTGATGATTTGCTCTCCATTTGTATTCAACATGAAATAGATCATTTAGACGGGAAACTTTTCATTGATTATGTTCCAAACATTAAGCTGCAAAGACTAAGAAAAAAAATCGCAAAACAAAAAAAACTACCCAACAACCAAACCCCACAAGGGACCACAGTAAGCATTGTTTAAAATGGAGTTATAACAATGATGTCCCAACAAAACATTTTATTTGCAGGCTCTTCTTTGTTTTCATTACGCCCACTTGAGGCCGTTATGGGCCTTGGTTTTAAATCAGTTAGTGTTTTAACACAACCAAAAAAGAAACAAGGCAGAGGGTTGGAGCAGAAGGTTAACCCCCTTATGGGTTTAGCTCTTGATATGGGTTTAGAGGTTCTTTCTTATGAGTCACTAAAGAAGCAAAACATTGAGCAAGATATTGTGAGTTTATCGCCCAACGTTTTACTAACTGTTTCTTATGGGCAAATAATACCAAAAGAAGTCCTTAATCTTTTTAGTCATGACACTCTAAACATTCACCCGTCTTTGCTGCCTTTATGGAGGGGCGCCTCACCAATCCAGTCTGCAATATTAAACGGGGATAAAACCACAGGTGTTTCAATTATGAAAATGACGCCATCTTTAGATGAGGGCCCTGTTTTTCTTTCAAAAAGACTTGATATCGATAATAAAGACAACTCAAAAACCCTTACTGAAAAGCTTTCGATATTAGCAGCCACAATACTAACAACATCGTTAGGAAAAATACTAGAGGGTAAATTAAAAGCCAATGATCAAAACCATAACGAAGCAACGGTTTCTGAGAAAATAAAAAAACAAGACGGTAAAATTAGTTGGCAAAAAGGAGCAAAAACCATTGATCAACAAATAAGGGCTTATAATCCATGGCCAGTAGCCTTCACCCAAATTGATGGGCGCTATTTAAGGATTTGGGAGGCTGAGGTGTCTATAGATAAAAAAACCTATAATGAGCCTGGTGTTGTAACCCATTGTGATGAAAACGGCATGTTGGTTTCAACAGGCGAAGGTAATTTATTAATAAAAACAGTCCAATTAGAGGGAAAAAAAACCATAGGAGCAGGGGATTTTGGAAAAGGGTTTAGTGTTTTAAACAAAACACTCAGTTAGTTATGATTAGAATAAAAATAGTAATTGTTTTTTTGGCGGCCAATCTTTTTTTTGTTATTTCAACAACAACAAACGCAGAAACAGGCAAAGGAAACTCTTATCTTGATGCGGGAGTTTACTATAGTGATATTGAGTTACCTCTAAGGTTTGAAAAAGAACAAATCAAGGCTTTAGAGTCCGGCATAGTGTTTAGTTTAGAATTAAGGTTTCAAATCATAAATGTTAGAAATTGGCGCTTAGACAGAAACATTGGAGCACTAACACAAATTTATACAATTGAATTCAATGCTTTCACAAGGCGTTATTCAGTGACCAATAACAATACTGGTTGGCAAGTCTCTATGTCGACTATTAATGAGGTAAGTGGGTATTTAAGTAAAATAAAAAAACTTCCTTTAGTTGATGACTCATTGTTATCTTTAGAGGCAAATTACAGGGTGTTTTTAAATTCCAGCCTTAGGGCAAAAGGCGTATCTCAATGGATGAAAACACTTTCTTTTTGGAGAGAGAGTCTTGATTCTGATTTAGAGCAAATACAATGGCAACTGTTCAATTAAATCCCAAAACAACCAAGAAAATAATATTTTCTCTTATTTTTTTAAGCGCTAGCTCATTGTTAGCACTTATGTTTTCGGCTGACAACCCCAACGAGATCAACAAAATACAATTCTCATTAATAGCGGTTAATACTGTGTCATTTGTGGTCTTTCTTGTTCTTGTGTTTTTCAGCGCAAAAAAACTTAGTGCGGACTATAAACAGAATAAATTAGGAGCAAAACTGCGTCTAAGGATGGCTTTAGCGTTTGGAGGTTTAGCGATTATTCCAGCGATTGTTCTTTTCTTTTTTGCTATTAATTTTATGAATAAGGGAATCAGTGTCTGGTCTGATGCAGATGTAGAGCAAGGGTTAAATAACGCATTAATGCTTGGGAGGTCTGCTCTTGACGAACAAATACAACAAGGCTTATTTGAAACTTCAAACTTAGCTCTAGGGTTAACCGGAATAGAAAGCATTGATCAGCAGCTTCAGCAATTAGTTAAAACATCGAAGGCAGAACAGCTAGTTGTTTTAGATTCAGATCTTCAGGTTTTATCCACTAGCTCTGACCAAATTAACCGACTCAACCCAAGGATGCCAACACAACTAGAAATTGAGCAAGCCAACCTTAAACAATCCTGGACGAGCTTAGATTCAAACCCTAATGGCTCTTACCTTATTCGTGTTCTGGTTCCTGTGTTAAGTTTTTCCTCAAACCAAAAGCCGCTATACCTACAGGCATTCTTCAGTGTTGACCCAAAATTAAGTATGATGGCCGACTCTGTTGAAGAAACGTATGCTCGATATGGAAGGCTAAGCTTTATGAAAGCCCCTATTCAATATAGTTATGTTTTAACTTTAGCCATTGTTGTTTTGTTAGCTTTATTGTTAGCAATCTATGGATCTATAGAGTTTGCAGAAAGATTAGTAAAGCCTATCGAAGCGCTAGAGAAGCAAACAGGGGTAGCTAAAAACAATATTAGACTAACTGAAGCTAAAGATGAATCAGACGAAATTACAACCCTTGTTCAATCTTTTATACAAGCCCAAAAAGAAGCAGCATGGAGCGATGTTGCCAAAAGAATGGCACATGAAATTAACAACCCATTAACCCCAATCCAACTCTCTGCTGAGCGAATCAAAAAAAAGTATTCTTCGGTTTTCAAAGGTGAGGATTTAGATTTCATCACACACTCAACGGAAACCATAGTAAACCAAGTTGAAGTTTTAAGGGGGATGGTAAGTGCATTTGGCAAATTTGCTGAAGAGCCAAGACTAACAATAGAAAGCTTTAATATCATAAGCCTCATTAAAGAGTCTACAAACTTCTATTCAAAAAGAGACAATAAAAAAATATTTAAATTAAACCTACATGCTGAAAGTTGTGACATTCAGGCCGATGAACAAAAACTTAGACAAGTGTTTAATAACTTAATAACAAATGCGCTTGATGCAACCACTAAGATCTCTTCACCAAAAATAAGCATTAAAACTAACAAGATGGAAATCAACAATGAACCATATATTAAGTTAACAATCAGTGATAACGGACAAGGCCTTGAGCCTAGTATAGCAGGGAACCTGTTTGAGCCTTATGTGACCACTAAAGCAAAAGGCAAAGGACTAGGCTTAGCAATCGTCAAACACATTATTGAAGAACACAAGGGCCACATAGAACTACAAAACAGAGAAGCAAACGGAGCTTCTGTAATAATTACGTTGCCCTTGTTTCAATCAACAAAAGGCCGATCAAATGAATAAAAAACAAAAACTAATAATGGTCGTAGATGATGAAATAGAGATCAGGAGTATTATCAATGACATTTTGATAGAGGAAGGCTATAAATCTATAGTTGCTTCATCTGCTGAAGAAGCCAGACAACTTTTAACTAGGCATACGCCAGATTTGGTGTTTTTAGATATATGGATGCCACAAGAAGACGGAATAGTGTTGTTAAAAGAATGGTCCAAAGACAAAGCCAAGGATTTTCCTGTGATCATGATTTCAGGCCACGCAACAATAGAGACAGCAATAAAGGCTACCAAGCTCGGAGCAGTTGATTTTATAGAAAAACCGATATCTATAGAGAACTTGTTTGGCGCTATTGATAAAGCTTTTTCTAAACAAAAACAAGAAGAGCACATNGATATCTTGAATTACATCATTCAGAACAGTAAAAAATTCTCTGATATCTTTAGATCTACAATTGTTGATACGTTAAAAGCAGAGGTCACATTTCTAATTGGAGAAGAAGGCACAGAAAAAGAGGGTTGGGCCAAGTACNTACATTTTAAACAATTCAATCAGCACTCTAATTTTTATGGCTTTCAANTAAACTTACTTAATATTGATTTTAAAGATGAGGAAGCATTTAAGTCAGCACTAACACAGCAGATTAATAAACTATCAAACTCAGGTGTTTTTTTTGAAGGGCTTCATTTATTAGNCTTGCCAGAACAAACAATAGTTAAATCAATTCTAAGAGATAATAAAGCAAGAGATTTAAATTACTACATCAGCTTAAATGACAAAGAATTAGCTGCAGAGTTTGAATTAACTAAAAAAGAAGTAATCAATATACCCCCCTTAAGACGGTATCTTCATGATATTCCAGAGTTATTGGATCTTTGTGTTCAGTATTTTACAAAACATGAAGGCTTGGCTTATAGGAGGTTTAGTTTAGCCGCACAAAATTTGCTAACCAAGTACCCGTGGCCAGGAAACTTAACACAGTTAATCGATATGGTACACGCGCTTTTAATGAGAAAAGACAAAGAAATAATCAATATCGAGGAGATTGAGGAAACGCTGACTTTACAAGGCCCCAAAGGAAATCTATCGATTGAAAGCAGCATTATGACATTAAGCATGAANGAGGCTAAAAAACAGTTTGAAAGAGCTTTCCTAAAAAGACAGTTAGAGTTGGTTGGTGGAAAAATGAGCGAACTTGCACGAAGGGTCGACATGGAGCGAACAAACCTTTATAGAAAACTTCAATCGCTCGGTATTGAATATAAAAAAAAGAAATAAGACTACATTTTTTTTGGAGCTGAGACCCCAAGTATTTTTAACCCATCAACAATAACAATGGACACACATTGGAGCAACAAAACCATTGGGTTTCTTACTTCATCATCAGCAACAACAAATTTTTTAACACCATAATATGAGTGAAAAACCTGGGCAAGATCTTTCAGGTAATTCGACAGTTGATGCACAGACCTTTTTTCAGCTGCTTGGTTAATAACATCAGGATAGTTTTGCAGCAACGATATCAACTCAAGCTCATGCTTGCTATTAAGGTTAGCTACATTTTTTTTACCAAGCGCCTGGTTGTTTCTAAATCCCTTGTTTTTTATTTCTTGGATAACACTGTATATCCTGGCGTTTGCATATTGAATATAGTAAACAGGGTTTTGATTGTTTTGTTGTGTTGCCAAATCTAGATCAAAATCTAAATGTTGGTCATTTGATCTGCTAATATAAAAAAATCTAGCAGCATCGACCCCAACCTCTTCATAAAGATCTCTCATTGGAACAAAATTGCCTGAGCGAGTCGACATTTGTAACTTTTTTTTGCCTCTATAAAGGGCTACAAACTGCATGAGCACCACCTCTAAATCCTCAGGCTCACAACCCATTGAGGCAAGACCTGCTTTAAGCCTAGCGACATAACCATGATGATCAGATCCAAGTATGTTAATAAGCCTATCAAAACCCCTAGCTTTCTTGTCAGCATGGTACCCAATATCAGAGGCAAAATAAGTACTCCTGCCATCTTTTCTTATGATAACCCTATCTTTATCATCCCCATAATTTGTTGTTTTCAGCCAGGTTGCACCATCTTTTTTTACCAAAGAATTTGTGCCCTCTAAATAAGCCAGCACGTCATTAATTTTTGATTCTTTGATCATATTCTTTTCTGAGAACCAGTGATCATACTCCACACCAAAATCACTTAAGTCTTGTTTGATTGTTTGCAAGACGTTTTGACAAATAACCTCTGTCACTTTCTCAAAAACACTCTCTCCTATAGAGTCTTTAATTTTTGAAATCAAAACATCTGTCTCTTCATCTTCATTTAAACCTTTAGTGTCCATATTGTTTAATGACAAGTTGTCAAGACTTACAAGTTGTTTTTTATTAATAGATTTCGCTATACCTTTTATGTATTGACCTTGATAGCAAGCTTTAGGAGGGGTTATTTTAACTCCAGAGAGGTTTATAGCCTCAATTAAAACACTTAAAACCAAGATACCAACTTGCCTACCAGCGTCGTTTATATAATATTCTGTTTCAACTAAATGCCCTGCTTTTCTTAAAAGCTTTGCCAGCGAGTCACCAAAAGCTGCGTGGCGACCATGGCCAACATGAAGAGGCCCTGTAGGATTAGAAGAAACAAATTCTAACAATATAGATTCTTTGGAGCCCGACTCTTGAGAACCAAAATCACTTTGTTTGTCTATTATTGATATCAAAACATCAGCCTTAACATCATGCCCAATAAAAAAATTAATAAAACCCGGTTGAGCAACCTCAGTTTTTTTTAGCCAACTTGGCCTGTCTATAGAGTTAGAGATAGACGTTGCGAGCTCAAAAGGACTTAAGCCAACCTTTTTGCTAAGCTTCAAAGCTATGTTAGATGAAAAATCACCATAATCAGGTTTAATCGATCTGCTGATTTCTATCTCAAAATTTTTGCCGCTGTCGCTACCTAGAATATTTTTTGTAGCAATGGTTTTTTGTAATAATTTTTTTAACTTTTCTTTCAATCTTTTCTTCCTACTCTAAAACTATTAAGACATGTCGATTGGGTCTATATCGATAACCCACCTTACGCCTTTACTAACGTCATTATTCTCAATAAATAATCTTACTTGATTAAGCGAGGAATGAAGTTTTTTTCTGTTTTTATTCAATAGTAATATTTGACCTCTATATTTTCCTAGTTTTCTTTCTATGGGCGAAGAAACAGGGCCCAAAAATAAAGTTTTATGACCTTTTAGTGTTTCACTAAAACTACTGATTTTAGAGAGAAATTCAAACACCTTTTTTTTATTGACAGCCTCTGCCCTTAATAAGGCCGCACCATAAAACGGCGGCCACAAATGATTAATTCTTTCTTCAATAGAACCATTGAAAAAAGAGGTGTAGTTATTATTGATAATATTTTGCAATAAAGGGTGGTTTGGGTTGTGTGTTTGGACCACTACTAGTCCCCTTTCATTTCTTCTGCCTGCCCTACCAGAAGCCTGAAAATATTGCTGGGCAAATAGCTCGCTGCTTCTAAAGCCGCTTCCAAACAAGCCTTGATCAGCATTTATAATTGCCACCATAGATAGATTCGGAAAATCATGACCCTTTGTTAGCATTTGTGTCCCCACCAATATTTTCGCTTTACCTGAATGTGCAAGTTTCATAGCAAGCTCTCGTTTTTTTTTGGATCTGGTTGTGTCTCGGTCTATTCGTAATATGTTTTCATTAGGAAATTGCTCCTTTAAACCCTCTTCAAGTTGTTGTGTTCCTTTGCCAACATTTGCATTGTTAGAGCCACATTTGCTACACAATTTAGGTTGCGTTTTTTGATATGAACAATGATGACACTTTAGAAGGCGAATTGTTTTATGCAAAACCAAGCTTGTATCACACCTTGGGCATTCTTCTATGTGTCCGCATTCTTCACACATAGTTAAAGGCGCATAACCTCTTCTGTTTAAAAATAGCAACACTTGTTTATGTTTATTAATTTGTTCTGCAATGTCTTTAATTAACGGCTTGGTTAGCCCTTTGTTTATTGGGTGTAATCTCAGGTCAATTATTTTATTTTTGGGTAAAGGGGTTGAAAACACTCTTTTGTTAATTTCAACAGAGTTATATTTTTTGTTTTTTACATTAAATAAACTTTCAAATGATGGCGTGGCAGAACCTAAAAGTAGTTTTGCATTGAGTTTTTTTGCTTTTACTACAGCAAGGTCTCTAGCTGAGTACATTAAACCGCTTTGCTGTTTGTAGGACTGATCATGTTCTTCATCAATCACAATAATCCCAAGTGAAGCAAAAGGAGTAAAAATAGCAGATCTTGTTCCAACAACTAATTGTGCAAGACCTTTTTGTGCGGCAACCCAAACAGATGCTCTAACCTTAGGGCTAGTCCCAGAATGTATGACATTAACTAAACCACCAAAACGGGCAGTTAAAACATTGGCAGTTTGTGGGGTTAAACCAATTTCTGGAACAAGAAACAACACCTGATGACCAAGGCTCAACTCTTTTTCAATTAGCCGCATGTATACTTCTGTCTTGCCGCTTCCTGTGACTCCGTTAAGGAGAAGGGCGCTATTGTTTTTGAGATATTTTTCAGATTCTTTTAGGGCGACTTTCTGAGCATTAGTTAAGCTTTTCCTCTCTTCTGCTAAAGCTATAAAGCCGTTATCTTCAATTTTGTTTGGGTATTTAGACTCTCTCAAATACTTGGGAACAACAGTAGAGTAAGCCATGCCAATAGGATAATGGTAGTAATTAGAGCACCATTTAATTAGATCTCTTGTGTGGTTGTCTATAACCGGCGTCTCATCAATAATTTCTGTAAAAGGTTTTAATTTTCTATTACTTATTTTGGATGAAGAGCTAATGTCATGTATAAACCCTAACCTTTTTTTGTTCCCAAAAGGCACTTGGATTCGTTGACCAATTTCTGGTTTTATCTTGGAGTCTAGATTTATACTATAGTCAAAAAGTGATTTAACTGGTGTTTGTATAGCAATGTTTAGTATTGTTTTTTTCAACACCCTATAGACTTTATCCCATCACTAACCAATTCTAACCCTTGTGATAAATAATCAGAATGAGAACCAATACCAAACCTTAAATAACCATCCATACCATAACAGTCACCAGGAACAATCAGAACGCTTTGTTCAGTTCTTAGTTTATGAGCAAACTCCATACTGTTGATGTCCATGTTGTAGCCCACAAAAGCCATCCCCCCAGCTTGTGG
>JGI24816J26688_1000187_pt1 | contig 14789 bp, 6 predicted proteins | sample METZYME_3_250m_FD_26688 | JGI IMG/M metagenome (IMG submission 26688)
CATTGTTCTGATACATGGTTTTATAAGTTATTGTATTTACTTTACTTAGAGCTGGGTTCAATTCGGGGATATATATCTCTTCTATCTGATCCAAAGACAGTTGAGATGTTGGATTATACATGCGGATACTAGTAATATAATCACCATACAGCTCTATTCTTGCGGGGTTATTTGTGTTTGGTGGAAAGACGTCTATTATCCCACCCCGATGAGCATACTCACCGTAAAATTTTGCCTCTTTGTTTTCGACGTACCCGCGCTTGTTTAATGTGTTTATAAGGTCTTTAATTGCGATGTTCTCTCCCAACCCCACAGAATTAAATCCTCCATCATTTGATAGTTCAGGTAGCGCGACATGTGTTTCGAGATCATGCTCTGTGTATATAACACTTGTGTTTGCATTCGGCTTAGAAAGAAGACGTGAATTAATCTCGTTGTTAGGATTATTGCTAAACACTTTTGGCGCTATATCATCACCTTCATCTGCGGGGATATAGTCAAACAAAAGAGGCTTTACGCCCAAAGATTCGTGATAGAGTCCAAAGGCATCCTCACTTACCACGACAAGCTTGTTCGTTAATGAAATGGCTGCTATAAAATATCCGCGTGGAACCGGACCGGGCAAAATCAGAGAAGCGTTTTTATTATTTTTTATCGCTTCTGAAAAACGCCGCACCTTAACTAAAGAAGAAAGTTCATTTAATAGGGGGTTGTTTACGCTCATGTTTCACGTGAAACACGGTCTTGTCTCGAAACGAAAACGGTTAAAACAGATACGTCAGCCGGCGTCACGCCGGAAATTCGCATTGCTTGTCCAAGGGTTTCAGGCTTTATTGAAAACAATTTTTCTTTTGATTCAGCCGACAATCCTTCAATGGATCGGTAATCAATATGAGACAAAAGTTTAACCGCTTCCTTAGATTTTATTTTTTTTATTTGTTTGTCGGTCCTCTTAATATAACCACTGTATTTTATTAGTGTATCGGCTTCTAACAAAACCTCATCTTTATAGGGTTTAGCAACCAAAGGCGGACTAATGGAAGTATCCATAAAATCTGCAAGCAGCAGCCCAGGCCTTTTCAAAAGGGTTTTTAAAGGTGTCTTTTGAGTTATCGGAGCTTCGCCAGATGCCAATATTTTTTTGTTGACCTGGGTGGGACCAACCGAAACCTTGCTTTCGAAAAGAGCCTTGTCGGTCGCCATTATCTGTTTATTTAAAATAGAAAACAATGTTTTATCGATTAACCCGCAGCCAAGCGCTTTTACGCCCAGCCGTCTGTTTGCATTGGTATAGCGCAAGACCAAACGATGCTCAGCTCGGGATGTGAACATTCTATATGGTTCTGGGGTGCTTTTTGTTATTAGATCGTCGATCAAAACACCAGCGTAAGCATTGGGCCTGCCCAACACAAGGGCGTCTTTCCCCATTAAACATAAAGCGGCATTTGCGCCAGCAATAAGACCCTGTATAGCTGCCTCCTCATAGCCGGATGTGCCATTAATTTGGCCGGCAAGGTAAAGGCCTGGGACAATTTTGGTCTCAAGGGTTTTTTTCAATTGGTACGGGTAAATATAGTCATATTCAATGGCATACCCGGGCCTAACAAACTCTATGTTTTCAAATCCCGGTAAACACTGTAGNGCTCTCCGCTGTACCTCTTCTGGTAAGCTTGTAGAAAATCCATTTAAATATATTTGATCCGACCCAACCCACTCGGGCTCGCAAATTAAACGATGGGTGTTTTTATCTTTAAATCGACTGATTTTATCCTCGATTGATGGACAGTATCTTGGGCCAACACCGCTGATATCTCCGGAATACATAGGAGAACGCATTAAGTTGTCGTTTATTATATCGTGCGCGTTATTGTTTGTTAAAATAGTATAACAGGGTGTGTTTGGTGGATTAAAATGCTTGTGATAATGTGAAAACGGAGCGGGATTATCGTCGCCATATATTTTTTCTAATTTTTTCCAGTCCACGCTATTTCCAAAAAGCCTAGGCGGGGTGCCGGTTTTTAGTCGACCATGTTTCATACCAAGACTTTCTAGCGATTCGGTTATTCCAACGGACCTAGACTCGCCCATGCGGCCCGCCGGGATTTTTATATTTCCGATATGAATTAACCCGTTTAGGAAGGTGCCGTTTGTTAACACCACAGCTTCGCCGCTTATGATGGAATTGTCAATGGTTTTTACGCCNGATATTTTACCTTTTGTTATAACCGTAGACACAACTTCCGCCTCAATAAGATCTATAAGGGGATCCTTAAGTATTCGCTTATTTACATATTTCTCATATTTACGCTTATCCACCTGGGCTCGAGGCGACCAAACGGCGCGACCTTTAGACTTGTTTAACATTTTAAACTGGATACCTGAAAAGTCTGCAGCCACACCCATTACACCCCCAAGAGCGTCGATCTCTCTAACGATTTGACCTTTGGCCAATCCACCAATTGAAGGATTACACGACATTCGGGCAATTGAGTTTCCGGTTAAGGTAACCAGCGCAACTCTTGATCCACACCTTGCCGCAGCAAGGGACGCCTCAACGCCGGCATGACCAGCGCCCACAACTATAACTTGATATTTAGTTTTGTGTTTCACGTGAAACTATTTTCCTACACAAAAAGAGTTAAACATGTTGTCTAGTATTTCGTCAGTTGTTTTTATCCCCAACAATTCTTCGATGCCCCGCAATGCGCTTTGTAACTCGTAACTAATGAGCTCGAGCTGTATGGGGTTTTGGTTAATCATTTTTTTACTTTTAACATGGCAGTGTTAGATTTTATAATGGCATTATATTGTCTTGGGGTTGTAATCCCAAAACTTTCGCTGTCGTTATTTTTCAGATCAAGCACCGATAGGATGTGTTTTTTTAATTCTTCCAGCCCCAGTCCATTAAGGGCAGATGTAAACAAGGCGCCCTTAAATTTTTCGCGATATTTATTTAATAAACCCTTTTTTATCAGATCAATTTTGTTAAAGATAAAAACACATCCGGTTTTCTTAAGTAATATATTATCAGCATCTTCTGAAGACATATTAACGCGCGTTATATCCTGTACCATACATGTAATATCGGCCTTTTTCATGTGCTCTTTCGCTCGGCGAATACCTTCGCTTTCGACGCTATCAGCGGGCACCCGCACCCCCGCCGTGTCTACAACAGTTATAGGAACACCTTCTATAATCACCATAGCTTCTAAAAGGTCTCTAGTTGTGCCCGGCGCCTGGTTTACTATTGCGCGATCATATCCAGCGAGGGAGTTAAAAAGTGTTGATTTACCAGAATTTGTAGGTCCCGCCAGAACTACAATGGCACCAGAGGTCATGATGCGACATGTATTGTATGTTTTCATCAAATTTTCCAGGATTTTCTGTGTTTTTGCGGTTTTATCGATTATATATGAAACATCAACATGCGTTAGGTCTTCTTCCGAAACGTCCAATAAGTGCTCTGAGTAGCTCAAAATATCAACCAGCTCTTCACGCATAACGCCAATTTCTTTACTAAGGGACCCACGCAGGCCGTTAAGGGCAATGTTGACACCACGATGTGACGAAGCAGAAACCATGTTTGCGACAGATTCGGCCTGCATTAAATCAATTTTACCGTTAATAAATGCCCTTTTTGTAAATTCGCCCGGGCCAGCGGGGCTTGCCCCGTAATTAATACAAAGATCAATAATATATTTCATTATATATGGACTTCCATGACAGGAAATTTCCAAAACATCTTCACCGGTGTATGACTTAGGTTTTTTATATAAAGTAACAACCACATCGTCAAACGGGTTGTTGTTTTCATCTAAAATTGACCTTTTATAAACTTTGCGGGGCTTAATGGTGCGTAGCTTATTTTTAGACATGCCCGACAGGCGCCCAAGAATTTTCACAGCACTTGGGCCGGTTACACGGACAACGCCAATACCCCCATAGCCGTATGGAGTTGATTGGGCGACCACTGTATCGCCATTAGCCACCTTTTTTCTTGTAAAGGCCTCCTGGGGTTGGGCTTGGTGTAAGGTATTTCTGTTGTAGTATGGTTAAAACATTAAACAGGGTGTAGTACAAAACCAATCCTGAAGGAAATTGATTAAAAATTAAAACGAAAAAGCCATTCATAAAGTACATCATAAATTTTTGTTGCCCACCAGACTGGGGGGTTGGGGTTAGCTTCATCTGGATAAACATAGTGATACCCATTAGTAAAGGCAGTATGGCCACCTGGCTACCATAAAGAGGTATATTTATTCCCAAATCAAAGACAGCGTCTGGCCTAGATAGATCATTAATCCAGAGCATAAAAGGGGCGCCCCGGAGTTCAATGGAAGAGCGGAAAACCGTAAACAAGGCGAACAGTAGGGGCATTTGCAATAATATGGGTACACAGCCACTAAGCGGGTTAACGCCGTGCTCCTTAAATAATGCCATCTGAGCCTGGGCAAATTTTCGCTGGTCATTTTTGTGTTTTTCACGGAGATCGTTAAGCATTGGTTGAATGGCTTGCATCTTTTTTGTTGATACATAGCTCTTGTTGGTCAAGGGATAAACCAATATTTTAATAAAAACAGAAAAGATAAGAAGGACAAAACCATAGTTGGGTATATAGTTGTGTAAAAACAACAAAAACCAGTGGACGGCCTTGGATATTGGTCTTATAAAGGCCCACCCAAAATTCATTGTTTGATCGAGATTATTCCCAAGTTGTTTGATACGCCCATATTCAAGAGGACCCACGTAAAGAGTATAAAAGAAGGGACGATCAACATTAAAAAAGACACCGATATCATACTGCCTATTACCATTTTCCTCTATTGCGAGGACCTCAGAGCCAGGAGCCTGTTTTTTCGGCACCAGAGCTGTTATGAAATACTTTGTTCTTATAGCAACCCAATCGGTCGGATAATCCATTCGCTCTAATCTTGCATCGGCAGGATCCTTTGGTTTAGGAGAATATGTTTCGTCCCCTTGAAACACCATAGCCTGATAGTAGGTTTGTTCATCTTTTTTATTTGGCTCCGTTAACGGCAACCCACCAGACCAGTGCACAGTTGAAACGCCCTGAGAAACCCACGGCTGGATGGCNGATAGGTCCACGCTCACATCAACTATATATTTGTCTGGATAAAAAGTAAGNGCCTTGNTTATTTGTTTATCATCAATCGTTTTTTTAAAGGTGACAGTAGTTTCATTGTCGTAGACATTAATATCGTAATCATTATTTGAAATCCAGCCACCAACCAAAGAAACGTCATCTCCGTCAATTGACCGAAAACCCACCATTAGATTGTTTATATTATTATTATCTATTAGCTCAACGCTTTCTGAATCATTAAGAGCATAATTATGAAGCACAAAGGACGCGATAGAGCCTCCGTTGATAGAGCTAATATTAGCAGTGTATAAATTTGTGATTACAGTGAATACCGTCGCGTCCTCTCCGGGCTTATCATAGGATGGAGGGGGCGTTGTTTTATCAACAGGAGGCGTCACCACTTTAATCCGCTTTTCGTTGTCTACAATAAGGGTGTCGGNGGGCGGAGAAGGGGGGTAAACAAGCTTATAATATTCTGGCATCATAAAAATGATTACCGCAATTAATAGAAATGCCAGCAGCGAATTTCTATCCATTAAGAGACATACTGTTGTTTAGGTTGCAGCGTTTATGTGTTATGCCGACAGGGTTTTCCTGCCGCGCCGTCGTCGCGCGTTCAAAATACGTCTCCCGCCAACACTTTTTTTGCGTGCCCGGAATCCATGCTTGTTTTTTCTTTTACGGTTGCTGGGCTGATAGGTGCGTTTCATTTTTGTCCCATAATTAAGCCGCCGAAAATAACGAACACAACTCTTTAATTAAAAGCATTATAAAACAGCAGTTTTTCTTATGGTTTGTTTAAAATACTGCAAATCATTCATTGCTCACAATTATTTATGGTGCCTAAATTTATGAAACAGGTGGATGTGGATAACCTGTGGAAAACATATTTATGGATCATATTAATATTTGGGATAAGACCAAGGTCTTGCTGAAAGACCGTCTTCCAGCCCACGCTTTTGAAACGTGGTTTGAACCAATTAAACCGCTAGATATAATCGGACCCAAACTAGTTTTACAGGTTCCCAATCAATTTTTCTTAGAGTGGGTTGATATGCACTATCGTAAACACATTATTTCCACGCTTAAAGGGTTGGGCGATGGGCCGTGTGAAATCAAGTATGTCATATCGACAAATGGAACCGGACCATTAGAAAAAACAGCTGATACTATTTCCGTTAAAAGCACCAAGAAAACAATGCAACCACCACACCTAAGCGTTGGATATACATTTTCAGGATTTATTGAGGGCCCGAACAATCAGTTTGCTAAAGCGGCGGCTCAGACTGTGGCAGGATCTCCAGGAAAACAATCCTTTAATCCGCTCGTTATTTATGGTGGGGTTGGCCTAGGCAAAACACACCTGCTGCACGCCATCGGCAATGAAATAATTGCTACCGCACCCAAACTAAAAGTTGTAGTTGCTTCAAGTGAGAAGTTTACGTTGGACTTTATATCTTCTATCCAAAAAAATCGTACGGCTGAATTTTCAAAATCATATCGAAACGCTGATGTATTGTTGATTGATGATATTCAATTCTTTCAGAAAAAAGAGCAAACACAAGAACAGTTTTTTCACACTTTTAATGAATTATATCAACTTGGTCGTCAGATTGTGATGACAGCTGACAGATACCCGGGTGAAATGTCGGGCTTGCAAGATCGACTATTGAGCCGTTTTCAGTCGGGCTTGTCTGTAGATATTCAGCCGCCCAACTACGAAACGCGGGTTGCCATACTCATGGAGAAAGCAGAGCAAAACAACCTTGATTTGCCATATGAGGTAATCGAATTCATAGCCAGCCACATTAAAAACAATGTCCGTGATTTAGAAAGTATTATCATCAGGCTTTTAGCGCACGCATCGCTGTCGCAGGTTGACATAGATTTTCCGCTGGTGAAAAAAGTTTTAAAAGAAAGATTGGGAGATACGGTTTCTGCTGACATATCTGCGGAGGACATTATTGGGCGCGTTGCTGATTTAACCAATGTACGCACCGATGATATTATTGGGCCGAGCAGGCGAAAAGACATCACTGAAGCCAGACACTTGTCTGTTTATCTGTGTCGCGATCTATTGGGATTGTCTTTGGCAACAATTGGTATGCACTTTGGAGGCAGGGATCATACAACCGCGCTGTATGCTTGCAATAAAGTGCGTACCAGCTTGAAGACAGACAAGCGATTTAATCGCATTGTGGGAACCGTAAAAGACGACTTATCATTTGCCATTCTTTAAATTTTACGCTGCCAATTTCAACGTGATGCGGAACACACGTTTTAGTGACACCTTGTTCTTTGATTTTACACAGTATATATTAGAGCAAAATATTTTTCCGATTAGGGAATCGGAGCATGTGCAAGTAAAATTTCAAACTAATTCTGGAGCGTGAAATGAACAGGTACNACTTTAAAAACAGATTTGTCTTATTATTGCTTGGGTTTAGTCTGTTTTATATACAGGCTGCTGGTAAAGATTCTATAGAAAATCAGCCAAGCGTTAAAAACGAGCAAGAAGCGGGTAATAAAAACGAACAGATAGCGGACCCAAAACCCATAGGCACATTGTTACCAAANACCAAAAACATCCTTGAAAAGAGTAACGTATTAAACAAGCAAGAGCCTCTTCCGCCAAGCCATCAGCTGTACACACAACCAGCAGACGGACTCAGGTTCACAACAAAAAACACACAGACGGCATCGCAAAAAAACAACACCCACGTAACTACAGGAGTTGTTTCTACCAAAAAAACCACTCGCAAGGACGTAGATGAAAGCTTAATCGAAGAGATTGTAAACAAGTATACCAACGGTTTTCCACTTAATGCTGTCGAGAAAGAAATATTAAAAGACAACATTAATGAATTAAGAATTGAAACCACCTCATTTACTAGGCGGCCCAGCATTAGTGGTCAGCGTCAGCTATCTCGCAATGCCGCTGATTTGTTTTTCTCTGAATATGGGGAGGGCAGCGGTAGTAATAAATATCTTGAAATATATAATGGTACCGGTGCGGATGTCGATCTCAGTAATTATTTAATCATGCAGAGCACAAATGGCTGGCAATGGAACGATGACCTAGATACGTTAAGCGGCACCCTGGCCAATGGAGATGTTTATGTAATAGCCAACACATCGGCTAGCAACAGCATTCTGTTAGAGGCCGACCTAACAGAGTCTGTAATAACAGCTTTTAACGGTGACGATGCCCGCGCCCTGATCAAAGTAGTGGGGGGTGACACAACATTTCTAGATTATATTGGATCCTTTGGCACAGCCCCAGTTTCCGGCGCCTGGGATGTGGCTGGCGTCACCGACGCTACAGCGAATCATACCCTGACAAGAAAAAGAGCTGTAACCAGCGGCAATGCTAACTGGACATTATCAGCAGGAACAAACACCGCAGATTCAGAGTGGATTGTCCACGACCAAAACACATGGGCCTACTTGGGAACCCATACAATGACAGAACCAAACCCGCTTAGCGAAGGTTTTGAGAGCGGCGCCATACCAGATAATTGGACCGTCGTTAATAATGACGGCAATGCCAATTCTTGGGGTGCACATGGAAATTCTTTTTATGCCCATACTGGGGATTATTTTGCAAGGGTGTATTTAAACCCTCAAGGTAGTGATGATTGGTTGATAACGCCCCGGCTCGAGGTTGCCAGTGGCGATTCTATTGTGTTTTGGGCCAAGTCTTCTTCCAACTCTCCTGCCGATCTCGAAGATTTCAATGTTAAGGTTTCTACCACCACCAACAATAGCGTAACCGCTTTTACTGCGACAATTGGTAGTGTAAGTGGTGCATCAAACACCTGGACGCGCTATGCATACGCTTTAGAATCATATGCTGGCCAAGAAGAGGTTTATATTGCCTTACAGTGTGTAACAGTGAATGGTTTTTATTTATATGTGGATGACTTCAGTGGTCCCCAGGTTTGGATCGATGACAATCCAGTTGCATCTGTTAGCGTCAACACTGTTGATTTTGGCAATACTGGTACCGGCGGTATGAACGCACCGTTCGTTATTAGTAACTATGGTGCGTCAGATCTTGTCGTTTCTAGTATTGCGGTAGCCAATACCGATTTCTCAGTTTCGTCTTCTGCAGCCACGCTTATTGGTGGTGGCGGTGACGCTGAAACAATTACAATAACCTACACACCTACAATGGTTGGGGGTGATACGAGTTTTGTGGTATTGACTCATAACGGCTCATCGTCACCGGACTCCATAAAGGTAATGGGGGCAGGTAAAGATGCTATATATTGGCAAGATTTTGAATCGTGGGCGGCAGAAATAGGACTAGCTGAGCCACACCCGCTGGGCATGACACAGGAGGGGAACATGTCTTATTCCTACGATGGTACAACGAATGCCAACGGATGGGAAAAAACAGCAAGTTCCTCAGTTGTGTTTTCCGGTGAATACGCAGCTGAGTTTGACAGTTTCGAGGGAAGTTCTTCGGGCACAGATACAAGCGCCCTTATAACACCAGCAATAGAATTCGAAGACCCTAGTATTTACACTGACCCACCCGCAGTTGAAGGCGCCCTGCGATTCTACATGAAAAAGCTTGGAACAGAAGAGTTTTATGTGTCTTATTCCAACGATGGTGGNCTCACTTGGACCAAGGAATATTCAGATACGACAGAAAATTATATTTCTGGACCAACAGGTTGGAAAATTGTTTCCGTTGAGGTTCCTGTTGGCGACACCTATATTTTTAAATTTGTTGGCCGGGCAAATATGGAAAGCCTTTTTGGAGATGTATTTATCGATGAAATATCGTTTGTAGAGGTTCCTCCAACACCTGAACTGTCCTTGAGCTATTCCGCTATTGGTTTTATGCCCCAGGTTATTGGAGACAGCACTACAAACACCGCATACACGGTGGGTTTTAATTCGGGGTCTAACATATTAGCGGTGGATAGTATTGTTACAGCTAATGAAGATTTTTCAGTGGCTCTCACCACAATGGCAACCNGTGACAGTGTTGCACCGGGCGGCAATGTAGATCTCGACTTTATATGGTCACCCACAACATTTGGGCTGGCAAAAACCAATGCGGTTATTTATCATAATGCGGACACCAGCCCCGATACAATCGTTTTCTCTGGGGAAGCAGGGCGCTCTTATGTAAGCTTTGACGGTAACGACGATTTTCAGGGATCTGCATTTGACGGTGCTTTGCCTTGGCGTTGGGTTAATGAAGACGCTGATGGCGATGGTGATTCCTGGTTGTTTAATTATCAATATTCTGGTCCAGGTTATACAGGAAACCCCATAGGTTTTTATGCCCGGTCTCCCGGAGGAGGAAACCAATTACAAACCAGGACTCTCTTGCCAGTTGTTGGTGATTCGCTGATTTTCTATTATAATTCATCTAGCGCTAATGATAGCAGCAATTTTTATGTAAAAGCCAAAAGGATGGGCGATCAACAGGACTACACCACCACTAACACGCTGCAATTTGATGGTGGCTCAAACCAGCGTGCTGCCATAGACCTGTCCGCTTACAGTGGGGACACAATAAAAATAAGGCTTGTAGATGATGGTATAGGAAGTAATGCTAATTATCACAGGTTAGACGATCTTTTGTTGCCGTCGTACCAGGTTTCAGGCTCAGGTCAACTTGTTTTTGAGCAAGAAGATATTAATTTTGGCGAAGTTTATCCGTCAACATCACAAAGAAGCATTACAATTGTAGTGTCAAATATGGGAACAGAGGCCCTGACGTTCAGTAGTTTGATTAGTAATAATGCTGCTTTTTCTGCTGTTTTGACTAACAGCACCGTGTTGGCTGAAGCAACCACAGAACTAACCGCAACTTTTACCCCTTCAGACGGAAGCGTGCAATCTGGTGTTATAATATTAACACATGATGCCCCATCAAGTCCAGACACACTAGAGGTTACCGGGGGTGGAATGACATATATAACCGGTGTTGTGACAGATTATGAAACAGGACTAGCTCTTGAAGGCGCCACTGTTGATGTAGGTAGCGGCACCACCGAAACAAATAGCTATGGTCAGTATGGTTACTATAGCGCTCTTGATAGTCTTGCGTTCATTGAGTTCATGAAAGAAGGTTATAATAGTGCCAGTTTTAGCGCCATGCTTTTTGACGGTGATACAGTTACTATTAATGCTGCGCTGGATCCGCTTGCTTTATTTGGCGTGTATTCCTCAGGGTTTGAAAGCGGGGAAGACCAGGGCACGTCTAACGTTACCACAGGAATTAGTAATTTTGCTGTGACAGATAGACATACCACCGCTGGAGGCGATACGGTTAATCCAGTATCCGGGATGTCAATGCTAGTGTTTCCAGATTCCGGAGGTTATGCTAATAATGATTATGTTATGTGGGTAGCAGATTCTTCCTTCGATATTGAGGACGCTATTGGTGGGCTCTACCTTGACTTAGATGTACACATAGACACTGAAACCGGGTTCGATTTTTTCTACATNTGTCTGATCTTGGGTGATGGCATTGCACGGTATAATGCTAATGGAACTTTAAGCGGAAACACGGACGGCTGGACACATCGCAGAATAGATATGAGCTGGGCTCTAGAGATGGGTAGTTTAACAGCAACACCAGCCATAATTTTTTCTGCGGACGAAAGTGTAACTGGAAGCGGTGGTGTTTTTGATAATATTTCAGTTACCCGGAACCCGTTTTTCTTAGCTCCTCCAGGCCAACCTTCTGTGGTTAATTATGGTTCAACTGTGCCGCTTTCATGGGAACCGCCAACAGGTGGCCGCGCAAGTTATAATGTGGGCAACATAGACCTAAATATTTCTGAACCACACCCACGACCAACTGTGTTGGATGACAATGGTAATATGGTTGAGTTAGAAAAAGGCCCTCGCGATTATCCCATTATTACTGTACACCATGATTATATTGTTTCATCAACAAGATCTCTTTCGGGCTACAATATTTACCGCACGGTTTGGCCGTTTGGCCACCCTGAATTATTGACCTACGTGACGGGCACCTCGTATGATGATGCAATGGTTTCTGATGAATCTTATTATCAATATTCAGTTAGGGCCGTATACGGTGAAGGGGAATCCATTGATTCAGGCCCTGTAGACGCCCGCACAGGATTGCCGGTTGTTGTAACAGACAACGCTTATGGCGGTGAGAGTTTTGAAGCCAATGATTTCGATTGGGAAAACTGGGAAGCGTTTTATAGTAATCCAACGGCGACATGGCTGGTTGGTGATTCTGCAGCCGCCGACTCTGCTTTTGGTTATGGTGGTATGCCCGCACCAAGCCATTCAAGCTTTGCTTTTATCAGTGATGGTCGTGGCTTAAACGAAGATTTTGAGACCTACCTGTTATCACCGTTCGTTGATTTTATAGACAACTTTACAGCCATAGTTAAGCTGTCTGGTTATGCGCAGGTGTATACTGATTTTGCCAACAATAACATTGCCCGTCTGCTTATACGCTCTGATATGGGACCCTGGATAACTGTGATTGACTTTGGCTATGACCATTCGGAAGGCTGGATTGATTATTCAGCCAGCATAGGTGAATTGGTATCTGGCCGAGATAAGGCCCAGTTGGCGCTACATTACACACACACCGGAGGGCTCAACTCAGGAAATGGTAATGGTGTTGCTTTTGATGATCTTATGTTAGAAACAATACCGGGGCCACACAGTTTGATGCTTACACCATCTACTACAAACATTACCCTGAATTGGTCACATCCCGACTCATCTCTCTTTCGCAATCTTCCGGAACCAATTGTTGTGTCTCCAAATAGAGCCACAGCTCTTTCTGCTCCACTTGAAGAATCCAATGTCAGCCGTACAGATTGTTTTACCCATGGGATGACAAACAGCACTTGGATTACCGGTTTTTATGGTCCCGACTCTGGTTCTACCGAAGCACCAACATTTGCCACATTACACGCCTTCAACGACGGACCTATGGAACTGGAAGAGACAATTATTCATGGTTATTATAGTACAGATGATACTGCCAGTGCCAGTGCCCAAGTTTTTGTTGGGGTTGCAAACTCTAGTGGGGTCACGGTAGATACAATTGCTAGCGATGTGGTCTATTTTGATATTTCAAGCGCCGGCTCATGGACAACAGCCACAATGGATTTGTCAGGGCAGACTTACAATTCAACAGACTCAACATTTTTAAAGGTCACCTGGACACCTTTTAATGATGGTTACAGCGCATTGTTTGAAGCAAATATATGGATACCAGGCCAACGGATCGATAACCCCAATGTTGTTCCGTCAAACGGTTTGTCTGGCTATGATTCTGCCGGGGTCTACACCGCCTCTGCTTCTTACAATTTTGTGATAGAAGTGTGCGGTACACCACAGCCACCAGACATGGCGTACAATATATACAAAAATCACAATCTTATAGCGGAAAATCTGGAGGTAACAACGCTGGTTGATAGCGCTACTCACGTCATGGTGGAAAAATGTTATTGGGTCCATGGTGTTATGCCAATGGATTTTAATATTGGCACGACAATATTGAACAACGTGATGCAAGAAACGGATCCATCAAATATAGTCTGTGGCACCATGGATAATACACCCCCAGGACAATTTCAGCTGATTTCTCCTAGCGATGGAGAGACAATTGTGATAAGGCCAGAAAACATTAATCAATCCCATCTATTTGCTTGGTCCAGTTCCCTCGATCCAAATGGTTTAGCGGTTTCTTATCGCACCCTTTGGTGGGGACAGGTAGCTAGCGATAGTGTCGCATTTGCTGTGGATACGTCAGCTACATATTTGTATTTAAATTATCAAGATATTGCCGATACGCTGATGGCCTATTCAGGCGTTGAAACCGCCACGTTCCAATGGACGGTGGTTTCTTCTGACCAGCTGAGCACCACAGAAGCAGAAAACGGCCCATTCTCAGTCACTTTTGATGTGGGTTATATGCTCAGCAACGAATCAGAAGGATTGTTGCCAGAAGTATTTGCACTTCATCAAAATTATCCCAACCCGTTTAACCCGGTTACCACTATACGTTTTGACATTCCTGAAGAATCCAACGTGAAAATCGATGTCTACAACGTTATGGGGCAGAAGGTGGCTGAGCTGGTTGATTCATATTTTCAACCAGGATTTTATACTGTGAATTGGGGCGGCACAAACACATTGGGCAGCGCATTGTCTTCCGGCATGTATTTTTACCGGATTCAGGCCCGAGATTTCACTGCTGTGAAAAAATTATTACTGGTAAAGTAGAATTATTGACTGAAACACCAAGAAATGAGCGTTATTACAAAAACTTGACTCGAATGAAGTGCATCCTTATATTGGATGCGCTTATCTTCGTCTGCGTATAGGGCGATTCAGGTCCTCGGAGGGTGTTTGAATTGAGAATTAACTAAGATAAAGGAGCAATCCTATGAGACATACTGTTAAAGTTCTGTCATATATACTTATTTCTTCCATCGTTACATCGCTGGTTTTTGCTGGTGAGAAGAAAACAGAGGAAGAATTAATAAAAATTAAACAAATGGAACTGAAATCGGAACAGTCCATAATGGCCTGGGAGCCGGTGGAGAAAGAGGAAAATGTGCTTAACATCCGGGCCACATCCAAACCCTACAAGGGTTTTCTAGGCACTGTAGTTACGCCCGCAGAAAAGCAGTATCCAGAAGGCGCTGAAGGCGCT
>JGI24816J26688_1000192_pt1 | contig 14570 bp, 12 predicted proteins | sample METZYME_3_250m_FD_26688 | JGI IMG/M metagenome (IMG submission 26688)
CAAATTTTCAATAATAAACCAGGCATGGGTGAGAGCAAATATTTAGAAAGATCGAGTGGGATCTTTTCTGGCATTAGACGATTTAATTCGGCAGTTCTTTGTCTAGAAACTAATGCATTGAAGACTCTACCTCTATGTGTGAGTTGATATCCTGGGTATTGATGTTCAATTTGGAAGTAAAACTCTTCATCATCAATTTTTGTTCTAACTCGAGGATCATTATGTTGTTTGTCAATAAGAATGTTGTGCTCACTTGTTTGCGATACAGCTTTAATTAGTGAATCTATATCTTCAGTTCTCACAGGTATTTGTTGCTCATCAATCTTTACCGTCCATTGATTGATATTCGTACGATTTGTTTTTATCCGTTTAAGTTGATGGGCATGATAACAGGCCAGAACACAGGCGAGTGTTTGTGTTTCATGTTCTGTTACAGATTCTCCCTTAAAGCCATCTTGATATTCCTCAGCAATAAAATTAGTGGTTGTATAACCTGATTGAAACGTTGGGTTTTGCATAATTGAGCTCAAAAAATTGAGGTTATGAGAGACCCCTGTAATAACGTATTGATCAATGGCACTCAACATATACTGAATTGCTTCTTCACGTGTCTTACCATAGGTAATTAGCTTTGCAATCATAGGATCATAAAACATAGACACTTCGCTACCCTCTCTAATTCCAGTATCAATCCTTACATTCATTGAAGCTTCAGGAGTACGATATTTTGTTAGACGCCCAATTGAGGGCATAAATTCTCTATAGGGATCCTCTGCATATATTCTTGATTCAAGTGCCCAACCTGAGGTAGTAATATCNTCTTGATTAAGGTTTAGTGATTCACCAGATGCAATGGTTATCATTTTTTCAACCAGGTCAATCCCAGTAACCATTTCTGTAACAGGGTGTTCAACTTGAAGTCTGGTGTTCATTTCCAGAAAATAGAATTGTTGTTCTTTATCAACAATAAATTCAACTGTACCAGCTGATTCATAGTTGACAGCTTTGGCAAGAGCCACAGCCTGTTCACCCATTTTTATTCTTGTTTTATCACTGATGAAGGGGGAAGGGGCTTCCTCAACAACTTTTTGATGTCGTCTTTGAATAGAACACTCTCTTTCCCCGAGGTAAACAGTATTACCTTGTTGGTCAGCCAAAATTTGTATTTCAATATGGTGTGGTTCAGTAATAAATTTCTCAGCAAATATTCGGTCATCACCAAAGCTGGTTAAGCTTTCATTTTTTGCACGCTCAAACCCTTCAAGACATTCTTGGTCATTATTAACAACTCTCATGCCTTTGCCGCCTCCACCAGCACTGGCTTTCAGCATCACAGGATAGCCGATATTGTTAGCCACCTTTACTGCTTGTTCTCTATCTTTTATAGCTTCGGTAAATCCAGGGATAACATTGACCCCAGCGTCCTCAGCAATCTTCTTTGATTGGATCTTGTCACCCATGCATACAATAGCCTTGCTCTTGGGTCCTATGAAGACAATGTTGTTTTTTTCTAAGGTCTTAGCAAAGTCATCATTTTCAGATAAGAAGCCATAACCAGGGTGCACAGCTTCAGCGCCACATTCGATGCATGCATTTATAATGTTATCAATAACAAGATAGCTTTCTGAGGAAGCCGATCCACCAATACAAATTGATTCATCAGCTAAGTCAACATGCATAGCATTCTCATCCGCATCAGAATAAACCGCGACAGTATTTATGCCCATGTCCTTACAAGTTTTAATTACCCGACAGGCAATTTCACCGCGATTGGCAATGAGTATTTTTTTAAACATATTCTATAAAGGAATGTTGTCGTGTTTACGCCACGGGTTGGTTTGTTGTTTATCCTTTAGCATGTCAAATGAACGACATAATTTCTCTCTAGATCGATGGGGTAAGATCACATCGTCTATAAAACCACGGCTTGCAGCTATAAATGGATTAGCAAATTTTTCCCTATATTCTTCAGTTCTCTTTTGAATTTTATTTTCATCACCAATGTCTTCCCTGAAGATAATTTCGACTGCACCTTTCGGTCCCATCACCGCAATCTCTGCAGACGGCCAAGCAAAATTTACATCAGCTCTGATGTGCTTTGAGCTCATAACATCATAAGCACCACCATAAGCTTTTCTGGTGATTAATGTTACTTTTGGAACCGTGGCTTCGGCGAAGGCAAAAAGTAGTTTAGCGCCATGTTTTATGATGCCGCCATATTCCTGAGAGGTTCCTGGCATGAACCCTGGGACATCAACTAGAGTGAGTAGAGGGATATTAAATGCATCACAGAAACGGACAAATCTAGCCCCTTTTATTGATGAATCTATATCAAGGCAACCAGCTAATACCATCGGTTGATTACCCACCACACCGACAGTCGTACCGTTTAATCTAATAAAACCGATAACAATATTTTGTGCATAATTGGGTTGTATTTCAAAAAATTCTCCCTCATCAGCAACCTTATGAACCACTTCTTTCATGTCATAGGGTTTCGCAGGATCTTTCGGTACCAAGGTATCAAGGGATGCTTCTTCCCTACTCACTGGATCTTGATTCTCGATTACTGGTGGTTTTTCTCGATTACTTTGTGGCAAAAAACTCATGAATTCTCGGGTCATTAATAATGCTTCTGTGTCATTTTCAAAAGTAAGATCAGCAACACCAGATTTTCTACTATGTGTCGAAGCACCACCAAGCTCTTCTGCTGAAACTTCTTCATGAGTTACAGTCTTAACTACATTAGGACCCGTGACAAACATATAAGAACTGTCTTCAACCATAAAAATAAAATCAGTCATAGCTGGTGAATAGACTGCGCCACCCGCACATGGACCCATCACTAAGGAAATTTGTGGCACTACCCCTGAGGCAAGGACATTGCGCTTAAACACCTCAGCGTAACCACCCAAAGAAACAACGCCTTCCTGGATCCTAGCACCACCAGAATCATTCAAGCCAATTAAAGGTGCCCCGTTTTGTACTGCATGGTCCATGACTTTGCATATTTTTTCAGCATGAGTTTCTGAGAGTGAGCCCCCGAACACAGTAAAATCTTGACTAAACACATAAACTAAACGTCCGTTTATTTTTCCATACCCAGTGACCACCCCATCGCCAGGAATTTTTTGTTCTTCCATACCAAAATCAACAGCCCGATGTTCTACAAAGGTGTCTAATTCTTCGAATGTGCCTTCATCAATTAAGATGTCAATTCTCTCTCTTGCAGTCAGCTTACCTTTGGCATGCTGCTTCTGAATTCGCTCTTTACCACCACCCAAGCGAGCAGCCTCTTTTCTTTTTTCTAATTCTTTTATATTTTCTTTGATGGTTTTACTCGATTAAATCCAGAACTTTAAGTGCGGCTTTTGCAATATTAGTCCCCGGTCCAAAGACTGCGCCTACACCTATCGATTCAAGTTCAGGTATGTCTTGTTCAGGGATAATTCCTCCACAAACAATCAATATATTTTCTGCGTTCTGTTCCTTAAGCGCCTCTATTAACATTGGCACTAAAGTTTTGTGAGCAGCAGCTTGTGTTGACACACCAAGAATGTGTACATCATTTTCAATTGCTTGTTTGGCAGCTTCTTCAGGCGTTTGGAATAATGGACCAATATCTACATCAAAGCCCATATCAGCAAATGCAGTTGCAATAACTTTTGCACCACGGTCATGACCGTCTTGACCCAATTTGACCACAAGGATTCTTGGTCTTCGACCGTTGGCTATAGAAAAGTTAGCAATTTTTTCCTCAATCTTCATAAATTCACCATCCCCTTCGTATTCACTACGATACACACCACTTATTGATTGAGCTATCGCTTGATGTCTGCCAAACACATTTTCCATAGCTAGAGAAATTTCTCCCACAGTGGCTCTAGCTTTTGCAGCTTGGATAGCTACCTCCAAAAGGTTGCCACCATTCCGTGCGGTCGACTCTATGTTTCCAAGAGTTTGTTGGCACATCTCTTCATCACGTGATTCTTTAATTATTTTTAATTTATTGAGTTGTTGTTCTCTAACGTCTTGGTTATCAATGGATAAGATATCGACGACTTTCTCATTCGAAGAAAAGTAGTTGTTCACACCAACAATAACTTCTTCTTCTTTTTCAATCTTTGCTTGTCTAATGCAGCAGACTCTTCGATTCTAAGTTTTGGAACACCAGCTTGAACTGCTTTTGTCATTCCTCCAAGTTCCTCAACTTCATTAATAAGTTTTCGTGATTCTTTAATAATTGATGCGGTTAATGATTCTACATAATATGACCCTGCAAGTGGATCGATAACTTTTGTTAATCCAGTTTCCTCCCTTAGGACCAGTTGGGTGTTTCTGGCAATTTCTGCTGAGAACGGCGTTGGTAAAGCAAGTGCTTCATCAAATGAATTCGTGTGTAAGGATTGGGTCCCTCCAAGGACAGCGGCCATGGCTTCGATGGTGGTTCGGATAATATTATTGTATGGGTCCTGACTGGTTAAGCTGACCCCAGAAGTTTGACAGTGAGTTCTCAGCATCAAAGACTTTGGGTTTTTTGGTTTGAATTCTTGCTCAATCAATTCAGACCACAAGACTCTTGCCGCTCTGAGTTTTGCAATTTCCATAAAGAAATTCATCCCAATACCAAAAAAGAATGATAACCGCGGAGCAAATGAATCGACATCAAGCTCTTGGTTTTTAGCAGCTCTCACATATTCAAGCCCGTCTGCAATGGTGTAAGCTAATTCTTGGGTACAAGTAGCACCCGCTTCAAGCATGTGATATCCAGAAATGGACACAGAATTAAATAAAGGAAGTTGTTTAGAGCAATAAGCAATAATGTCTGCCACAATCCTCATAGAATCCTCTGGTGGGTAAATGTAGGTATTTCTTACCATAAATTCTTTTAATATATCGTTTTGCAACGTTCCCTGGAGCACTTCTTTGTCTACGCCTTGTTCCTCTGCTGCAACAATGAACATTGCCATAATAGGTATTACCGCCCCATTCATGGTCATCGAGACTGATATTTTGTCTAATGGTATTTGATCAAATAAAATCTTCATGTCTTCGACACTGTCTATAGCAACACCTGCTTTTCCAACATCGCCAGGAACCCTTGGATGATCTGAATCGTAACCTCTGTGTGTGGCTAAATCAAAAGCTACAGATAACCCTGTTTGTCCTGCTGATAAATTATCTCGGTAAAATTTATTTGATTCTTCTGCTGTAGAAAATCCAGAGTACTGCCTTACAGTCCAAGGTCTTTTGCTATACATCGTAGCTCTTGGACCTCTTAAGAATGGTTGGAATCCAGGTAAGCTATTTAAATGCTCAAGTTCTATAAGGTCATCCGCCGTATACAGCGGCTTCACTTCTATGCCCTCTAGAGTATTCCAGTTAAGTGATTCAGTGCTGTCACCCTTGAGTTCTTCACTGGCTTTTTCTTGCCATTTTTTATCTATTTTTCCCATACTAAAAATAGTCAATCTTCGATTTTAATCTTAGGCATCCTATTCTATAGCTCTGTATTTGGCAATCATAGAAAATAAAAGAAAAAATTAATAAAGTTTTTAATTTAAGTTCTTGTTTTGAAATAAAAATGCTTCATCCTATAATAGTTATTCATTTAATCTTTAGGACAATATAAATCATGAAATTAGGAATGGGATTAGGGTACTCTCCAGCTAAGCTTGAAATACCAATGGACGATATTTTAGCTGCTGAAGAACTTGGATTCGAATCAGTTTGGGCTGCGGAATCATATGGTTCAGATGCGGTTTCTGTTGCTGCTTATGTTTTGGCTTCCACATCTACAATAAAAGTTGGTACAGCAATTATGCAAATGCAAGCCAGAACACCGACGATGACGGCAATGACAGCTATGTCATTAAATGCTCTTTCGAATAACCGCTTTCTTTTAGGGATTGGACCATCTGGACCGCAGGTTGTTGAAGGATGGTATGGGCAAGCTTACGGAAGACCTCTGACTAGAACAAAAGAATATATTTCAATTATTAGAAAGATTATTGAGAGAAAGGAGCGCTTAGTTCATGAAGGCCACCATTATCAGATTCCTTATACTGGAGAAGGTTCTTCAGGATTAGGTAAACCGTTAAAAAGTATTTTACATAGCACTGAAAACCTAAAAATCTATACCGCTTCTATTACACCTGCAGGATTGAGATGTGCAGGAGAAGTATCCGATGGCGTGTTCCCAATTTGGATGAACCCAGAAAAGTTTGATCTTATTGGTCAATACGTAGAGGAAGGCTTCGAGAAGGCAGCAGAAGATAAAGATTATGAGGGCTTTGATGTTGCTCCATTTGTTCCTGTAGCCATGGGTGACGTTGATTTTTGTACCATGGCGATGAAGCCAATGTTTGCATTATATATTGGTGGAATGGGAGCAAAATCAAAAAATTTCTATAATGACTATGCTAAGAGACTAGGTTATGAAGAAGCAGCAGAAACTATTCAAGACCTTTATTTAGATGGAAAAAAAGAGGAAGCCACAATGGCGGTGCCTAGTAAGCTAGTTGATGAATGTGCACTCATTGGTCCTCCAGAAAGAATCATAGAAAGATTACAGTCATGGAAAGCACTTGATAAAACAGGGAAGATTGGTACCTTAGTTTTAGGAAATGCAAATAAAAAATCTATGGAAATAATAGCTAATGAAGTGTTGTAGGCGGTTATTAAAATGAACTATATCAGCTATTTTAGGTTTCTTATTTTGGCACCCATAGCAATGGTTTTCGTGGCTGTAGCGCTTGATTTTTCTTACACCTTTCCAGAATCTGTTAATGGATACTACGGACAATTAGCAGCGGATGGTTTTAGTAGTCTCTATAACGCCTATCTCGTTTTGGCTGTTATGGCATTTATTGCTGATTTAATGATGCTATTTTTTATCGCTCATTCCAGAGAAATTTGGATAGTTCTTATCTCTGCTTTTTATATTGTTGCTTCTTTGATGCCTGAGTTAACCATCATGTCGCCTTTTTCAATTGTTTTAGTTCAAATTGCTTCATTAATGGCAGGACTTAAAATTTCTTTGGCTTACTTATCACCAGCAATAAGAGACTTGTTCTAAATTCAAATAAAAAAAGGGGCTATTAAGCCCCTTTTCATTTTATTTATCCCAGTAACTTCTTTTTCGAAATTAAAGAGATCTTCTTGGGTCTTTTGTGTTCAGGAATGTACCTTTGCATTCCAATGTATAACAACCCATTGGACATGGCTGCTCCCTTGACTTCCATATCATCAGATAAAACAAACTTTCTGACAAAACTTCTTGCAGCTAGTCCTTGGTGAAGTAACCCTTCAGAGGCCTCATTGGGGTTATCACCCTTAATGGTAAGAGTTTCTCCTTCAACTTCGACATCGATATCTTGTTCATCAAATCCTGCTACTGCTAATTCGATAGTGTATTGTTCATCGGACACTTTACGAATATTGTAGGGGGGATAATTGACGCTTTGTGATTTTGAATTGGCCATGATGGACAAAGCATCAAAGGTTCTATCAAAACCTACGGCAAAAGGAGAAATATCTCTCCACACCGTATCAAACATTGTATTAACCATAATTTACTCCTTTGTTAAGCAAGTTAATTTATTATGTAGGCCCATAATTGGCACCGACATAACAGATATATGGTCAGATATTAAATTTTCAAGAATCTAAGATTTCTGGAAGTAAAAATGTCTCCAGAACCTTAATCCCAATGCAAGCGAGAGTATCCAGATAATAAATTCCATCCAGTTTGGATTGCTGTTGTAACCAAAAAATCCTTTTAAGAAAACGCCGATTTTTCCCTTATCATGTAAAAGATGTGTAAATTTACCTTTTCCATTTAAATCATAAGAGTAAAAAGCTCGGTTATCCATTTCATCAAGTTCAGATTTAGGCTGTAATACATCCCAAACTCGAGTGATTTGACTTGGATTTTCTAGGCCAACCCAATTCAAATGATCACCTTTAACTAAAAATTCCTCTGCTTCATGGCTACCATATGCAATCATTCCCGAAGCAAATAACACGAGTAAAAATGTCGTTGTTCGGAAAAATGATCGAAGATCAATTCTTCGCCCTTGTATCACAATTAAATAGCCAATCACCACAGCTATGACCATTCCCATTATAAAACCAAGGTAGGAGAAGGTACCGAGCATTGAAAAACTACCCATTAGAAAAATAACTGTTTCAAAGCCTTCTCTTAAAATCGCAAAAAACACAACTAAAAACACACCCCAGCCCGAAGTTGACATAGCCTGTTTAGCCTGGACTTCTAAAGTATTTCTATCGCTGACATGCTTTGATAACCAAAAAATAACATACCAAAGCAGNCCCGCAGTAATGAACATAAAGACAGCCTCAAAAAGAGCAGTGTATGAAGTATTGCCAACTGACTGTTTTATGTTATTTAGAATCACTGCAACTATTACACTAGCAAGTAATGCAGCGACGACACCTAACCAGAGTTGTTTAATTTCTTTTGTTAGATTATTTTTTTCTAGAAGAGTGAAAATTATTCCAACAATCAGACATGCTTCAGACTCTCACGAAAAACAATAATAAATTCATTCATAGTTCAGTGTTCCTGTTAATCAAAAAAAGGAGAGCAAGAGAAACTTTCAGTTGAAGGTTTAGGATTGTTAATCTTGCTTTCCTAATTTATGTAAATGATAATCATTTCCATTTAGGAATCATACCTATCTTTTGATTCAGATCAAATATCTTTCCTAAAGAGAAGGTGGTTTTTCAAAGAATCTTAAGAAATTAGAACTAATAAGCCGGATGGGCACTATTCATGAACAATTCCATTCGATCAATAGTTTCATAATTATTATTTGGTAATTCGTTATAAAGTGTGTCTCTTAGCACAGGGAGTCTTTGTGCTTCTCTTATAAAGTTTTCCATTTCTGCTGGTGCAAATTCTTGTCCATGAATACTACCTGCTGCTTTAGAAATAGATTCATTCATTAATGTTCCACCCATATCATTAACACCAGCATTAAGGCAGCTCTCAGCGCCTTTAGGGCCTAATTTAACCCAACTAACCTGAATGTTATGAATGTATGGATGAAGAGCCAATCTTGAAACTGCATGCATCAATAGGACTTCTCTAAATGTTGGGCCTGGCCGGGCATCTCCTCTTTTATACATTGGTGATTCCATACTAACGAAAGGTAAAGGTATAAATTCTGTTATGCCTTGAGTTTCTTTTTGTAGCTCTCTTAGCTTGACTAAATGCGTAGACCAATCTTTTACTGATTCTTGATGGCCAAACATAATGGTTGAGGTGGTGTTAATACCCACTCGATGAGCAGTTCTAATAACATCCAGCCATTCTTCTGATTTGAGCTTATCTGGACAAATATGTTTTCTTACTTGATCATCAAGTATTTCAGCAGCAGTTCCTGGCATCGTTTTTAAGCCTGAATCTTTTAAGAGGTGAAGGAAATTCTCTACCGACATACCCATCGTTGAAGCACCATGATGTATTTCAAGTGGTGAGAATGCATGTATGTGTATCTCGGGCACTTTCTTCATGATAGCATTACAGATATTGATGTATGTTTTTCCATCAAAATGCGGGTGTATCCCACCCTGAAGACATACTTCAGTAGCACCTCTATTCCATGCTTCAAGAGCACGGTTAGCAATTTCGTCGAAGGATAATAGATAGGGTTTACCCCTTAAGTTTTCCTTGGTTTTGCCTTTTGAAAAAGCACAAAAATGACATGTGTATTTACATATGTTGGTGTAGTTAATATTTCTGGTAACAACATAAGTAACTTTGTCTCCATTAATCAATCTCCTTAATTCATCTGCTTTGTTCAATACAAAATGGAGATCATCCCCTCTGCTTTGAAATAGTGTAGTAATTTCATCATGATTAAGGTCTGTTTTTGAAAAGGCTTTTTCAATAATTTCATGGATATTCTTATTTTTAGTGCTAACCGTCTTGCTCCAGACTTGGTGATTTGCAGATGAAGGAATATTTTTAGACTCTCCACATCGCCAATCATTGTCTCTTCCATATCCTTGTGTATTAGATTGTTCATAAACATAGGGTTGCAGCTGATTATCAAACCAATCCCCATTGAGATATTCCGGATAGACAGCCAATCTTTCTTTTAGTTCAAAGCCTTTATTATTAGTGGCTAGTTTCAGTAATTCTAAATTAGGCCATGGTGATTCTGGATTAACATGGTCTTGAGTAACTGGCGATACACCCCCCCAATCATTAATACCAGAATCTATGATTTCAGAGAGTGAATGCATATTTAAATTTGGTGGGCACTGGAGGTTCATTGAAGTTCCAAATATGAGTCTTGCCATAGACAAAGTCCACAGTAAATCTTCTTTTGTTGGTGCTGGTGTATTTTTCATCTTTGTGTCTGGCTTAGGGATAAAATTTTGCACAATGATTTCTTGAATATGTCCATACAAGTTATGGAGTTTCTTTATTTCTAGAAGACTTTCTAATCTTTCTATCCTTGTCTCTCCTATACCAATTAGTATTCCGGTGGTAACAGGTATGTTGGCTTTACCCAAATTTTCGATTGTACTTAGTCTTAACTCAGGGTTTTTATCGGGTGAGCCGAAATGAGGGCCGCCTTTCTCACAAAGCCTTGATGATGAGGATTCAAGCATAATTCCCATGGACACAGACACCTCTCTCAACCGTTTTATTTCCTCAAGATTCATGGTTCCTGGATTAAGGTGTGGAAGAAGACCTGTTTCTTCAATAACAAGTCTGGACATGTCATAGAGATAGTCAATGGTGCTTTGATAACCTAGGTATTTAAGATCATCCTTTGCTGCTCGATATCTAAGTTCAGGCTTTTCACCCAGAGTGAATAATGCCTCTTTGCATTGATGAAGTTCTCCTTTTTTAGCAATGTCTAACACTTCATTTGATCTTAAATAAGGGTGTGCAAGCTTTCTTGGGACCTTTGCAAAAGTGCAATAATGACACACATCTCGACACAACATGGTCAGTGGTATAAACACTTTTTTGGAAAATGTAATCGGTGTGCCTTTCTGATCACGGAGAATCCTTGCTTTCTCCATCAATTCATTTAAGGGTGTTGATTCACCAATGTTTTTGAAATAAGAAAGTGAGTTTTTTTCCATAGATTATTTATAGCTTTTTAATACTAAGTTCACAATGACTATTTCCTAAACTCATGGAATCGTTCTAAAACAAGATAGGACTCATTATTTTTATCGATCAAATCGTTCCAATCATCAACATTATCTAGGTCAAAACTTAACCCTTCTATTTGGAGCACTTTTGTCTTTATTTTAAGGCTTTCAGCTGTTCTTATATGTCGTTCAAAACTGTTCTTACCAAATTGAAATCTCATCGAATAAGATAGATCAATAATTAATGCATTAGTCCCCCCATCTCTTTTTGCTTCCACTATAGTTAATCCTTGTGTGTGTTGATTGATAAGTTCCATCAAATCATCTTTTTCAGCAAAGGGAAGATCAATGGAAAGATATAGCATTTGTTTCACGCCTTGCTGATGATAACCAATTTGCAGTTTGGTTTATATTTTCTTTTAGCCCCATTGAGGCCTTGTCTTCGCGATGGATAATTTTATTATTCTGATGAGTCTTGACCCATTTTGATTCATTGGTCAACAACACAATTTTTTCTATTTCTGGAATATTAATTAAATGATTAATCATTTGATCAGCCATCATTTTAGTTAGCTCAATTCTGTTATTTTGGTCTAGGATTTCTGATAACCGAGTCATAGTCTTTAAGAAACTATTAATAGGAATGACTGCCCACATGACTGATGTTTATTTATGAAATGTGATCAATAAAATTAATGACGTCTTCCGCGACACGTTTTTTATCATCATCATTGTTCATCATAATCTTCGAGAGTTTAACATGTATTCCCATTGACTCTATCTGTTCTGCATAATCTTGATCTGAAGTGTCAATGACAATTCCATCAATACAGTCCTTATAATGTTGAGCTATTGTTAACACATTAACTTCTAAGCCTAGTTCTTGCATAATTTTAGAGGTTGGTCCTTTGATACTCTGCCCATTAATTATCGGTGAAACTGCAACTCTAGGCTTTTTAGATTCTGCGATGGACTGCCTTATCTTTTCAATAGACAGTATAGGGTCTATGCTGAGATAAGGATTAGACGGACATATAACGATGCTCTTTAAGTCAGGATCCATTAATGTTTCAGTAACTTCAGTAGAAGGTTCTGGGTTTTTACTTTTAAATGAAATACCTTTAATCTTTGGTTTGCTGGCTTCTTTTACAAAATATTCTTGGAACGATAGTAAGCCTCTATCGGTGTCAATGACTGTTTGGATCATGTGATCACTCATTGGTAACACGGTTGCTTTTATATGGAAGCGATTAGCGATGTCTTGCGTAATCGATGTTAAACATTCTCCGTTTCTTAATGCTTTTGATCGATGAAGGTGTAAGGCTAAATCTTTGTCCCCAAGTTTAAACCAATTATCAGCACCAAGTTCACCGAGTACGTTATGAGTTTTCCATGTCTCATCTGATCTTCCCCAGCCTGTTTCAGCATTATTTACTCCTGCCAAGGTGTATACCAATGTATCGAGATCTGGAGAGATATAAAAGCCAAGATATAAGAAATCATCTCCAGTATTGGTAATGAAATATAAATCTTCAGGTTCACAAATTTTTTGCAAGCCTAAACATAATTTAGCACCTCCAACACCCCCACTAAGAGCTATAATTTTTCCACCTGCCATTTTCAACGAAATAGATCTTCTTCTTTTGGTCTAATTAAATCATCGACGGTATCAGAATCTGATGGCATATCAATTCCTTTGACCAAAACAATCGGCTTTCCTTCATTGCTTTCTCCCATAATCAACATGGCTGCAGAGGCTATTTGATCTGCTAAACCAATAACAGTTGTTTGAAGTTCTCGTCCAAATAAGTCAGTTCCTTTCTGTCTTAAATCCACTATTGTTTTTACACCAGATGCTCCGATTGCATGTCCAATCGTACCTAACCTCCAGGCTCTGCCTATGCTATCAGTAATAATAACTCCTATGGTTTTACCGGTTTGATTTTCTATGTATTCTTTAATCTTTTTGGCTGATTTGTTTGGGTTCTTGGGTAGTAATAAAACAGTTTCTGTACTTGGTTTATGATCTATATTTGACTGATCAATACCAGCGTTAGCAAGGACATGTCCCAGACGATGTTCAACAATGATTAGACCTTTTTCAATTTTGATAATTTCTTTGGATTCTTGAATAATTAATTCAACTAATCGTGGGTCTTTGGCTGTTTTTTCTGCTATTTTTATTGATTCACTAGAGGGTGTAATGCTTTCTAAGTCAACCAAACAGCCTTCAGCTTTGGAGATTATTTTCTGAGCTATAACAACTATGTCATTGTTTTCCAATGCAAGGGCATCTTTATTAATAGATTTTAGAATAATTTCTGCAATGTCATCATTCTTTAATTAAAGGAACATGATTGAGTGCTAACACTTCAAGTTTGCTGATAGCCAATTTAAAGCTCATGAAATTATTAAACGCCAAGCTAATGCGACGTAATTTTGATACCCGATGATTTTAATTTATGGTTTTTATTAATCACAATAAGAACAGATGTTAATGCTTCGGCTGCTGCTGAATTTTCTAGATCACCTGCATGCCAACATTTGAGACCAAGGCAGNTAACTAAAGAGATAACCGTTTCAACAGATTGTTTATTATTTCCAGTGACTAACACTTCTGCTTTAATAGTGCCCTCTGAACTAACCAAGTGTGAGCCAATATTTTGTAAAGCCGAGACCACTTCAATCTCATTACCCAGTATTGCTTGTGCTTCCATTGCTGATGAGCCGATTTTTGGTAATTGGACTTTTGTAACTATTTGTTGCAAAGGCACAGTTGTGTCAATCAAGATTTTTCCTTTGAGGTCTTCCTTAACTAATTTAAGAGTATCGGCATGACTGGAGTAGGGCACTGTTAAAACAGCAATATCGGATTCTCTTGCTGCTGCTTTCAAACCCAATCCTTGAATATTACTCGTATTGAGCTCTTCGTTAGNTTTTGCTGCTATTTTTTGAGCCTTAACAGGGTCTCTAGACCCAATTAATATTTCATATCCTTTGCTAGCCCACTTTTTTGTTAAAGCAGAACCTAAGTCTCCAGTTCCACCCAAGATTCCAATTTTTCTGATTTCATCAATCATATTTTTTTTCCTCAGGAACAACTCTTATAGCTCCATCAGAGGCAGAAGAAGCCATCAACGCATAGGCTTGCAATGCTTGGCTAACAACCCTGTTCCTAGCTCTGGGTTTCCATGCCTTAGAACCTCTGCTTTTCATAAGCAACCTTCTTTGTTCAATTTCTTCAGGTAACAAATCAACGTTTATGGTTCTTTTAGGTATATCTATATTTATAATGTCACCATCTTCGACTAAGGCAATATTTCCCCCTGATGCAGCTTCAGGTGATATGTGACCAATAGACAAACCTGAAGTACCTCCTGAAAATCTACCATCTGTGATAAGAGCACATTTTTTCCCTAAGCCTTTGG
>JGI24816J26688_1000194_pt1 | contig 14492 bp, 10 predicted proteins | sample METZYME_3_250m_FD_26688 | JGI IMG/M metagenome (IMG submission 26688)
ATGAACACAACTCCATACCAAATACCATCAATGTATTTGCAGTTTACGTAATGCGTTTGGTTTTGGAATGGGTAAAAGAACAAGGAGGGGTTCCGGAAATGAAAAAACTGGCTGAAAAAAAATCCGGTTTGCTGTATGAGATTCTGGATAATTCAGAATTATACAGTTCTGTAGCACATCCAAAAAACCGCTCAATAACTAACGTAACATTTCATTTGCCGCAAGAGAAACTACTCCAGAAATTTTTAATTGAAACTGACGAAGAAGGATTGTTTGCCCTTAAAGGTCATGCTTCAGTTGGTGGAGTAAGAGCATCCATTTACAATGCAATGCCTCTTGAAGGAGTTGATGCACTGGCTCAGTTCATGAAAGAATTTGAACGAAAGAACGGTTAAGCAGCCTTTGCCTGATCAATCTTCACCAGATGATTTGGCCACTGCAAATATTCCTGCCAACTGGAATGAGGAATTTTGATATGGAGAGTTTTAGCGATTTTGACCATTTGCCAATAATTTGGTTCAAATGGGGGCAGTGATGGTTGCACAATATTTGCGCCTTTACTTAAATTGCATTTGTGGCAGGCTGCGACCACATTTTTCCAGCGCATTCCTCCGCCTCGGCTTTTTGGAATTACGTGATCAATAGTAAGATGATCTGCCGAAAATTGATGCAGACAGTATTGGCAATGAAAACGGTCCCGCAGGAAAATGTTGCGGCGAGTGAAATTGACCGTACCTTGCTGTTGATGATAACGTGACATCATAACCACACTTGGCACGGGTAAAGCCAAATGCTGGGAGTGACATATCCAATCATCATAAGAACGAAGAACAGTCACCTTATCTAGGTAAAGAGCCTTGATCGCCTGTTGCCAGGTGAGTGTACTCAAAGGCCACAGTGTCAACGGGTTACCGTCTTGATTTAGTAAAAGTACGTCCTGCATTTTGACACAAATAAATAGTTAATCCCTCAACACTATTCCTTAAGACTTTCTTGCATGAAATTCCTCAGAACTGTGTGTAAAATACCACCGTTTTTGTAAAATTCTATTTCAACCAGGGTATCTAAACGGCAAGTGACTGTAATTTCGCGATCATCTGCACGTAAGATTACATCCTGGCCCGCCTTCAAATTATCAGTTAAATCCAACACCGCATACTCTTCCTCTCCGCTCAAGCCAAGTGACTTATGAGTTTCACCGTTCTTGAATTGAAGAGGCAAGACACCCATCCCCACCAGGTTGGAGCGGTGAATACGCTCATAACTCGTTGCAACTACAGCCTTGACACCAAGCAGAAATGTACCTTTTGCAGCCCAATCACGCGAGGAGCCAGTTCCATATTCGGCACCTGCTAAAACAACTAGCGGAGTTCCACTATCTTTATATTTTTGTGCTGCTTCGTAAATTGTTGTAAGTTCTCCTGAAGGGATTAGTTTGGTAAAACCACCCTCTGTTCCGGGAACCAACTCATTTCGCAAACGGACATTCCCAAAAGTTCCCCGCGTCATGACACGGTCATTCCCGCGACGGGATCCATAAGAATTGAAATCTTTGATTTCCGTTCCAAGTTCCAGTAAATATTTCCCTGCTGGAGTTTCCGAAGAAAAAGCTCCGGCAGGAGAGATATGATCTGTTGTAATCGAATCTCCTAATTTTGCTAAAACTCTTGCACCAGTAATATCCTGCAAAGCATTAACATCAAGACCCATTTTTTGAAAAAATGGTGGATTTTGGATATAGGTCGATGAATCATCCCATTCATAAACTTCACCTGTTCGCGCTTCAATAGCATTCCACAGGGGAGAGCTTTCACCTGCCCCTTTGTATTCTTTCTCATACATTTCGCTGGTGATCAGTTTTTCTACTTCACTATTTCTTCCTGAGCGGGCCAAATGTCTTTTAGAAAAACCGGCTGACCATCTTTTCCGTTGCCAAGAGGCTCATTTATTAAATCATGATTCACCGTTCCAGCAATGGCATAAGCCACAACCAGCGGAGGACTGGCCAAATAATTAGCCTTGATATGCTGACTTATCCGTCCTTCAAAATTTCGATTTCCAGACAAAACTGAGGCAACTACCAAATCGCCTTGATTTATTGCTGTAACAATACTTTCCGGAAGAGGACCTGAGTTACCAATACAGGTAGTACAGCCATAGCCAACAGTATGAAAACCAAGTGCATCAAGCGGTTCATTCAATCCGGCTGCTTCCAGATAATCTGTCACCACACGTGAACCCGGCCCAAGAGATGTTTTAACCCAAGGTTGGCGATTCAAGCCTTTTTCAACTGCTTTTTTTGCAAGCAGTCCTGCTGCAAGCATAACGGAAGGATTGCTCGTGTTTGTACAGGACGTAATTGCCGCAATGACCACCGAACCATGTTTTAGTTCTCCGGAAGAAATACCCTGCATCTGAACCGAGGTTTCTATTTGCTCATCACTCAATTCAAATCCACGCTCTTTCCTGGATACACGCAAAGTTTTTTGCCAGTTTTGCTGCATTTGCGAAAGATTGACACGATCCTGTGGACGTTTAGGACCTGCAAGCGCAGGTTCAACAGTGGAAAGATCCAGCTCCAAAGTATCCGAAAATTCCGGAACTGGAGTATCACTCGTCCGGAAGAGACCTTGTTCTTTGCAATAGCGTTCTACGAGTTGAACCAGCAAGTCCGGTCGTCCGGTATCACGCAAGTATCTTAAAGTTTCATCATCTACTGGGAAAAAACCCATGGTAGCACCATACTCCGGAGCCATATTTGCCAGAGTTGCACGGTCGGCTAATTTCAAATTATTCAAACCAGGTCCAAAATATTCAACAAATTTTTCCACTACACCTTTTTCCCGCAGCATTTCAACTACCCGTAAAACCAAATCAGTCGCCGTTGCTCTCTGTTGCAGTTCTCCAAGAAGACGAAAACCAATCACTTCCGGAATGAGCATGTTGATTGGTTGACCTAACATCACCGATTCTGCCTCAATTCCACCTACTCCCCAGCCCATTACTCCAAGACCATTGATCATTGTGGTATGTGAATCTGTGCCCACCAATGTGTCCGGAAAACAAACACCATCCCGGGATTGAACAACAGTTGCCACCGTTTCAAGGTTCACTTGATGCACAATTCCGATACCTGGAGGATAGACATTAAAATTGTTGAAAGCCTGCTTTCCCCATTTCAGAAACTCGTAGCGTTCACGGTTTCGTACGAACTCAATTTCCATATTTTTTTTGAGTGCTCCCGAACTTCCAAAAGCATCAACTTGTATTGAATGGTCAATCACCAAATCCACTGGTATACGCGGATTAATTACACTTGGATCGCCATTCATTGCAACCATCGCTGAACGCAGTGCAGCCAAATCAACAACTGCAGGTACTCCTGTAAAATCCTGTAAAATCACCCGGGTGGGTTTATAAGGAATTTCCTGATTGGATTTTTCTGCAGCATTCCAATTGGCCAGCGCTGTCACGTCTTCAGCACAAACCTGAAAATCATCAACGTTACGGAGTGCCTGTTCCAACAATATCCGTATGGAAAATGGGAGTCTGTCTATCGTACCAATTCCATCTTTTTGCAACTTTTCTAAACTGTACAGAGCAGTTTTGCCTTCGCTACTTTCAAAATTTATCCGGCAACCAAACTGATTGTCTTTCATATCTCTTATGTTTGTTTGAAAAATTTATGTGCTTCCTGAGTTAATATTCACTTAAAAACTTCATTGTGATCAAAGTAAATAAAACACTAAATTTACGAAACTTCTTTAAAAATCTCAAGTTTATATGATTTGAAAAAAAGTAATCCCATTTCCAAAAATAGGATTAAGAAAGATTAAAAAGACACCTCTAGTCTTGAAGCCTGTTGCAAAATAATAGATAATGGGAATATAAATTTATTTTTTGAAATTATAATCTGAATTATTTTAATTATGTTTAAATATCTATTATTCACCACTTTTAGTTTGTTCATCATTGGAGGTGGATTAATCTATTATCAAGATGACAACTACTTTACAAAACCACAAATATCAAAAGACAATAGACTCTTTCCAGAACAACTTGACACCAAAGCCCTGAACCAGATTAAAATCGAGTTAAAGGGCTCTTCTGTAAACTTAATGCAGTTAAAAGGCGGTGGTTGGAAAGAGCAGTCTTTGAATTATGAGGCAGATCCAATTCCCATTCAGGATTTGCTGCTCAATTTATCTCAAATACGTCTGGGAGATATGGTAACAAATAATCCGGATCATCTTGAACGTTTTCAACTATTAACTCCTCCGGAAAACAAGGAAGATTGGAGCGAAGATCGACATGGAATTTCTGTGAGCCTTTTGCGGGGAGACGGAACTTCAATATTAAGCTTTCTTCTTGGAAAGAATCGTACTAGTGGTCCAGGGCAGTATGTAAGGCACAAAGGTTCTAATAAAGTTTTTTTAATTCCGGAAGGCTTGTCCATAGATTCAGAAGCAAATGATTGGCTGAAAAAGGATTTACTTGCATTAGAGTCAAATCAAGTCCAAAGCCTTGTGCTTAAGAACGAAGAAGGAGGTTCATTTTCCATTAACCGTGACAGTGCTGAAACAGACTGGAAATCCTCCTCTGAAAAATCAGATGTACCGGACTCAGATAAAATAACAACTCTCCTCAACAGGCTGGGGAAGCTTTCTTTTTCCAAATTATACATAAATGATTCTGTTTCCCAGCAAGCAGAAGGTACAGATTTAATAGAAACAACATTGTTTGTGTCGTTATTTGACAGCAGAGTTTATACATTGAACCTAAGGAATAATATAGCATCAAATGAAAATTATATTTTGAGCATGCGGATGGGTATTTCACTGGTAGCATCAGGCGCTTCTGAAGCAGAAGATTCAAAACTTCGTGATGAAATGGAAATCTATAACAAGCAAGTGAATGGCAGGTTTTATGAAATAAGTTCCTGGGAAGGAAAGGAACTTTTGCTCAGTGAATAACGATTCAATATTTTATAGCCTTTCTTAGCCTGATATGTCAATCCGGATGACATCCGAGCACACTGAACTGACTTTCCATTATATGCGTGTGGAAGGACGGGAGGAAACGCTGTTGGAATTTTTACTCCGGCGTTTTCGCTATTTNGANGATCAGGAGTGGCGTGAAAATATCAATGATCGACGCATTTGGGTCGACGGTAAATTGGGGCGCACAAATTTTAAGCTGCGAAACAATCAAAAAATTGTTTATTTGCGTCCAGATTTTCTTGAACCGGACGTTGATCTGGACTTTGATATTATTTTCGAAGATGATGCATTAATTGCAGTCTGCAAATCGGGAAATTTGCCGACAAGTCCTTCAGGTAAGTATTACAAAAATACACTGGTCAGTTTGATCAAGTCTCAGTTTGGCCTGAAAAAACTTTACACTCTGCATCGACTTGACCGTGAAACCAGCGGGGTAATTATTTTTGCTAAAAGACACGAAGTTGCCCAATCAATGGCTGCTCATTTTCGAAAAAACCTGGTTCACAAAATATATTCTGCAATCCTCAGCAGACACCTTCCCCAAATTTCAAAGACAACAGTTCCGGAGATTTTCATTTCGCTGCCGATTGGTCAGGACCTAAACAGCAACATCCGCATTAAACAGAGCGTAAATTCTCTAGGAAAACCTTCCCAAACCTATTTCAGGGAAATTGGGAAAATGGGTGATTATTCACTTGTTGAAGTGCGTCCCTTCAGTGGTCGGACTCATCAAATCAGAGTTCATGCTGCACACATGGGCTGTTCTGTTGTGGGCGATAAGCTTTATGGACTTCCAAATGATGGCTTCATACGCTGGCTTAATGAAGGTGACGATTATTTGCTTTCACAAAATTTTCCGCTCCACAGACAATTACTGCATGCAGTAGAAATCCGATTCCCACATCCTGTTACAAGAAAAGAAACTGTAATTCGTTCTGACAATGAAAAAATATTAAAAGAATTGAAACATAGTAGTTAAGCAAAAACAATTTCACTGATATCCAGATCAACAATGAACATAATTGAAAAAGTACAATTCTGGGCCGAAAACCCTTGCTTTGATGCTGAGACACAAGCAGAGGCTAAAAACCTTCTGGCTGCTGAAAACAAAAATGCACGTGAAGAATGTTTCGGCAGTTTGCTCGAATTTGGTACAGGCGGTCTAAGAGGTTTAATGGGTGTTGGTACAAATCGAATCAACCGCTATACTGTGCAAATGGCAACAGAAGGAGTCGCACGTATTATAAAAAATAAGAAAAATGAGTCCGGTGCAAAAGGTGTGGTCGTTGGTTACGATTCACGTCACTTCTCGTTTGAGTTTGCAAAAGTAACCAGCGAAGTTTTAGCAGCACACGGCATACCTGTTTATTTGTTCCGTTCAATTGCACCTACCCCCCTCGTTTCCTGTGAGATTCTCAGGCGTAAAGCAATAGCCGGAATTATTATCACTGCCAGTCATAATCCACCGGAATACAACGGTTACAAGGTTTATTGGGAAAATGGAGGTTTGATTGTTCCTCCGGAAGACAGTCAGATTATAGAAGAAGTCCGGAACATCAACCGTATTGACAAAATTCCAACGATATCTTTTGAAAATGCACTTCAGAATGAAATAGTAGAGTGGATTGATAATGAAGCAGACGAATATTATTTGAAGACCGTTAGAAAATTAAGTTTGGGGCTGCGTGAAAATAATAAGGATTTAGGTGTGATTTTTACTCCGCTTCACGGTACCGGCGGTCGTTTGGTTCCAAAATTGTTACAACAGCAAGGCTTTGAAAATGTAAAAGTCGTCAAAGAACAAATGGTTCCGGATGGAGATTTCAGCACAGTTGGATCACCCAATCCTGAAGACAGGGATGCCTTTAAAATGGCAGTGGAACAAGCAACCGATGATGTTGACCTTATCTTAGCCAATGATCCTGATGCGGACCGTCTGGGCGTTATGGTCCGTGACAAAGAGAAGCAGTGGCATTGGTTGACGGGCAACCAAATTGGGATATTGATTCTAGACTCAATCATTTCTGCATTGCACCAACAAAATCGCTTTCCGAAAAAAGGAGTAATCATTACAACTGTAGTGACCTCTCCTCTTGTCTCAAAAATGGCCCGGGAAAATGGATTGGATCTCGTTGAAGTGTTAACAGGATTTAAATGGATTAGACAAGCTGCCTTGCGTTATGAAGAAGAGGTTGATGGAAAGTTTGTTTTTGGCATGGAAGAAAGTCACGGCTATTTGATGGGAAGCCATTCGGGAGATAAAGATGGAATTTGGGCCTCCATGGCTTTTGCTGAAATGGCGGCTATACTGAAGAAAAGTAACTTGACTGCAATCGACAGGCTGAATCAAATTCATCAACAATATGGCCCCCATCTCGACACTCTGAGGACGCAAACTTATACCGGCACAGAAGGTTTGGAAAAAATACAGCAGATTATGCGTAAGTTACGCAACTCTCCTCCGAAATCTGTGGCAGGTCAAACTGTAGTAAAAATAACTGATTATTTAGAAAATACTATAATTTGTGCAGATGCAACTAAGAATTTGCAAGGGCCGGGATTACCTAAGTCAAATGTGATTTCACTGGAATTGTCCGACAATACCAGAATTACTGCTCGACCTTCCGGTACTGAGCCAAAAATTAAATACTACTTTAATTTACATGGTAAAAATTCTGCGCTTTTACAGGAACGTCTTGTTGAAATTCAGGCAGAATTTCTCAGCGATCAATGAACATGATTAAATGAATAAATACAGATTGTCAATTTTTCGAATAATTTCTACAGCATTCCTGTTCCTGGGACTTCTTTCTGCTCCTTTGATGGGGCAGAGTTTACTTGTTGAACAGGCAGAATCAACTGTTGAAATTAAGCAGGACAATCTGGTACGAGCAAAAGCTGAGGCACTGAAAGCTGCAAAAGGGAATGTTGTTCTGCAGGCAGTTGCAAGGTTTCTTGATTTTGAAAGTATGATTTATTTAAAGCCACTTTTGATTCAACAGTTTTTTGAACATCCCGATTTTTATATTGAATCTATTCGTGTAATCAGTGAGGGCAACACTGCAGACCTGACTGAATTTACATTAAATATTGAAACACGAATTTTTCATTCACGTTTACTGGCAGCATTCCGCAAATTAGGATTAGTTACAGAACAAAACGAATTCCATTCATGGATGTTTATCTAATCTATGATGCGGATCACGCATTACGTCAAACAAGAGTTTTGAATCTGTTTTTAGAACAACTGCAAATTCGGCTGAGACCTTATCGAATTCGAACCAGAGTAATCCTAACAAAAGGCCGCAAGTTACCGATTGAAGCAGGTCTACCGGCTCGACTAGCATTGTTGCCACTAAAATCTGCTGAGAAAAGAAACGGGACTAATGTAGCATTACTTGAACTAAAACTTAGGCTGAGCCCGCAACCTGAAAAATCACCTCAAGGAAAGCTCATAGCACAACTTATTTTCTGGTCACAAAAGCGGGATTTTTCGGAATCATCAATAAGTACAACCATGGCAACTGCAGAAATTTCCTATAAAACCTGGAACACAAATGTAATTATTCCCGAAATTCTTGATCAATTGCTACTAAAATGGACGCCTGTTATGCAGCATATTGTAACTGTGAATCAGGTAAGCGGAGCTCAAGTAAAACTAAAATTCAAAGGCTTACCGGGACCAATAGAAGAGCAGCAATTAATTAAAACTTTATTTCGGAATAACCCCCGCTGGAAAAAACTCAGCCTGGATACTATTTCCAGTAATTTTGTTTCTTACAAAGCTCTTTTTTTAGGGCCACTGAAGCAGATTATACAAGAGTTCCGTTCACCTAAAAATGCACCTTTTCGGATTACCTCAGTCAATTGGGAAGATAATGATTTGGTTGTGCAGGTGGAATGGAATGAAGTTCCTATGCCCCTGGAACTATTTGAAACAACTTTAACGGATGACGTATTTTCTGAAATTGACTCAGAAGAAAACTATATTCCTGAACCGGAATATCAAGTACCCTTACGCACATTCAAGCAAACATTCAAACTGCCCTTTGCAAAAGCCGTTTATGATCATATTCGGCATCGTGGAGACAGTACATTGTTCAGGATAAAAGTTCCCAAAAACATGAACGTAAATGAAGAAAATAAACTCATAAACTTAGCTTGGTTCCGTCTTGGTACCACTCATTTAAATCCGGAACTTACGATATTTGACCAAAACCGAAATCATAAAAAATCATATCTACTACGAAGGCGGAAACAATTTACATTTCAGTACAGAATTCCAGTTGGACAAGAGGCTTTCTATCTGCGCATTTCTGATGAAGTGGGTTTCCTAAAAGGCGTTGCAGGAAGCTACCAGTTTTTTCATTATGTTTTGACAGCAAATTGAGTATTTCAAATCTTTTTGGCAGTCTCTGTTTTTGATTTAAGAGTTTGCTTTATTTGTGCTTTACCGGACTTAAACTTAAACATAATATCCCCAACAGTAACTTCATCGCCGTCCTGCAGAAAACGTTGATCTATTCGACGTCCGTTAACTGTAGTAGTTTCGTGAATGAGCAGGTTTTGAATCTTCCAGGATCCTCCAACCTTATATATTTTTGCGTGCCTCAAGGCCACTTCATCACCTTCAACTATAATATCATTACTATTTGATGATCCTATAGTAATCAGGTTACGTACTAAAGGGATTTTCTGTGTGCTTCCTGAAACTGTTAAAATTGGTGTCATTTTATGAACGGGTCCTTTGGGAATAATTCCAACAATTGGAAGTTGTAAATCTTTACTTGCTGGACGGTGAATCGTACCTGCAGGAACTACATGATTTCGGAAAAGTAAAATCATATCACCAACATCCAAAACATCGTTATCACACAGAACTGTTCGGTGAGAACGTCTTCGATTGATCAGTAGTGCATTCTTGTAGTTCTTGTCTTCAAGTACAAAAGTGTTTTGATGTGGAGTTAGAGTCACCCGGTTTAAATTTGCAGACAAACGATATTTTTTGCTTGTTTGAATCTGAGTAAGAAACTCCAGTGTTTGTATTCCTGATTTCAGAGGAATGAATTTTTTTCGTTCACCAAGATTGAGAAGTTGAAAACCCACGCCGGATTGTGTTCCAGCTTTCGGTTTTTGCAGGAACCATAATCCAAACATCGCCAAAAGTACTCCTGCAAATATCAGAAGCGACTCTATAAGAGTCAGACTGGGGGTTTCATTAATTTTAAGGAAAAAAGTCTGCGGAAAGAAATATTCCAAAAACGCAGAGGGGGAGCCTTCCCGAACCAGCACATTTTGTTCAACGACCTGTTCCGCCGCCAGCAAAGATGTTGATTTGAGGATTCCAATAATTAAAAGTCCTGCGCTATGAACGCAGGCACGAAGACATCGATCTATTTGTGAGATCATCAGATTTCATAGTACTGCAGCAGCGCTGTACCAATTTTGATGACATCTCCTTTTTTCATGGATTGTTGATCGACCAGACGATAATTCACCAGGACTTCACCTCCTTCGTCAGCATTCTCAATAATGACTTCTTTGCCTTTTTTAAGAATGTTTGCATGAAGGTCACAAACTTCTGCATAACCTTTCAAAATGAAGTCATTTTGTGAACCATATCCTAAAGTGAATCTATTTTGATCAAGTAGAAAAATTTGTCCTTCTTGTTTGCCCGACACAACTCGAAGAGCAAAAGAAGTGGCACGATCTTCAGTAATTCCAACAAATAATGAGATGCTGAAACCAACCAGAATCAATCCTAAAAGGTGATCCGGACCAGTCATCTGATACAGCAGCAATAATTCAAAAATTCCACCTCCGATTGCTCCCCCAATTCCTCCACTAATGATTCGTGGCCTTAAAAAACCAGAACGGGAATGGAACAACTCAGTGGTTCCAACTAATAATAATCCTAAAAGTGTCCAACTTGCTATACGGCTTAATGCTGGCAAAACCAGCCAAACTTGCAATAATTCGCCGATACTGAAACAAATTAGTCCCAGAATCGCTCCAATGAAAGCACCGATAAACATTTTGGACAAAATATGTACCAATTCATAATGGTACCAAAGTGAAACCCTTGCCTGTAGAACCATGCCCAGTCCGAGACCGACTAAAGCCCCTTCAAAAATAAACTTATTGAGCCAAATAATATTTAATCCTGATAGTCCTGTAACGGAAAGAGCATCAAACGCATGAAACCCGCTTTGCATTAACGTCCAGCTTGCAAGACCTCCTAGAAGACCTAACACTGCATTATGTAAGCTGCGAGTTGATTTCATAAGTAAAATACTAAATGAAAAATTAATTTTAGAACCCCTAATTCAATCAAAATAAATTAGCAACTCTTCTCTACAAAAACTTGGAAAAATATGTCTGAAGCCGACAGGTAATTACTCACGGTTGGTACTTGTGCTGTTTCAAAAATATCTAAATAATCTGCTAACCGCTCAGTTTTCGGCCTCAGACGTTAGAATAATGTGAAACAAATAGAACTACAAGTTATTTTATTGGCGTGGTCGATTTGACCCTCTTCTTCTCAGAAAAGTAGGAATGTCTAAATTTTGATAAAATGTGGGATTTTCCGTTTGATTTGCCCACTCAGGTATCAGCGGGCTTGTCTCAACGGGGTTGGTTTCAGTATCATTTNCATTTTCTGAAGTGACATTAGAATCTGGGAAAAAGTGTGTCTCATTTGATTCATTATCATTCAGTTTTGTTGACACTCCTGAAATNCCATGGATGGAATAGTTTTCTGCATCAATGTCTGTAGAAGAATGATTTATTGCTAAATCTTCAAATGTGCNTGACTCAACTTCCAGATTTGAATCAGNAAAATTAACAGATTCAACTGTAGAAGTTTCGTTCATCAATGACTCCGGTTCTTCCAACTGTTCTTCTTCGCTGTCATTTGAAAGATGTGATGATTCATCTGCTAATGNAATTTCTTCAGTTGTGATAATTTCTTCACTTTCTGTTTCTGATGAATGTAAAGNTATCTGGTGACTTGAAAGTTCTTCCTGATCATCGACTACTGACTCTTNATTTGAGTCTTCAGATTGAGCAGTTGCTGAAAAAGAGNTGTCCTCAGGATCACCTTCAACAAAAGCTTTATCATCTGCTGTAATTGATTCANTTTCTTCAAAGTAATCGTCATCACTGTATGGTTCAATGGAATCATTTTTTTCCAGATTAAGTTCAACTTCAGAATTGAACTCTTTCTCATCTGTTTCCGTGTTTATTTGGGAATGTTTATTTGTCACAACAAGTGCATCAAAAGGCATTGCAGGAAGACCTGGGACGGAAATTTTTTCTGTTGCTTCCTGCTCATCAAAACCCGTTGCAATGACTGTAATCATCATTTGATCTTCAAAATCCGGATTTATTGCAGCACCCCAAATTATTTCAGCATCTTTGTGTCCATGTTCCTTTATGAATGTAGATGCTTCCTCAACCTCCTGCATCCCCATCATCAGTCCTCCTACAACATTAATCAATATTCCGCGTGCGCCGTCAATTGTGTTGTCATTCAGCAAAGGGCTATGCAGAGCCTGTTCTGCTGCATGTCTCGCTCTATTTTCCCCTGAGGCAAGTCCGGTCCCCATTACTGCCTTCCCTTTGTTTGCCATAACAGTCCGGACATCTGCAAAATCCAAATTGACCAATCCATCTCTTGTTATTAAATCAGATATACCTTGAACTCCTTGACGAAGCACATCGTCCGCAAATCCAAAGGCTTCGGTCATCGGGGTTCGTCTATTGATGATACTAAATAAATTTTCGTTTGGTACAACTATAAGCGTGTCAACATGATTTCTCAATTCAGTTATACCTCCATTTGCGACTTTTCGACGTCGTTTTGCTTCAAAATTAAACGGCAATGTCACAACACCAACAGTAAGGGCTTTCATTTCCTGAGCTACCTGAGCAACTATTGGTGTTCCTCCAGTTCCAGTTCCACCGCCCATGCCTGCGGCCAGGAAAACCATATCTGCACCTTGAAGGGAATCGCTTATTTGATCAATACTTTCCAACGCAGCATTACGGCCAATTTCCGGTTTAGCACCTGCCCCTAAACCTCGGGAACATTTGCTGCCAATCTGCAATTTCTGAGGAGCTAGTGATTTACGCAAATCTTGTAAATCTGTATTTGCTACAATAAAATCTACCCCTTGAACACCCGTTTGTATCATGCGATTGACGGCATTGCCGCCGCCGCCGCCTACACCGATGACTTTTATTTTCGGTAAATCGTCACGGACGGGTTGGATATCAGAAAAATTTAGCATTTTTGCTCCCTTTGGTTGTTATATAGAAATCATGTTTGATATTGACCTGTCAAAAAACTAAAAAAAATCTTGCATCCAATCTTTCATACGTCTGGATACTTTATGAAATAAATTTGTGTCATCACCTACAAAATTCAATTTTCCTTGATTGCTTGTTATTCCGTAACGTACAAGTCCTACACTGGTTGCATATTTCGGTGAATAAATCATTTCACGTAAACCAGCTATATTTTCCGGATATCCCACCCGTACCGGCAAATTCAAAACTTGAGAAGCCAGTCGGTCTGCACCAGGCATAATACAGGTTCCACCCGTAATAACTACACCTGATGCCATCAATGTATGAAAGTGGGTCTTCTCAATTTCATGTGCAATCAATTCAAATATTTCCCTAAAACGATCTTCGATGATACTTGCCAACACCCGTTTTTTCATGGTGCGGTTATTTCTCCCGCCTACGCTGGGGACATCAATCATTTCGTCTTCTTTCACCATGGAAGACATCGCCACACCAAAATTGTGTTTAATTTCCTCTGCTTCATGTAAAGGTGCACCTAAACCGATGGCAATATCGTGTGTCAAATGATTGCCGCCCAATGCCAAAACAGCCGTGTGGACAATGCTGCCTTCTGAATAAATAGTGACGTCTGTTGTACCTCCGCCAATATCAACCAGTACCACTCCGACCTCCTGTTCATCAGGACTGAGGACTGCCTGACTTGAGGACAAAGGTTCCAGTACAATGTCCTCTACATCCAGTCCGGACTGATTGCAGCATTTAATAATATTTTGTGCAGAGGTGACTGAACCAGTAACAATGTGAACATTTACCTCTAAACGTGCTGCAGCCATGCCAAGAGGGTTTTGAACGCCATCCTGGTCATCAACAATGAATTCCTGGGGGAGTATGTGCAGCACTTCTCTATCATTGGGAATCAATACTTGGGCTGCGTCAATGACACGACGTATGTCTTCATCAGTAACAATACGGTTATGATAAACAGTGACCATACCTCTGCTGTTTTGTCCCCTGATATGATGTCCTGCAATGCCAGCAAAGACGGAACGAATCTGGGCTCCACACATTAATTCACATTCTTCTACTGCCTTTTTGATTGCCTTGACTGTCTTTTCAATATTGACGACGACACCCTTACGTAACCCGTCTGATTTTGCTGTGCCGACTCCAACAACATTCAAT
>JGI24816J26688_1000199_pt1 | contig 14373 bp, 10 predicted proteins | sample METZYME_3_250m_FD_26688 | JGI IMG/M metagenome (IMG submission 26688)
GTTTTAAACCAAAATTCTCTCTATTATGACAGTGTCTATTTTGATCCGTTATCAAGTCTATTAGGATTTTACGGAAATATTATCCTGGGAGCAGAATTAGATACTTGGTCATTATTTGGCGGTACTTCTCACTATGAAAAAGCAAGATCTATTGCAATTCGATCAAATGCATCCAATTTTTCTAGAGGATGGGAACAACGTTTAATACTTATTGAATTATTAACAGCAAATATTGGCTTAAGAAAACTAAGATATTCTACCTATTTAAGTTATGATCAGTATAAGGAGGGTAGAATAGACGCATGTTCAGAATCATTAACTGAATTTGTTAACAATTTAGATGAGATTTTTAACAATTATAGCCAAGAAAATTATACAACAATCTTTATGAAATTTCATGGAAAAAAGATTGGTGAAATAATGAAAAAACTTGGTCAGAAAGAACTTTTAAACAGAATGATCTATTTGGACCCTCAAAGAAAAGATATTTATGAAAATTATTTAAGTGAAATCTGAGAAAAATATTTTTTTCTTTTAAAAAAATAATCTATTGCAATGCTTTTGTCATAAATATTATCTAACTGAGTAATCTGATTATTTCTTCTAATCTTAATTATTTTACCGGCAAAAAATAGTATCCAAATCTGTGCAAATAATATTGCAAAAAATCTTCTGATATCCAATGTCATTACAGAATAGGCTAAAGCCATCCAATCGAGTACTAATCTTTGAATAATTAGAATACCATAATTAAAAGTAAAAGAGTTCTTAAAAAATAGAATCCAAGAGTTTCGATGATTTAGATAGTGTGACTTAATAGTATTTTCTTTGATCGTCTGTTTGCCATAATGATAAACAAATGAATCGGGAACAGAATAAATTTTATATCCCATTGCTTGAGCTCTCCAACACAAATCTATTTCTTCCATGTAGGCAAAATAAACTTTGTCAAAACCTTCTAATGTTTTAAAAATATTAGATCGTATCATAAATGCTGCACCAGATGCCCAAAATATTCTTGATGGATTGTTATATTGGTTATGATCTTCCTCTAACGTATGGAAGATTCTTCCTTGAACAAATGGAAAACAAAATTTATCAATAAATCCTCCTGCACCTCCTGCATAATCAAATAATTTTTTATTATGAATATTTAAGATTTTAGGTTGAACAGCAGCAATCTTTGAATTTGAATCCAGAAAATAAACTAACTTTTCAATCCATTCATTTGAATGTTCCGTATCATTATTTAAAAATAATAAATATTTTCCACTTGCATGGGTTGCACCAAGATTACATCCTCCACTGTAACCTAGATTAGAATTACTTGAAATAATTTCAACATTTTGAAAATTACTTTTTACTCGATTGATTGAATTATCAGTAGAACCATTATCTACAACAATAATTTCAAAATCTTTGATTGAAATATTTTTATAAATAGAATCAATACAATTATATAGTAAATCTCCTCCATTATAATTTGGAATAATGATTGATACCATATTCATGAATTTTGAAGTTTCTTTATTTCATCTAATAATTTTGTAGCTTCTAAATCAGTAGGACTACGTACTAACCAATCTTCCATTAAGAGAATAGCATTATCATACTCTTCAAGCTCTTTGTAACATAGATAGAGTAAAAATACTAGTTCAGGTAGTGATTCTTGCCATTCTTTCCATTCTAATGAAGTAATTTTTGTTGATTTAAACCCTTGTACTTCAAGAGCTTNTTCGATGTTAGTAAAATTATCATAGATCGTTTTAAAAATGGTTTTTGCTTCATTATAATCTTCTAAAGTTTGAATAAAAGTCTTTCCATATAACAAATAATCATTAATAGCTAAGTCATTTCTCTCTATTAATTGATTAAGATGATATCTAAGCTTTACTTTATTACCTAAACCACCATATAATTGCCCAATTTGATATTGTAATTCTTTTGATGGAATTTCAATAATATCAGTTGGCATTTTCTTCTCCATATCTAACAATACTTTTTCTGCTTTACCAAAATTTTTATTAAGATAATGTGAAATTGCCAATCTGGTAAATCCGGTTCTATAATTTTGAATTAATCTACCCAATTGTGGATCAACATATATATTGTCATTTGCAAGGTTTCTGTAAATATATCCCGGTTGATATGTCTTTGAGATTGATAGGTTGGTATTATTATTATAATTCTTATTATAATCTATAAACCAACTTTCATCTCCTATGATAGATAATAGATTATTGGTCATCGCATCAGCATCGATAATTTGAGATGTATTATTGGATAAACGATAGGCTAAACCTTCCATGGTTAAATACTCTTCAAGATTTAACATACTAGTCGGAGAGACAGTTACTGCAAAATATACAGGTCGATTCCAGTTGTTATCTTTAATGATTCTTAATACCATCAAATCCTGAATACGTAATGCAACATCAAAATATGTTGGATTTAATTTCCATTCAATTTTTCCTGAATTGTTTAGAGAATCTTTTGGAGCAGGAATGGAAATTATCGTAGGAGACCACGCTTTGAAATCTAGGTTATTAATTTCATTCTCATTCATATTAATAAAAGAATTATCCTGATTTTGATCTCGAAGCTGTTTGACATACCAAGGAGTATTCAACAAGCTTAAGTTTGTAACACTAATATCTTTCCTTATTCCCTCTACTTCTTGTAAGTACCATAATGGAAAAGTATCATTATCTCCATTTGTAAAAAGAATAGCATTTGGTTTACATGTTTGCAACATATTATATGCCATATCCCATGCGATATAATTACCAGTACGATCGTGTTCATGATAATTTGCTAATAACATTCTTATTGGAATAAATGCTAAAAACATTGTAATCATAAAATATGAAGCAGGTAATTTGAAAGATTTTTCAAGGAATGTGTCGTTTATTTTACGAATAAATCCAAAGATTCCAATAGCAATCCAAATAGAAAATGTCATGAAACTACCAACATAAGAATAATCTCTTTCTCTAGGTTGTGGATTATCTTGATTAAGATAGAACACAATAGCAATGCCAGTCATAATAAATAAGACTAGAAGCGAGAATGCATCATATTGATTCTTACGAAAGTGAAAATACAATCCATATAAACCAATCATTAAAGCAAGTGGAAGACCAAATTGACTCCAATCAACTCCATCTTGTTTTTTGCTTGCCCCTAAAGGAGATACCAATGAATCATCTGTAGAACCTTTTCCAGCAAATTGCCATAAGAAATACCTTAAATACATCTTATTGATCTGATAACTCCATAAAAAAGTCATTTGTTCAGAGAATTTATAAGTTGCATAATCGTAATTTTGTTCTTTAGAAAATTTTAAATTTTCATACTCTGGTTTCCCAACAACTGCTATTTTGGATGGAAGGTTGTCAAATTTTCTAGGGAAAAAAGAAATATTACCATATTGATCTCTATTTAGGTATGAAATTGCCTCTTCTATTGTTTCTGGATTATTTTCATCAATAACAGGATTTTGACCAGAACGAATAAAAATAGTAAAATATGTAGAGTAACCAATTATAATTAGTAAGACTGAAGTGGAAATTATTGCTAATAAAGTTTTTTCATTTTTGATACTTATGTATGCGCCATAAACCAAACCACATATCAAAATAAATAAGGCATAAAATCCCATTTGCAGAACTAATTGAGGCAACCCTTTAATAATACCATTTTGTATAAGAAGAAAAACAAAAAATGCTAATAATGTTGTTATAAAAAAAGTTTTCATAGAAAACTTATTGATAGAAAAATATATAATTAATGCAATAAATGGTATAGTAAGCAAATTAAGTAAATGAATTCCAATTGCTAAACCCATAAGATAGACAATCATTATTAAATAAATAATATGATAACTTTTCTGTCTATTCTTTGACCACAACATGGTTAAATACACCACTAATGCAGTCATAAATCCACTAAGAGCATATACTTCAGCTTCTACAGCATTAAACCAATGGCTATGAGTAAATGCAAATGTTAATGAAGCAATAAATGAAGATCCAAATTTAAGAATAGAATTATCCGTAGTATAATTATTAAGGCGTTCTATAAATTGATTACAGATTAAAAACAACAAAGAAATAGTTGCAGCACTAATAATTGGTGAAAAAATATTAATCCGAAATGCAATATCACTACTAATTGGAAAAAGACTAAAAAGTTTTCCAATTAATAGAAATAATGGATTACCAGGGGGGTGTGGAACTCCAAGGATATATGATGTTGCAATAAATTCTCCAGTATCCCAGAATGATACTGTTGGAGCCATAGTAGAAAAATAAACAAAAAATGTTAAAAAAAATAAAACAACGGCTAAAGTATATTCAACATTATTTTTTATTTTCTGTATCATCATTACTGTGTTCTTCTTTTTTCTCTTCTTCCACAAAATTCATTTTTAATTCTGATAGAATTTTATCAATATATTGTTTCTCATTCTTATCTAAGCTTGCTTCCATTCTACTATTAATCATTTCAAGCATATCAATTTGAAGTGAAGCGCTTCTTAGATCAACTTCTGTTGTATCAGTGACAGGATTCTTCATTTTTCCAAGCGCAATCCAAACTCCATAAACAGATTGAGAAATTAACATATCAAAAAGTTGTTTTTCAGTATATGATTCATCAGTCATTTTTTTTCTCCATTAATTAACAGTTGTTTTTAAGAAAAGTTTTAAATACTCCGAGTTAAATCTTTCTTTGATTAATTTATTAATAGGTTTACTTAAATTTGCATCATTATCTATCATATCAAAAGCTTTCATTCTTGCAAATCTAATTATCTTGCCATCGGTAACAAGATTAGCAATTCTAAATTTAATAAATCCACTTTGTTTTTCACCAAAAAATTCACCAGGACCTCTTAATTTCAAATCTTCATCCGCAATTTCAAATCCATTTCTTGTTTGAGTAAGAATTGATAATCTTTGTTTTGTATTTTCTACACCGCTGTCACTACACAAGATACAATAACTTGTTAACAATCCTCGCCCAACTCTTCCACGCAATTGATGAATTTGACTCAATCCAAATCGTTCACAATTGTTAATTAATATAACAGAAGCATTGGGATTATCAATTCCAACTTCAATTACTGTTGTAGATATTAATATTTGAATTTTATTGTCCATAAATTTTGTCATCATTGCATTTTTTTCATCTGTATCTAACTTTCCATGTATCAATCCAACTCTATAGTCTTGAAAAACAGAATCTTTTAAAGCAAGATATGACTGATTTGCAGCTTCTAAATCTTGTTTTTCAGTTTCCTCAATTAGAGGATAAACAATAATCGATTGTTCATTATTTTTAGCTTTTTCTATGATAAAATCATAGGCAGTATTGAGATTATTTTTTTGAATTTGTGATGTAAATATATCTGGTCTATTCTTAGGTAGTTCATCAATAATAGATAAATCCATATCGCCATTATATGTAATAGCTAATGTTCTAGGAATCGGAGTGGCTGTCATTGCTAAAAGATTTGGGACTTTACATTTTTCCAAGAGACGTTTTCTTTGATTAACTCCAAATCGATGTTGTTCATCGATAATAACAAAACCAAGATTTTTGAACGATACATCTTTTTGAAATAATGCATGAGTTCCAATTACAATCATTGCATCTCCATCATTGATTTTTTTTAATACCTTTTTTTTGTCGTTGGTTTTTAAACTACCAACTAAAAGTTCAGATTCTATTCCTATCTTTTCAAAATTATCTCTAAAATTTTTATACAATTGTTTTGCTAAAATATCAGTTGGAGCCATAATTGCAACCTGATAATCATTATCAACCACAACAGAAGATGCAAGTATTGAGACAATAGTTTTTCCGCATCCAACATCTCCTTGCAACATTCTATTCATAGGTTTTTCCAACAAGAAATCTTCGATAATTTCTCTTAATACACTTTTTTGACTATCAGTAAGATTAAAACTAAGGTTTTTGAGAATCATATTATATTTTTGTGTTTTGAATTCAATAATATCAAATGTTTTTTCGTTGATTTCCTTTTTTCTCAAGGCTAATAATAGTTGAAGGAAAAAGTGTTCATCAAATTTTAATCGATGAATCGCTTCTTTTGACTCATTAATATCTTGTGTAAAATGCACATTTCTAATAGCCTTATCAAGGCTACATATTTCGAATGATTCCAATTGTTCTTCACTAAAATGATCATCTATATTATCAATTGATTCTAGTGCTTGATAAATAATTTTCCTCATATTCCTATTAGTCAATCCTGCATTTTTTAAATCTTCAGTTAAAGGATATACCGGAATCACAAATCCTGTACTTAATGCGACTTCATTCTCATTGAGCTTATCATATTCAGGGTGTACAATTTGAAAACGTCCCCGATAATCAGCTACTTTACCGTGAATAGTGATGACTTCACCTTCCTGCAATGATTCCTTGATATAATCAACTCCCCTGAACCACATTAGATTGATTGATCCAGTAGAATCATAAAGTGTAGCAGTTAAAAATGTGCCACGTTTCATTTTTCTAAGACTTAAAGATTTAATTTTGCCGATTAGGTTTACTTCTAAATCAATTGCAATAGAATCAATGGTCTGGATAGATGTTCTATCTAAATATTTTCTAGGGAAGTAATAAAGTAGATCTTTTAGAGTTATAATCTCAACAGATTCAAAAGCTTTGGATCGTCTTGGACCTACTCCTTTTAAATACTGAACAGGTGTTTCTAACGAATTAGAAGATTTATTGAGTTCCATTAATAAACATTATTTCCATTCTTTTTTATAAGTATAAGTAATTAATTGAGAACTACCAGATTCTACTTCTAATGGAAAATATATTGTTGACGCATCATCTTTAATATACATAGTGGAAGATTCTTTTACTACCCAGTCTCCAACAATTCTTTCAACAACTTTGACTTTTATAGATACAGCAGATGTATTAATAACTTGAATTGATATAGTAGATTCTTCTACTTTATTTTGACGATCATAGTTTAAGATTCTTCGTTTACCAATAATATCAGAAGCTTTACCAGCATTAAATGATGCAGTTCCTCCTCTGTATAATTGACTTAAGTTGTTTTTAGCTAANAAACCAAGNGAACCATCAGTATTTCTCTCATATAAATAAGCTATTCCTGATGGGAGTGGAAGATCTAGATTATTTTCTTGAGAGTTATTAAAAGAAATCTGAATATCAAGAGGGTCGTCTCTTTGATCTCGCTCAGAATTATTGAATATATAAATCTTCTCATATGAAATAGCTCTCTTAGGGATTAAAGGAAGTTGGATTGTTTCCAAAGATTTTAAGTTTAAATCATTCCCTAAATTGAAAATATAAAAATCTCCTAATTTTGTATTGTTCTGACTCATTGGAATGTTTACCGCTCTGCTGCTTAAAAAATCTCTACTAACTCCCACCTGATTTAAAACTCCCTCAACAACATTAATATTTAAACCTAACAAATTAATATTAGAATGATTTATTATTTCAGCATCTACACTTAATATTGCGTTAGTATTGTCTGTGTTTAACTCTAGCTTATAGATTGGTTTCCAACTAAAACCAGAACTTAGATATGTCAATTCAGCATTTATATTTTTTTCTTCATTAGAAAAAATTTCCCAAAAAATCTCAGGAGTAAATTTATTTGAGACATTATTCAATTTTAAATTTAAGTATTCAATACTCGATCTTTGAAACACCATTAAGCCTTTATTAGTATTAATGGAAACACTGGAACCATTCACATCAAGAAGAGTTCCTTGAATTACTGAATTACCTGTTGGTTTTACTTCTACTTGTGAACCAATATTATTTTTTAAATACACATCACTCGAGTGAAAATTCCGATTCATTGTTTGAGATAAAATTTGGACTCCTTCTAAATCAAGATTTGGTGAATCAAATACAATATTAGGGGATAAATTAGTAAATCCTACTACGTTTCTACCGCTTTTTAAATTCCAAGTAATAGGTTCTTTTAAGGTTGCAAAACCGTCTTTATAAATGGTGATGGTCCTATTATTTTGAAGATCACTAGCATTCTGAGAAAGCGCAATACCAGTAAACAATAGTAATATTAACAACTTTTTCATTTTAACATCGCAATATTGTCAATTATTTTATCTCTTTCAACAATAAAATCATTCAATTTGCTTTTTTCATTATTCACAATATTTTCAGGAGCTTTATCAATAAATGATTTATTCTTTAATTTCTTCTCAATAGCATTAATGAAATCTTTCACTTCATTCAGTCGTTTAGTAAGTCTTTTAATTTCAGAATCAGTATCTACCAAATCTCCGAGCGGAACATAAGCAACACATTTTTTACAAATTCCTACAGCAGATTTCTTTGGTTTTTCAATATTTAAATCTATTTCTAGGTTGTCAATTTTTGACAGTGCAGTAATTGTATCTTTTAAATCTTCAAACAATTTTTTATCATCTGCATTATTCACAGAAATGAGAACATCAATTTTTTTAGAAGGAAGTATATTTAATTCTGATCGTATGGTTCTAACTGATGTAACTATTTCTTTCANTGTTGACATCGTTTCTGAATCGTCAACNATNCTNTCTTTACTTAATTTTGGCCATGCACTTATAATAATATCATTATCTGATTCATTTTTTAAATAACTCCAAATTTCTTCAGTAATAAATGGTGAAACAGGATGTAACAATAATAAAATCTTCTTTAGCACATCTCTTGATAAAATATAAGTATTGTTTCTTACAATCTGATCGGTACTTTGGAAATTGATTTTGGCAAGTTCAATATACCAATCACANAATTCACTCCATGTAAATTCATAAATCACTTTAATTGCTTCGTTGAATTGGTATGAATCATAGTAAGCATTAACTTTTTTAATTGTTTTGTCTAGTTCACTTAAGATCCATTCATCATGGAAAGCTAATTTATCCTTGTTAATCGAATCATTAAAATTTTCATCATGATTTAACATAATAAATCGACTAGCATTCCAGATTTTACTCATAAAATTTCGACCTATTTCAAGCCCACTTTCAGAAAAATAAACATCCGATCCTTGTGGAGACATAAGCATTACTGAAAATCGAGTTGCATCAGTTCCATATTTATCAAATAGTCCGATTGGATCAGGAGAATTCCCAAGAGATTTACTAAACTTTCTTCCTTGTTCATCTCTTAAGATACTTGTGAAGTATACATCTTTAAATGGTGCTTCTCCCATAAATTCGAAACCAGACATAATCATTCTTGCAACCCAAAAAAATATAATATCTGGTCCTGTTACCAAAGCACTGGTTGGATAGTAATGTGTTTTTTCTTCTTCTGGCCAATTATGGACGGCAAATGGCCATAGCCAAGAACTAAACCATGTATCTAATACATCAGTATCTTGTTCCCAATTCTCGATATCTTTTGGTGGAGTAGTGGAAATAAACCAATTTTCTTTTTTACCATGATCAGAATCTTTTTTATACCATACTGGAATGCGATGTCCCCAATAAAGTTGACGACTAATACACCAATCCTGAATATTATCCATCCAATGATCATACGTTTTTACCCAATGATTTGGATAAAAATTAATTTCTCCTTTTTTAACAGATTTAATAGCAGGTTTAGCAAGTTCTTTCATTTTTAAAAACCATTGATCTGAAAGATAATATTCGATAGGAACGTCTCCTCTTTCTGAAAAACCTACTTTGTGCATATAATCTTCCTCTTTTAAGAGACAATTATCTTTCTTTAAATCATCAATAACTTTCTTCCTAGCATCTTCCCTTGTTAATCCAACNTATTCTTTTGGAGCATTTGAATTAATAGAACCATCGGGATTCATTACATTTACCATATCTAAAGAATGTTCTAAACCAACATTGTAATCATTTGGATCATGAGCAGGAGTAATTTTGACACAACCAGTTCCAAATTCCGGATCAACCATTTTATCTGCAATAATTGGAATTTTTCTTCCTACAATTGGTAAAATTGCATTGCTACCAATTAAATCTTTAAAACGTTTATCAGATGGATTCACAGCTACTGCTACGTCTCCAAGCATTGTTTCTGGTCTAGTCGTTGCAATTTCAATAAATGAATCAGAATTCTCTATTGCATATTTGATATACCATAATTTGCCATTGACTTCTTTAAAAATAACTTCTTCATCACTAAGTGCTGTTTGTGATTTTGGACACCAGTTTACTAATCTATTCCCTCTGTAAATCAATCCTTTATCAAATAATCGAACAAAAGATTCAAGNACGGCTTCAGAATANTTNTCATCCATCGTAAAGCTGAGTTTATCCCAATCACAAGAACATCCTAATTTTTGTAATTGGTTAATAATAATGCCGCCATACTTTTCTTTCCATTCCCATGCATGTTCTAAAAATTCTTCTCGAGAAATATCTTTTTTATCAATTCCCTTTTCTTGAAGCATTTTTGCTACCTTTGATTCGGTAGCGATAGATGCATGATCAGTTCCTGGGACCCAACACGCATTTTTGCCTTCCATTCTTGCTTTTCGTATTAAGATATCTTGAATCGTGTTATTTAAGACATGGCCCATCGTCAATTTACCAGTCACATTTGGGGGAGGAATGACAATGGTATAGTGATTATCAGAAGGTTGGCTGGAAAAATAGTCTTTTTCTAACCAATGCTTATACCATTTATCTTCTAATTCAGAAGGAAAATATTTTTTATCTAATAATTTCATTTCAAATAATCTTTTAATGTTTGAATTAAATTATTTGCTTCTTTTTCTGTTTTTGCTTCTGCAAAGATTCTAATTATTGGTTCAGTATTAGATTTTCTGATATGAATCCACTTTCTAGACCAAATAAATTTAATCCCNTCATCTTTATTAATTTCGTCACAATCAAATATAGTAGCAAGGTTATCAAAATCAACATCTTTTGAATCATTTAAGGTAATCTTATCTTTAACAAATACATATTTAGGAATTTCAGCAATAATTTCATTAATAGATTGATTGGTTGCAGATAATAGAGTCAATACTATTGCCGCAGCAACCAAAGAATCTCTTCCAAGGTGCACTTCTTTCAGAATTACACCACCGTTGCCTTCTCCCCCAATCGAAATGTTTAATTCTTTCATTTTTTCAACAACATGGGCTTCACCAATTTTGGTTCTAATTGAACCCGATGAAATATCATCAATCATTTTTGATGTAGATAAATTTGTTACTATCATACTCTTTTGATAATTAATAAAATTTTTAAATGCTAAAACTAAAGTATACTCTTCTCCAATAGCTTTCCCTTCATTAGAAACTATAGATAACCTATCTCCATCTGGATCAGTAGCAAATCCAATATCTGCTCCAACTTCTAAAACCTTTTTCTCTAAATCTTTCAAATTAGGGGCAAGCGGTTCAGGAATACGGGTAAAATTGCCATTTCCATTACAATTCATTGTTGTTACATGACACTCTAGTGCTTCACACAATTGTGGCAAAATAGTGGACCCTCCTCCATTAACTGCATCTATAACGACTTTAAATTTTTTAGAACGAATAGTATCAGGTTGAATACATTTAGCAGAAAATACTTTAGCAATATGCTCTTCATTTGCAGAGNTNTATACTGATACTTTACCAGTTACTTCTGCTTCATTTAATGTATCTTGATTATCTACAGATGCAAATAACGTATTACACTGATCTGCTGATAAAAATGTCCCATCTTTTTGCAAAAATTTTAATCCATTGTATTCTGCTGGATTGTGGCTTGCTGTAATGACAATCCCCCCATCATATTGTTTTTTTTCTGTCATTAATTGCATAGTAGGAGTGGTAGCTAAATCACAATTATCAACATTGACTCCATATTTGGTTAAAGAATCAATCACCCATTGGGATATTTCTTTACCAGATTGTCTTCCATCCCTACCTATAACACAATGTGTAATTTTCTGAGTTAGTATAAATGAGGCAATATATTGATCAATTATTTCAGAATTAAAGTCATCTTCAACAACCCCTCTAAGACCAGATGCACTTCTTATAAGCATAATAGAAGATTAGAACATTTTTTGGAAAGTATAAAGAAGTGTTATGATATTAATTATTATATTTGGCGAGACGTGCAATACGTCTTAAAGTTTGCTTTTTAGCAATTCTTTTAGTAACGCTTGGTTTTTCATAAAAAGATTTTCTTTTTACGTCTTTAAGAACCCCAGAACGTTCCCATTTCTTCTTGAAACGTCTTAGAGCTTTCTCAAGCGATTCGTTATCTCTTACATTTATCTCAATCATAGTTTGGGAACTTAGCGATAAAAATGAGAAATGCCAATTATGATATAATATTGTTGGAAATTTCAATAAAATCTTCGATGCTAAGTTGTTCTGGTCTCTTGGTAAAATCTATAGCACAATTCTTTACATCAATCTCAAGAGATGATAGAGAATTCCTTAACATTTTTCTTCTTTGATTAAATGCCATTCTTACAATTTGATCAAATAACTTTAGATTAATGTCCTTATGATAAGAATTTTCCTTTTTCATAATTTCAATGAAGGCAGATTGTACTTTTGGTTTTGGTAAAAACACATTTGGAGAAATCAAAAAACAAATTCTAATATCAAAATATAAATTGGTCATTACAGTAAGCCTGCTATAATCTTTTGTACCAATTGTAGCAGTTAATCGTTGTGCGAGTTCTTTTTGAACCATGAGATAAGCTCGATTCCAACTAGTTAGATGCTTAATAAGCCAAAAAACAATAGGTGAAGTAATATTATAAGGAATATTGCCTACCACGACAGGATTTTTAATATCAAGAGTAGGTAGGTCAACTTTTAAAATATCTTGATTGATAATCTCAGCTTGTGAAAGTTTGTCATGTTCTTTTAATATTGTAATTAAATCACGATCAATCTCTACCATATGCAATTCATTGCAAATACCTACTAATTTTTCGCTTAACGCCCCTTGTCCGGGTCCTATTTCTAAAACATTTTCATTAGAATCAATTTTGACATTATTAATAATTTTCTCTAATAGATTATTATCAACTAAAAAATTTTGACCCCACTTCTTTTTAGCAAATACCATTGGTTAAGTGATATTAAAAAAGTTCATTGCATTGTTTGTGGTTTCTTGAGCAATTTTTTCAAGTGGTATATCCANAAAATCTGATAAATATAACGCAATATCACGAACACGTTTTGGCTCATTTGGTTGTCCTCTAAAAGATTGTGGACTTAAAAAAGGACAATCTGTTTCTAGAACAAAATCTTTTAAATCAAGATCTTGAATTGCAGAACGATTAATAGAATTTTTAAAAGTAACATTTCCAGAAAAAGATAATAATATATTTAAATCAATTAGTTGTCGTGCAAAATTAATATCGCTTGAGAAACAATGGGATAATGCTTTTTGAAATGAGTGTTGTTTTAAAATATCTAATATTTCATCATCTGCATCACGATTATGAAAAATAATGGGTAGTGAAATCGATTCTGCTAGTTCCATTTGTTCTATCATTACTCTTTTCTGTACATCTGCTGGAGAGAGGTTTCTATAGTGGTCGATACCAATTTCTCCAACGGCAACTACTTTCTTACTACTTAATGCAAGTTCTTCAAGATGTTTCAAATAATTTTGTTCTACGCTCTTTGAATCATGAGGATGAACACCAACAGCTGCATAAACACTATCATATTTATTGGCAATATCAACTGACTTTTTAGANGTACTAACATCTGTACCAATACAAATAATCTTATTGACTTCATTTTTGTGTGCATCATCTAAAACATCATCTAATCTGTCATACATTGAATCATAATACAGATGTGCATGTGTATCTATGAGTGTCATTCGATGATTCTTGGGAAAATAGGATTGGATTCAGGAATTTTCTCTCCTGACTTAAGATTTCCCCAATCTAACGAGGAAGAAGTAGATCCTAGTGCATTAAGTATTTCTTTACATTTCTCTGGCATTATAGGAGAAAGCATTATTGTAGAAATTCTTAGAGATTCAGCTGCATTATATAAAACATTTCCTGCTAATTCTTTATCTTCTTTAACAAGTTTCCAAGGTTGATTTTTTTCCATATAACCGTTAATTGATCGAACAAAATCCATAATATTTTGAATAAGACGATCCATTTGAAAATTATCAAGCTTATCTTTGATATTAATATTACTAATCTCATTTGATAGATCATTGTTACTATCCTTAGACAATGGAATTGTGCTATCAAAATTTCTATTAATCAATGTAGAAACACGACTTACTAAATTCCCTAAATCATTTGCTAAATCGCTATTATATCTCTTAATAAATGATTCCATTGAGAATGTTGCATCTGAACCCAATA
>JGI24816J26688_1000202_pt1 | contig 14337 bp, 13 predicted proteins | sample METZYME_3_250m_FD_26688 | JGI IMG/M metagenome (IMG submission 26688)
AGGTAATACAAATCCCGGCATCCAAAGGTGCAAAGTTTAAAGCTGGAAGCAAGCTCAAAAAATCTTTGAACTAAGAATATCAGCTCAAGGTTCAAGGCTTTGACAATNTAAATGCCTTGAACCTTNAGNACTTCCTCATATTATTATCCTCACAACTCCGGCTCACTTTCCTCTTTTTCAGTTTTCTCAGTTTCCTTTGCTTTAACACACATTNCGGATTGCGAAAGATCCAGGACAGGCTCTGTTCCGGATTTATAGTGTTCTTCGTATACATCTTTTGCTTTATCACAGGGTATTGCACGCCTTCCGGATTTATGAATTTTAACGGTTGTGATTCCAGGTGGTTGTCGAAATTGTTCTGTAGGTAAATTTGCAACTGCATTTTTCATAAAGTTAATCCAGATTGGAGCTGCTGCCCGGGATCCAGTTTCTGATTTCCCCATTCTTCTTGGCTTGTCAAATCCTACATAAACACCTGTCAGCAATTGCGGAATGTAGCCGATGTACCAAGCATCAATGCTGTCATTTGTGGTTCCGGTTTTTCCTGCAGAAGGGCGGCCAATTGCTCTGGCGCGCCGTCCTGTTCCACGCTGAACGACATCCTGCAAAACATTACTCACCAGGAAAGCAGTTTCCTCAGAGGTGACTTGTTTCAACTCTGATACACTTGATTCCAAAATATTCCCATCCTGATCTTCCACCCTGAGAATATAGATTGGTTTAACCAATCGTCCCTGATTTGCGAAAACACCGTAGGCACTAATCATTTCCTGCAGAGTGACTGATAACGATCCCAGACATGTGGTTAAATTTTCCATCATTTCTGCAGTGATACCAAAACGCCTGCTATAAGCAATGACTAGCTTCGGTTTCAATTCTTCACAAAGTCCGATAGTTGGTAAGTTAAGACTTTTGACAAGAGCTGTACGCAATGAAACCTTGCCCATGACTTTATCGCCATAATTTTTCGGAGTCCATATTTCCGCGTCTCCAGCAGTCTCTGCACCGGTTGCATAAGCTCTTGGGCTGTCTATTAGTGCACTACTGAGTGTAAAACCGGCATCAAGGGCAGCAGAATAAACGATTGGTTTGAACGATGATCCAGGTTGTCTCAAAGCTTGAATGGACCGGTTAAACTCGCTCTCTCCGTAACGATAACCACCAGTCATTGATAGTACCTCTCCGCTCTTTGGGTTCATTGCCAACAAGGCTCCGTTTACCAAGGGTTCCTGATAGAGCTGCAGACGAAAAAAATTGTTTTTTGAATCATAATCGGCAAGTCTTACCTGTACTTCATCACCAACAGAAAATATTTCTGCCGGATTGGAAATCTTGATAGGTGTTTTATCTTTAAGAATGTTACCATTTTTCCATGTGCTGATATTGCTCCATTCCAGAATTCCGTACGATTCTCCCAGTTCTACTGAAACATTTTCCTTACTGACTTCTTTGACCACACCAGCGACAATGTTTCCGAGAAACAGCGAATCAATTTTTAATGTATTTTCATCTGTGGAGTTGTCTGTCAAGCTACTGTTATCAGGACTATTCTCGTTAAGTGCACCCCGAAATCCCTGCCGTTTTGTTAACTCCAGAATCCCCTTCCTCAAGGCCTCATGAGCATGTGTCTGATAGTTCAAGTCCATAGCTAAATAGACTCTAAGACCACCCTGATAAAGCACTTTTGAACCGTATTTTTTGATCAAATAACGCCGTACATGTTCGACATAGTAGGACGTAGCCTCTGTGGTCGAATCATGAATACGAATCAGGCTGATAGGCGTATGAATTGTTTTCTGCAATTCTTGCTCCGAGATGAACCCTTCCTGATGCATTCTTTGCAAAACCACATTTCTCCGCTGCAGGGCAAAATCAGGATTAACGTGAGGTGCATAACGAGAAGGCGCAGGAAGTATTCCAACCAGCAAAGCACTTTCTGCTAGATTTAGTTCTGAAGCATGTTTGCCAAAATAACCCTGCGCTGCCGCCTCAACCCCTTCCGCATTTCCAAGATAAACTTTATTAAGATAGAGGGACAGAATGTCCTGTTTCGAAAATTGCATTTCCATCCGGAACGCAAGCAACATTTCCCGGAGTTTTCGAATAATCTGTTTTTCCCTGCTTAACAGAAACAGTCTGGCAGTTTGCTGGGTGAGAGTGCTGGCACCTTGAACAATTCTGCCAGCTTGTAGATTGGCAAGGAAGGCTTTGGGAATTCTCAGTAGATCAATTCCAAGATGAGAGAAAAAACGGGCATCTTCACTGGCAACCAGAGCCTGAATCAGGTGTGGAGGAAACTGTTCATAGGGTATGACTATGCGCCGTTGAATGAAAAGTTCTTCAATCTGATTACCCTCACGGTCATAGAGGACAGTAGGTAATACGTCATTTCTTTTGTGGAGTTCATCTTCAAGATTTTGTGGCAAAGTTTTACTGAGTTCAAACAGAAAAACCCCAAGAGAAGCTCCGGAAATAATTCCTGTAATTATTACTATCCAGAATGACCATTTAATAAACTGGGCAAGTCTTTTCATAATGCTTGAATACTATTCGTATTTTTTTACTGCGGATTTAGATTTTAGAGATAAGGATGGTTCTTAAATTCAGGAGTCAGACTTTTCTTGTCATTTTCTTTATAATTTTACTCCTTGTTTTGCTNTGCCTCAAAAGCATGTTCGACTAGAGAAATAGCTCCGNANCGAATATTTTCTGAAAAATTGTTTATCTCANATTGTTCTAAGAAATCTGAAAAATTGCCCTTTCCTGGGCTGGTTCTAATTTTGAGCAAGATGTTTTTTAGCAGCAATGCATCTTTTGTTGAAAGGTCACCCAAAGCAGATTTGTGAGTTAAAACAGGTGAAGTACCTTGAAAAACGTCATCAGAAGTATAGAATAATTTGGTGGCCTCACAGCGACATCCGGCCTCATGTGGTAAGTCTGGCGCTTTTTTTTGCTTAAATTGTTTGCCGTAGCGTATTCCATCACATTCTAGGCAATACTGCGGAGTGTTCCAATCTAAAAATGTTTGTATCTCAATCGCTTCAATTGTAGTGATAAAGGGGTCAATCTTATTATTGCGATTGGAAAATATTTGTTTTTTTTTGAGCCAAACCCAATATATCAGACCTACAGAAATGGCTGCAATAAATAGTTTTAACATTCTTTGATAATACTTTTAAAACATTTATACTTCAAATATTTCGTGAAACAATCCTAAATTATAACCTCTAAAAATAAGAGAAATGCCCTCAACTTTCAAGCTGAACATTATACGTTACCGTTTTATGACTTTTGCGATTAATACATGTTCTGGAGTAAGATTTTTTTCCTTCTGCCTGATTTGTTTAGTGAGTATTGTGTTTTTAGGAGAATTTGTAGAGAATGATGGAGTACTGGCTCAAGAAAAACAAACACTTAAGTGTCCGGAACTTAGTAATCCAAATTCTTCAGAAGAACTCAAGGAGTTGAGAGACTGCCTGCAAAAGGTAAAATTTGAAATACAAAGTGGAAGGAGAATGCAAAAAATTCAAAGATCATATGATGGTTCACTGGAGTTAGTTAAACAGCTTAATTTGGTCATGGACAATGAAACTTCCAAACAAATTACCGAAGATTCATTAAATAATAATTCTGCTGATCAGTAAAAAATATTAATACATTAAAGTTGGGGACTCTTATGGTTCCAGGTGAATAAGAGAAATACTACCCTTCAAGAACCCTGATCAGCACCATACCTTTAGATTCAGAAATAATCAATGGAACGTCCTTTAAAGTTAATTGTTGAAGACATTCTATTCGGCCCTCTGCTGCTTTTGATTTTATTATCCTGTGCACTTTTTTTGATGTTCCGGCAGAGGAACGAAAATAAACTTTCATTCCGTATTCTTTTAGGAAGCTGGGTGTTTTTACTGCTTGGAAGCAATACACTGTTTTTTCAAGCTATATCATATCCATTAAAAAATATGACTCCAAAAAGTGAAAAAAAACCAGCGATGCTATCGTGGTTGCTTCAGCCGGAGTTCACGGTTCGGGAGCACCAACACCTGGCTCTACCTTAAGAGCACACACAGCAGGGAAATTATACCTGGAGGGACTGGCACCGCTCGTGATTATTACCGGTGGTGTAACTAAACCATATTTTCCTCCTGTCAACATTAAAGGTATGGCCATTATTCTCCAGGGTATGGGAGTTCCTTCGCATGATATCATCATTGAAAATCGTTCTGCGGATACGTACAGTAATGGAGTCGAGACCTCCAAAATTTTGAATCGTCTAGAGTTAAAATCTGTTCTTTTGGTTTCTCATGATTACCATTTATTTCGTCTTGTTTCTGTCTTCAAAAAATTGGGGATCGAGTCCTATGCATTTTCTGCAAACCAGTCCTATCCCAAAACTTCGATTCCATGGTGGCGGTATTTTGACTGGGCTAATTTTAACCGCATCCAGACTATTTTCCACGAATATTTTGGGCTTCTCTCTTACAAATTCTCAGGCTTGATATAAGTCACAAATCTGAACAAACATAATGCCCCGGCGTACTGATATTAAGACTGTATTACTTATTGGGTCAGGTCCCATCGTAATTGGACAAGCCTGTGAATTTGATTACAGCGGCACTCAAGCCTGCAAAGCCCTCAAAGAAGAGGGCTACCGGGTTGTCTTGATCAACAGTAATCCTGCAACCATCATGACTGATCCGGGGCTGGTCGATGCAACTTATATTGAACCAATTACTCTCAAGACTCTGGAAGCAGTCATAAAGCAGGAGAAGCCTGATGCAATATTGCCCACCATGGGGGGGCAGACCGCACTCAATATGGCAATTGAACTTCATGAACATGGTGTTCTAAAAAGCTGTGGCGTAGAGCTGATCGGCGCTTCCATTGACGCAATTAACAAAGCGGAAAACAGAGAACTTTTCCGGAAAGCAATGAGTAAAATTGGAATTGGAATGCCATCCAGCATCATTGCACGTTCCATTGAGGAATCATTGGCTTTTTCTCAAACAAGTCCGTTTCCATTAATCATCAGACCCTCCTTTACTTTAGGAGGCTCCGGAGGTGGAATAGCCAGAAATGAAGATGAATTAATCCGTATTGTCTCCCATGGTTTGACTGTTTCTACTTCTAAAGAGGTTTTAGTTGAGCAGTCAATAATAGGCTGGAAAGAATTTGAGCTGGAAGTTATGCGCGATCATAAAGATAACGCAGTCATTATTTGTTCTATTGAAAATCTCGATCCGATGGGAGTACATACCGGTGACAGTATTACCGTTGCTCCTGCGCAAACACTGTCTGACCGGGAATATCAAAATCTGCGGGATATGTCGATAAAAATTATGCGGGAAATCGGCGTCGATACCGGAGGTTCAAACGTACAGTTTGCGGTTAATCCGGAAGATGGTGAAGTCCTTGTGATCGAAATGAACCCCAGAGTTTCCCGAAGTTCTGCTCTTGCTTCAAAAGCTACAGGTTTTCCCATTGCAAAAATTGCTACAAAATTGGCTGTCGGTTATACACTTGACGAAATTCCAAACGATATCACACAAAAAACACCTGCCTCCTTTGAACCGTCTATTGATTATGTTGTGACTAAAATTCCCAGGTTTGCCTTTGAAAAATTTCCCATGTCGAAAGACATTTTGGGTACCCAGATGCAGTCTGTAGGTGAAGTAATGGCCATTGGAGGTACTTTTCGTGAATCTTTTCAAAAAGCCCTTCGTTCACTGGAAACAGGAAATTCGGGTCTCAATTCTCCGGATTATTCAGATGAAAAAATGACTCCGCAAGAGGTTTTGGAGGAACAACTCCAGCATGTCAGCAGCAAACGTATTTGGTATGTTGCTGATGCCATGAGACAAGGTTGGACCAATGAAGCACTTTATACACAAACCGGAATTGATCCCTGGTTTTTGTGGCAAATCAGGAGTTTAGTTGAAGAAGAGGAAATTATTGTTAAAACAAAATTTTCTGAAATAACACCTGTATTGTTGAAGAATTGGAAACAACATGGTTTTTCAGATCAACGCATTGCAGAATTACTGAAAGTAACGGAAAGCCGAATTTATAAGTTACGTTATGAATGGAATGTACTCCCGGTGTTTAAACAGGTTGATACCTGTGCTGCAGAATTTGTCTCAGAAACACCTTATTATTATTCCACCTATGGCGAAGAAAATGAGTCGCTTCCAACTGAAACAGCAAAAGTTCTCATACTGGGTTCAGGACCCAATCGTATCGGTCAGGGCATTGAGTTTGATTATTGTTGTGTTCATGCCTCCTGGGCAGTCAGAGAACTTGGTTATGAATCAATAATGCTCAACTGCAACCCTGAAACGGTGAGCACCGATTACGACACTTCGGATCGTCTGTATTTTGAACCAATTACGTTTGAAGATGTAATGCACGTAATCGATTTGGAACGACCGATTGGGGTTATAGTACAGCTTGGTGGACAAACTCCGCTTAAACTCGCAAAACAACTCAATAATGCTGGTGTGAGACTGCTTGGAACACCTTTCGAGAGTATTGACCGTGCTGAAGACAGGGAACAGTTTGCAGAAATGTTGAAAAAACTGAAATTGAAACAGCCAATTAATGGAATGGCGCGCTCACTAAAGGAAGCAGAAAATATTGCTGAAAAAATTGAATATCCGATTCTTGTACGTCCCTCTTATGTAATTGGCGGTCGGGCAATGATGGTTGCTGAAACAAAAACACAGCTTGCAGAATATTTTAAAGAAGCTGTTCAAGTGTCGCCGGATCATCCGGTTTTGATCGATCAGTTTCTTAAAGGTGCAGTCGAAGTTGATATGGACCTGCTGGGTGACGGAACTGACTTTGAAATGGGAGGGATCATGGAACATGTGGAACGCGCTGGGATTCATTCTGGAGACAGCGCTTGTATTCTGCCACCGCAAAACCTGACTTCGGATGTGTTGCGAAGATTAGAAGAACAAGGAAAAATCCTGGCCAGAGAACTCCGTGTGAAAGGATTGATGAACATACAATTTGCTGTTAAAGATGATGAAATTTTTCTGATTGAAGTTAATCCTCGTGCTTCCAGGACGGTTCCGTTTGTCAGTAAATCTATTGGACATCCTTTGGCAAAATATGCAACTTGGCTCATGCTGGGACAAAAATTGAGTGATATCGGATTTTCATATAAAACACCGGAATCTGTTTCAGTTAAGGAAACAGTATTTCCTTTCATCAGTTTTTCTGGAGCAGACACTGAACTGGGTCCTGAAATGAAATCAACAGGTGAAGTAATGGGACGCGGAGAAAACTTGGAAGAAGCCTTCTTGAAAGCCCAGGTTGCTGCTTATCAATCAGAAATTAAGGAAGGACACATTTTTATTGGAGTGACCGATCAGGATAAGCAGGGAATGGTTCCTGCGGCACTAGAATTTCAGAAAGCAGGACGAAAAATTTTAGCTACAGAAGGAACTTATAAAGTACTTCAAAAAGCAGGTGTCACTAATATAGAAAAAACGAGCCTGGACCGGGAAGATCCGGATAATATTTTCGATTACATTGACCGAAAAGAGGTGGCCTTGATTGTCAACACAACCCGTCCGCGGAAACGCTCAGTGGATGCAAAACACATCCGGAGAGTCGCTCTTATGAGAAATCTGCCTTATTTCACCACTGTGGAAGGGACCCTGAATATAGCGTGTGCTATTGCCGCAACCGATTCTGGGAAAAAGCTCAACTATAAATCACTTTTGATTTCAAGCAAAAACTCTTCCTGAAATTAACGGTCATTCTTCTAATGCCCCGGACTTTTCTTCTTCCTTCAAATAACCACGCTGCAGAAATAAATTTTTGTTGCTGATATTCCTTTTTTGACATCCGCCCAAGTGAAAAATCAACTTCTAAATCACTTAATGCAGAGAGCCAGGAATCCGATTGACTGTAGTCCTGTGTAGAATTTTCCGGAAGTTGATAGAACTGCAGTTTGTTCCAAAAAAGAGGAAAAGCGATTGTAGCTACAGATACTGCGACAATAAATATAATAAATGTCCAAATCATCTCTTTAAGCTGCGTTAGTAAAAGAGTTTTTGCACGAGGTTAGGACTGACTCCAGGTACTCCTGCACCTCAGTTTGTGACATCAGTTTTTCAAAACGCTTTATTTCCTTGCCCAAATACCAGAACCCTACCAGACACTCAAATCCAGTTGCTGCACGATATTCTCTTGTAAATGCATGTTTGGGAAGGGAAACGACTTTGTTGTTACGGCCCTGACGGAAAATGTTTTTTTCTTCATCCGTCAAGTGTGGCATAATCAAATGTACCAGACGGGCCTGGGTTTGGCAGCGGACAAACTGAACAACGCTTTGATGTACCTGTTTTCTATTTTGGTGAAGTTGCAAAATCTTTTGGCGACACCACAATTCGTAAAATGCGTCTCCTAGATATGATAATGAAAAAGAAGACTGCTCAATTGCCGCAAATGAAAGACCTGTTTCGATTTGAGATTTACTCACCAGTTACTGTCATCCTTGCAGATTATTTTGTTCTCTCGAATACGAAATTCACCGTCCTCTACTGTACGTTTGTCCAGGACACGGGTCTCGCGCTCTTTTAGTGAAATTCCGAAACTACCATCATTACGTAAAACAATTTCAGCACCGGGCTTTACATAAAATATTTCTATCCCACGATCAAAGACTCTTTTTTTATTTACATTTTCTGGAATAGCTGAGGCATTTGTTTTTTCCAATCGAACAGAACGGCTGTCACCTTCACCAGTTGACTCAGAAGTCAGTTTAAATTCAGTCCCGATTTTATGCACCATTCTTCTGCGGTACGAATTCATAGGATCCATTTGCAGATGGGTTTCATTTGATTTAATGAAACTAATAAGCGCAACATTAATTTCTGTCATCAGTTCCTGGTCAGAACTGCTTAATTCCATATCATCAATCACAATTTTCTATTTTTATGGTTACTATGCAAAATTAACAGCATGAAAACTTCAGAAGCAATTAGCACCTTCAGGCATTTCATAGGCTGGAGTGAGGTTTTAAAAATAATTTTCTTAACTTCTGACATCCGAGTTATGATTATGCGTCATAAGTTCGAGGTGATTCAGGGGGGTCTGTCTGTGGCAGAATTGCAGCCTCTGGGCGGGCAACTTTCATATTTTCTTCAACTTCAGGTTCGGGATCAATCACTGCTATTGGCATGCGTTCAAGAGCAATTTCTAAGACTTTTTCTACGGTTTGTACAGGAATAATTTCCAAACCACTCTGTATTTCTTCCGAAATTTCACTCAAATCTTTTTTATTTTTGTGAGGTATAATCACAGTAGAAATTAAACCCCGTTTTGCTGCAAGAAGTTTTTCTTTTAATCCGCCAATCGCTAAAACCTTGCCGCGCAAAGTAATTTCTCCTGTCATTGCTACTTCCTTTCTGACAGGAATGGAAGTAAATGCACTGACTATAGAAGTCGCAATAGTTACTCCAGCGGAAGGACCGTCTTTGGGAACAGCTCCCGAAGGAACATGAATGTGAATGTCGGTTTTTTCGAACACGGAAGAAAATATCTCCAACTGATTTGCATTAGTGCGTACATAACTCAGTGCTGCCTGTGCCGACTCTTTCATCACATCCCCAAGTTTTCCCGTCAACTGTAATTTACCTGTACCCTTCATAATATTAACTTCCGTTACCAAAAGTTCTCCTCCGGCCTGTGTCCAGGCTAAACCGCAAGTGGTGCCAATTTCATTTTTTTCTTCAGCTTTTCCATGTTTGTAACTTTGTACACCCAAATATTTTTGCACCCGCATTGGAGTAACAACGACTTTGTTAAGGTTCGTTTTCTTTACCAACTGGGTTGCAACTTTGCGGCATGTTTTGGCAATTTCCCGTTCAAGATTTCGTACTCCGGCTTCCCTCGTGTAATTCCGGATAATTTTCAAGATGGCTTTTTGCTGAAACTGAATTCTTTTTGATGTCAGTCCATTTTCATCCAACTGTTTTGGGAGGAGATGTTTGCGGGCAATGTTTTCTTTCTCCAGCTCAGTGTAGCCGGAAAGCCGGATAACTTCCATTCTGTCTTTCAGTGCAGGCGGAATGTTTTGAGGGACATTGGCTGTACAGAAAAATAAGACATCCGAAACATCGAACTCTACTTCCAAATAATGGTCCATGAAAGTGTGGTTCTGTTCCGGGTCAAGTACTTCCAATAAGGCTGCAGCAGGATCTCCCATCACGCCATGAGACATCTTGTCTATTTCATCAAAGAGAAGCAGGGGATTTTGAATTTTGTTTTCCGCAAAGATTGGATAACTTTTCCAGGCATGGCACCAATATAAGTCCTGCGATGCCCTCTGATTTCGGCTTCATCACGTATTCCTCCCAGGCTTACGCGTGCAAATTTTCTTCCCAGAGCTTCTGCAACAGAACGCGCCAGGGATGTCTTTCCAACACCAGGAGGTCCCACCAGACAAATAATTGGACCTTTCATTTTGCCTACCTGCTGAGCTACAGCAAGATATTCTATAATACGTTCTTTTACTTTTTCCAAACCGTAGTGCTGAGCATCCAGGACTTTTTCAGCTTTTTCCAGATCGAAGTTATCTTCCGTTTTTTCTGCCCAGGGCATGCTGAGCAGCCAGTCAATATAATTTCGAACGACATTTGCTTCTGAAGACATAGAGGGCATCATTTTGAGTTTTTGAAGTTCCTTTTCTGCCATTTCTCTAGCTTCATCAGAAAGTTTAATTTCCTCAATTTTCTTAGCATACTCATCCATTTCAGCTTTACTGTCTTCTCCGTGACCCAACTCTTTCTGGATAGCCTTAACTTGTTCATTGAGGTAGTATTCTTTCTGTGTCCGGCCAATTTGCCCCTGGACGCGCTCCTTTAGTTTTCGTTCAACTTTTTTGAATTCTTTTTCTTCAAGCATCCGGCCATAGACTATTTCGAGCCGTCTTTTTGGATCCGAGTTTTCCAGCAAATCCTGTTTCTTTTGCAAATCCATGTTCAGAAGCGGAGCGATACGGTCTGCAAGAATATGCGGTTCTTCCGATTCAATGGACAATTTTTCGATTCCTTCAGTTCTTTTTTTAACGTCCTTCAGGTAGCGTTTAAATTCGGCGCGGACATTTTTACTGAGGGCCAATAATTCCGGTGCTTTGGAAACTTGTTCCGGGATTGGTTCCACTACTGCAGCAAAATGGGGCTCTTCCATGTGTGCCTCAATTAGACGGCCTCTCGATTTTGCTTCAAAGAGTGCTTTAATGGTACCATTATGGAGACGCATTATTTGCAAAACCTTACCTATTGTTCCTACTCGAAACAGATCCTTGCCTTCAGGTTCTTCAACCAACGGATCTTCTTGAGCAACAACGAAAATTTGACGGTCTCCGTCAAGTGCTTTTTCCAGTGAGGCAATAGAGAGTGAGCGGCCGATGAAAAACGGTGCGGTCATGTGGGGGAACACGACGATATCACGCATAGGCAACATTGGCAGCGCAATCTGGTTTTGTGCAGTATTTTTTTCCTGGTCTTTTCCTGACATAAACTACCTTTACATTGGCTAAGTGAGTGAAGTAGGAAAACATTCCTGAATCTTGAGAACCGAAAGAATCCAGACTTTACGTTTAATCGTAGTTCATAAATCGTAAACTTCCAAGTCCAGAAACTTATTATTACTTTATAGATTTGCAGCTTAAATCGCAAGTAATCAAGGTTCTAAGGCAAAATTATTAATCCGCTTCATAAAGGAGGCAAAGCAGCAGCACTCATTTCCACACAAATTTTGTCTCCATCATAGTAGCGATCTATTTCCTGAAATTCTTTCCTGTGATTCTGACTTCCTACAACGCTGCGCAGGTGAAATTCAGCTGTTTGCCTTGCATACAAGACGGCATCATCCGCAAGAAGTGCGCAAGCCCTGCCTTTAACTATGACGTCAAGCTTACCCCGATCTACAACCTTATATTCCGGATCATAAGAAGCCAGAAATTTATTTCCAGTAGAGGAACATCCACTGAACAGAATTTGGCTAATTATGAAAAACAGGATTTTTTGTCGCATTTTTTAGTGAAGTCTTGACAACTCTTGAGTCGTTCTCCAAACTATTTTTAACATTAATTACGTTCATAGAATATATATTTTTGGATTCAGGTACCTTAAAGTTGGTAACAGAACATAAACAGTTTCCGAATTTTATCTGGCTTGTTCTCAGGATCCACTCAAACCGGAATAGCCGGAAACTTATTCTTCTATGAAAAACTCTTGATCAAACTTTAAGAAGTGCAACCTTCATGCAGATCACACAGTCTACGCAATTGTTTTCTCGCGCCCAGCAAAGAATACCTGGAGGCGTAAACAGTCCTGTCCGTGCTTTCAAATCAGTAAACATGACACCGCTTTTTATCACCCGTGCTCAGGGTTCAAAACTGTATGACGCGGATGGTAATGAATTTATTGATTTTGTCGGCTCCTGGGGACCTATGATTTTAGGACACGCACATACAGAAGTTGTCAGAAAACTTGAAGAAACTCTACTGAAAGGAACTTCTTTTGGTGCTCCCACCGAGGGAGAAATTTTGTTAGCCGAAATGGTCTGCGAGGCGGTGCCCAGTGTTGAAATGCTGCGTTTGGTTAATTCCGGTTCTGAAGCCGCTATGGCAGTTCTTAGGGTTGCCCGTGGATATACAGGCCGAGATAAAATAATTAAATTTGAGGGTTGCTACCACGGCAGCGTGGACCCCTTACTCGTACAGGCCGGATCCGGAGCAATGACTTTAGGAATTCCGGATTCTCCGGGAGTTCCAGCATCTTTTGTTGAACATACGCTGCAGGCGAAATTCAATGATCTGGATTCTGTCATCAAACTGGTTGAAGAAAACTCCAGTAAAATTGCTGCAGTTATTATTGAACCTGTTGCAGGTAATATGGGCATGATTCCTCCTGAACACGGATTTTTACAGGGCTTGCGTGACTTGTGTGACCGCGAGGGTATTTTGCTTATTTTTGATGAAGTGATGAGTGGGTTCCGGGTTGATTACGGAGGTGCTCAGGCACTGTTTGGGGTGCTTCCGGACATGAGCATTTTCGGAAAAATTATCGGAGGCGGACTCCCCGTTGGCGCATATGGTGGACGTCAGGATATCATGCTTCAAGTTGCACCTGCCGGCCCCGTTTATCAGGCTGGTACGCTGTCTGGGAATCCTCTGGCAGTAGCCGCAGGTTTGTCGACTTTGGAGATTTTAAGAAAGGAAAATCCTTACCCTGAACTTGGACAAAAAACATCATGGCTTTCAGGAGAGTTTCAATCGGCAGCAGAATCAGCTGGAGTCCCGCTGCAGACGCAGGCCATGGGTGGTATGTTCGGATTTTTCTTTTCTGAAACTCCGGTACGTAATTACCAGGACGCACTCAACTCTGATGTGGAACGCTTCACCCGGTTTTTCCGCAGTATGCTAAATCAGGGGATTTATCTGGCACCCTCCGCTTTTGAATCGCTTTTTGTTTCTACAGCTCATTCAGAGAAGGATCTGGAACGGACAGCCAGGGCATTTCGTAAGGCACTGCAAGAAAAATGATTTAACTGATATTGGCAAAGTCTTACCGTAACGTCCACCTGTAATCAGTGATTATTTCCAGTTTGAAACTGGTTTTTCATCTGGATGAGTAATCTCATTGATTCGCACTCCGTAACTGTCATTTACCACAACTACCTCACCTCTGGCAATTAAACGGTCACCAATTAACACATCAATCGGTGATCCAACTATTTTCTCAAACATCACTACAGATCCTAGTTCCCATTGCATAACTTTTTGCAGNGATATATCTGTCCTGGCAATTTCAGCCTGCAAAACATGCGAAGCATCTGCTAANAACTTTAACTGATGAAGAGTNGATCCCTTTTCTGGAGTTTCAATGTCCATGGACGGTTTTGTAAAGTTTGCTAAATATTAATTGCCTGACAAAAATTGAAATATTTTTCCCAGCAGTTGAGAAACAGTTTATTTGATTACAGAAAAAATATCTATTGCTGAATACTAATATTATTCAATAATATCAATAAGTAATTATCAGATTTATGATGACAACCGCAAGGGTTTTTCATGAAAAAGTACTAAAAGCTTTTCACTTCTGTTGTTTGAAGCCCTTTTCCAACAAGGTGAGCCCACGTGAAAAATAGTCGTACTTCTTTCGATTCTTCTCCTTTGCCATTCTGTGCAAAGCGAAGCGCAGACCCGGAATCAAGGGGAAATTTTTCAAATCTTGTACTCAAGCTGATCGGTGATCCGGATCCCGAATCATCCGGGATGACAAAAGAAATACTTTTTCAGTGAGCCCTATCTAAACA
>JGI24816J26688_1000203_pt1 | contig 14323 bp, 10 predicted proteins | sample METZYME_3_250m_FD_26688 | JGI IMG/M metagenome (IMG submission 26688)
GTCAAAGGTTCCGGATCTTCAATCAGGATCACTTCAATTTCAGGCATATCACCCACTGTCGGCATCAGGTAATCGTGCAGATTTTCACTGATCGTTTGTACATATTCCTCCATCAAAGCCATTCCCAAACCCTGGGCGATTCCGCCATGGATCTGTCCTTCAACCTGTGTAGGATTGATGGTTTTGCCAACGTCATGTGCGGCTGCCAATCTCAGTACTTTGGTGGTGCCCAATAAAGTATCTACTTCCACTTCGGTAATCTGCGCCCCAAATCCGTAAGTAGCATATGGACTCCCCTGTCGATTTTCATCAAGAGTTGTAGTTGGCGGATCAAAGGTACCTTCTCCGGTGAGCACATCACCACCCTTCAGAGGCAGAATATCTGAAAGAACTATTTCATGACTGCCGATATCGTCTTCTACAATGAGTTTGCCTCCAGCGGAATCGTCGGTTCTTTCAAGGCGCAGACTTGCGTTTTCGGATGCTTCTGCAAGACGAATAATTTGTGCCCGCAATTCTTCTCCGGCAAGTTGTGCAGCTTTTCCGGAGACAAAGGTTTGTCTTGATGCAGATGTTTTTCCTGCATCTGCAGTCAGGTCCGTATCACCCATTACAAATTCAAACTGAGATGCGGGAAGACCCAGGGCATCAGCACAAATCTGCACCATGATCGTATTTGCACCTTGACCGATATCCATTACCCCATTATACAAAGTCACTTTTCCATCTGCATTTATACCAACTTTCATTGTCGATGGATTTGACAATGATGTATTTCCGCAGCCATACCAGACACTTCCGCAACCGACTCCACGCCTGATATGGTTAGAATTTTTATTAAATATCTCTGCATCTGCGCGCCATTTTCTCCAGCGTCCCTGAAGAGCTTCCAGGCATTCCACCTGACCCACGCTGTTTTCAAGCTTCTGTCCGGTTGCGGTTTTGTCACCTTTCCGGAGTGCGTTCCTGATCCTGAACTCAAGCGGGTCAATTGCAGTCTTTTCTGCAAGTTCGTCCATCAAAGCTTCATGGGCAATAGCTCCCTGTGGCACTCCAAATCCCCTGAAAGCTCCGGAAGGAGATTCGTTGGTGAGCAGAGCGCGTGTTTCCGCCAATACGTTCGGTATTAAATAAGGTCCACTGCAGTGAATCGGAACACGGTCCGCAACCGTCGGTCCCCATGAAGCATAGGCACCGGTATTGAAATCACCATGATATTCAAAAGCGGTCAACTTACCGTCACCGGTACAGCCGGCTTTGGCGCTCATCCGAACCGGATGTCTTTTTGTACTAGAAGCAAGTGATTCCGGACGCGTGTAAATACAACGCACCGGCCTTTCCAGGATCCAGGCTGCAAGAGCCACCAGAGGTTGCAGAGAAAGGTCCAATTTTCCTCCAAATCCTCCTCCGACTGCAGATGGAATAATTCGAATCTGTTCCGGATCAACTCCCATAACCTGGGCTACTTCCGCACGGTCCATGTAAGGTGTTTGTGTACAGACAAATATCTCCAGGCGTTGGCCAAGCTTACGGGCATATCCTGCTTCGGGTTCAATGTAACCATGTTCTACTGCCGAAGTAGTCCATTGTCCTTCTACTACAAAATCTGCTTCTGCAAAAGCTATTTCAACATCACTTTTTTTCAGAAAACCCCTGGCCAAAACGTTATCCGGAATTTGGGCCTGGACCGGTTCCAATTTTCCGGATAGTGCNCCCTCCCANCCACGGACTNCCTCCAGTGGTTCCCATCTCAAACCNAAATCATCATCTGACACAGATTCTACACTTTCCCGGTCGCCAACGAGAGCAAGCACGGCTTCTCCCCTGAAGCGCACATGATCTTTAGCTAAAACGGGTTGATCTTTAATATGGGGGTAAATTCCAAAACCATTGTTTCCAGGTACGTCGTCTGCAGTCAAAACCCTGACCAATCCGGGATAATTCTGCAGTACTTTTTCAGGATCGGCGTGTGTGAATTTTGCGCGTGGATGCGGGGAGCGTACAGCCCTGAGCCAAAGTGCATCTTCCGGAGCCTGATCTGCACCAAAAATTTCTTCACCCGTAATTTTTTTGTACCCGTCAACTTTCTCCATCCGGGTACCGACGGATTTCTGATTATTGATTTCAGGAGTAGATTGAGAAGATGAAGATTGTCCGGCTTTGAGTACAGCCTGAACTATTTTAGTGTATCCTGTACAGCGGCACAACACGCCGCCTAATGCGTCTAGAACCTGAGGTTCCGAGGGTTTCGGTGTGTGATCCAACAGCGATTGTGCCGCCATCAACATTCCGGGAGTGCAGATTCCGCACTGTGCTGCACCTTCATCAAGAAACGCTTGTTGAAGAGGTGTCAGTTTCCCATTCTTTGAAAGCCCCTCCACTGTTCGGACATTGCGGCCTTCAAGTTGGGCAACGGCTGTCAAACACGCATAACGTTGTTCTCCGTCAATTTGGATTGTACATGCTCCACAGTCGCCGGCATCGCAACCGACTTTGGTTCCAGTCAATCCTAAATCCTCGCGGAGCACTTCGGAAAAACGGCTCAGAGGATTGACGGAAATGGTTTGTGGAGCATCATTCAATATAAATGAAACTGAGGTTTTTTCGGTATTCTTCATTTCTGTTTCACTCCCTGAATAGCGCGCTTTAAAAGTTCCGGAGTCACGATCTTTCGAAAAGAAGCAGAAGCACGAATATCATCTATCGGCTGCAGTGATTCCAAATGTCGGGGTTGTATTTCTATTGAATTTAGCTTTTGTCCAACCACATCTTCTTCGAGCAACCTGAGCCGTTTTGCGACAGGCGAGCATGCACCAACTGCAACTTTTAGTTCCATAACCTCATCCTCTTCATTCAATTCGACTACCACTCCTACCATCACAATTGAAATGACGAGATAGCTGCGTGTTCCCAGTTTATTAAAATTTCCAACAGCATTTTTACCAGGATGAGGAATGAAAATTCCACTGACTAGTTCATCTGCTTTTATTGCAGTTTTCCTGTTTCCGAGAATAAATTCTTCCAGGGAAAGCGACCTTGATTCCCGCAGAGATTTCAACTTCACTTCAGCATCAAGCGCCATTAAATTCGGAACAGCATCTGCCGCAGGCGAAGCATTACAGATATTTCCGCAAAGTGTTCCTGCGTTTTGAGTTTGAATACCGCCGATTGTTTTTGAGGCTTGCTTCAGTCCATCGAATGCAGACGACAGATCAGAATCAACTATATCCGTCCATGTGGTCAGTGCACCAAGTAAAAAGCCTTCCTCTGTTTCCTGAATGGAGCGCAGTCCGCGGATTCCGCTTAAATCGAGAACATTTTCAGTAATCTTCTTTCCAACCCTGGCCGGATAAAAATCCGTTCCACCCGCCAGCAAAGTACAGGGTTGTTCAGTTAACGTCAAAAGTGCGTCTTCAAGATTGTCCGGTCGTAAATACTCTAACATCAGCAATTATGTCTTTTCAAAAAATATGAAAAATCTTAATTTTTTAGATTTAAATTCAGTTCTAGTCTGTGCAACAGGGTACATCAAACAGGCTGAGTTGACAACTCTAAAACATCAAAGATGAGCCAGATTGCCAGTATTAATCGTAAATCTGATGACATGAATACAGCCTGTTTCGGAACAAAATTCCAATCAACATACTCATAAGAATCTTGCCCGCAAAATTAATTTCATGTAAGATGCATACTGGTCACTCTTCCAAAAAACAATTCAGACAGTAATGTTCACCCACCTTCATCTTCACACGCAATATTCTCTGCTTGAGGGAGCAATCCGAATTAAAGATTTGGTTACTGCACTCAAAAAAAATGGTTTTGAGTCCTGTGCTGTTACCGATCATGGAAACATGTTTGGTGCCGTTGAATTTTACCACACTTTGAAGGAAGAAGGCTTAAAGCCGATTATCGGAATGGGTGCATCTGTTATTGAAGATGACCCTGAGGAGGTTTTAACCGAATCCGGACCTGCAAAATCTTCCATTGGACAGACTCAATTTCTTTGTCAGAATCGGCTGGGTTATCACAATCTGGGTTTTCTGGCGAGCCTCAGCTACACCGAAGGTAAAGTCAAGGGAGTCCCCTGCATCAATCATCAACTGCTGGAAAAATATAACGAGGGTTTGATTGCCCTCAGCGGCGGAATGAAAGGACAGATCAACAAACATTTTCTTGACGGACGTCCGGATGACGCACGTCGAGTTGCGCTTTGGTACAGAGATGTTTTTAGCAACCGTTATTATATTGAACTGCAGAATACAGGACTTCCGGAACAACAGGAATTGAACCAACAGTTAATACGTTTAGGACATGAACTCGATATTCCTCTCGTCGGCACAAACGACTGCCTTTATCTCACTCCGGAAGAAGCTGAGGCACAGTATATTCTCTGGCTGATGGGCCTGCAGCGCAGAGTGACAGATGAAGGTGTTCCTCAACAACTTGGAAGTCAGCGTTACCTGAAAAGTCCGGAAGAAATGCTCTCGGCATTTGCGGAACTTCCACCGACTGCATTGAATAATACCAGTAAAATTGCAGAGCAATGCGATGTCTCTCTGGAAAATAAAAAAACATTTCTGCCGCAAATTGCCACAAGAGAATCTGAAACTCTTGATTCAAAACTACGCGAAGATGCCGAAAAAGGATTGAAAAACCGATTGGTAAAACTTTATGAACTTTATGCTCCGGAGGTTCCGTTTGAGGAATTTCGGGAACCTTACTCTGAGCGTTTAAGTTTTGAACTGGAGGTGATCATTCAAATGGAATTTCCAGGTTACTTTTTGATTGTTTCTGAATTTATCAAATGGGCAAAAGACAACGGCGTTTCGGTTGGCCCCGGAAGGGGTTCCGGAGCAGGTTCGCTGGTCGCTTACGCTTTACTCATCACGGATATTGATCCCCTGCGCTACGGGCTGCTTTTTGAGAGGTTCCTTAATCCATATCGTGTAAACCTGCCGGATTTCGATATTGATTTTGATGTAGAGGGCAGAGAAAAAGTAATAGAGCACGTTCGTGAAAAATACGGCGACAAAAATGTATGCCAAATATCCACTTTTGGTTCACTCAAAGCAAAAGCGGTCGTGCGCGGTGTAGCGCGGGTGCTGGATTTTCCATATTCTGAAGCAGATAAAATCGCAAAACTTGTTCCAAATGATTTGAATATCACGCTTGATCAGGCGCTGGCTAAAGAGCCTGAACTGGCGCTGCTTGCTGCAGAAGGCAGTGAAAATGAACAGCGTTTGATTAAGTTCAGCCGGCAGCTGGAAGACCTGAACACTCATATGGGAACCCACGCTGCTGGAGTGATTATCATGGATCAGGATATCCGTGAAGTGATGCCGGTCTGTACCGGAAAAGAAGGTACACTGCAGTCGATGTATCCAATGAAATATGCAGAGGACCAGGGTGCGGTCAAGTTTGATTTCCTCGGTTTGCAAAACCTTTCCACCATTGACAATACTCTTGACCTGATCAAAACAAGCCGTCCGGATTCAGCCTCAATCGACATCTCCAGTATACCCATGGACGATTCCTTAACTTTCGATTTATTCTGCCGCGCAGATACAATCGGAGTTTTCCAGCTGGAATCGTCAGGTATGAAACGCCTGGTATCTAACATGCAGCCCTCAGTTTTTGGAGATATTGTTGCGATTCTGGCACTTTACCGTCCGGGCCCTCTTGGTTCCGGAATGGTTGAGGATTATGTGCAGTGCAAACATGGACGAAAGAGAGTTATTTATCCGCATCCACTTATGGCGGATATTTTACGGGAAACATACGGTGTGCTTGTCTATCAGGAACAAATCATTCAGGGAGTGCAGGTCCTTGCCGGATTTTCTCTGGGACAGGCAGATTTGTTACGTCGTGCGATTGGAAAAAAGACTCCGGAAGTTCTGGCTGAACAGCGTCTACAATTCGTTGAAGGCTGCCTGAAAAACCCGGAATTTGTTGAGAAATGTCCTAAATCCAGTACCCCGGAAGAAAAAGCCAATGAAATATTTGACACAATCAATTATTTTTCAGGTTACGGTTTTAACAAATCCCACAGTGTTGCCTATGGTTTGATTTCATATCAAACTGCATTTCTCAAGGCACATTATCCCGTTCAGCTGATGGCTGCATTGTTCAATGGTTCAATCAACAACCAGGACAACGTCATCAGTTACATTAGTGAATGCAAGGCAATGGGTGTCAATGTTTTGCCTCCGGATGTGAATCACAGCGCAAAAACTTTTACGGTTGCACCAACCGGTTTCAGAATCTCAGTCAGAACAATCTCGCACTTTGAACGTGACTTCTGCGGTACCAGTCCGGCAAAAGAAACAGTTCCTGAAGAATGGATTGAGCCGCTCCGGAATTCCATGAAAATACTTAAAAATCGCGATTTCAAAGAAGAAGCTGAATTTCTGGAATTTTTTGCTCAAACCACTGAATCTTCAAGCGGGAAATTAAATACACTAAACTCTAAAGTCAATATTGCAATCTTTGATTTGAAGTCACCATTTTCTGCTTGGCTGCGCCGGGAAGCCCGGATTGAAGTCATTCGTTTTGGTTTGAATGCTGTTAAAAACGTGGGCTCAAAAGCAGTTGATGCAATTTTGAAGGTACGTAACGAACATGGACAATTGACTGATTTTATGGAATTCATGAAAAAAGTGGATTTGAAGGAAGTCAATAAACGAATGATTGAAACACTGGTCAAGTGCGGTGCCTTCGATTCACTGCATGAAAACCGTTCGCAATTGTTTGCTGCAATCGACAGTGCCTTTCATTTAGCACAGGAATTTCATCGTGCTGAAGAGCCTTCGCAGGATTCCCTGTTTGAATTGATGGATGCAGGCGATGCAGAAGCTACCGAAACTCAGCTTGAATTTCCTGAAGTCAGGAACTGGCCCAAACGGGAACGTTTAAATCAGGAAAAGACGGCACTGGGCTTTTATGTTTCAGGACATCCGCTGGACAGTTATGTCTCAGAAATTAAAATCCTGGCTACCACCACTGCTAAAATGAAAGAGGGTCTGCATGCAGAAAAAGATAAGGTTTCTTTGGTTGGAATCGTTGTCAATAATACTGTCCGTCTAAACCAAAGCAACGAAAAGTTTGCCATTGTCACACTTGAAGATACACGGGGAACCATTGAGTTTCCTGTCTTTGCCTCGGTTTATGAGAAGGTGGGAGAATTGCTGGAAAGCGACGATCCACTTTTGATTTCCGGTCGTGTGAATTATCGGGATGAAGAGGTGGGAATGTTTGTGGACAATGTACACAGGCTGAGTGAACTCAGGGAAACTGAGGCAAAAAGCATGTTGATAAAAATAGGTGCTGAATCCCTGAATCAGGAATCTGTCAGTTTACTGCGGAAGACTCTGCAAAAATATTCTGGTGACAAGCCTTTCACATTTTCAGTTCAAACACCTGAAGCCGTTTCTGTAACCATTACCCCCGAAGAGCGGATCAACATTACTTCAACGCTGATTGAAGAACTGGAGGAAATTCTCCCTCACCAGACGCTGGAATTTGGTTACCCATCTCTTAAAAACTTCCGCTAATTATAGAGTAATTATTACTCGTTTTATGTCACACATTCCAGTAAACTTGTGGCAGTGAAAATATCGAATTCAGAATTGTCATTCCGGGCAGTGCAGCGGAGACCAGGAATCCATTGAATCACTTCAATTTTTGTATTCAACCGGTTCAGTGAACTGGATCCCGGAACAGGTCCGGGATTACAAAAGACAAATTGTTGCTTAATCCGGAATTATGCGACAGCAACTTTAGAACAGAAAGAGTTACTATTGTTAAGCTTCAACTACAAATGCAGTCAGTGCGATGCAGTTTATGAAATTGATCCGGAGCTGATGTTGTGCCCACTCTGCTCTGCCACGCAACGATCCGGACAACCTCTGAACGGCGTGCTGGAAGTGGAACTTAAAGGGAGTATATCCAGTCACGATCCATTGGATTTTTTGCCGGTGGAGCGCGAGTTTTTTCCTGCAATTCCTGTTGGAAATACTCCTTTGTGGCATCCGCAAAATCTTGTGGAAAAATATGCTTTTCCGCACTTGTATTTGAAGGATGATGGAGTAAATCCCACTGGTTCATTAAAAGACAGGGCTTCTTTTTTGGTGGCAGCTTTTGCCCGAAAACACGGGATCCGTGAAGTTGTTGTCGCCTCTACCGGAAACGCGGGCTCTTCCATGGCAGGAGTCGGTGCGGCAGCAGGATTGAAAATCAAATTATTTTTACCAAAAACTGCACCTCCTGCAAAGATGATCCAGGCCCTGCAATATGGAGCGGATGTGGTTTTGGCGGAAAAAAACTACGATCAGGCCTTTGCACTTTCATTGGAATATTCCCGAACCCGTGGTGGAATGAACCGCAACACGGCTTACAATCCAATGACTGTTGAGGGGAAGAAAACTGTCTCCCTCGAAATATTTAATCAACTCGCACCGGACGTTCCGGATGGAAAAGCGCCGGATCATGTTTTTGTTGGAGTTGGAGACGGAGTAATTTTGTCGGGTATTTACAAAGGATTCCGGGATCTGCTGCAGCTTGGCAGGATTGCCAAAATTCCCACCGTTCATGCAGTACAGGCTTCCGGAAGCGCTGCGATTTACCGTGCACTGGAAACCGGAGTTTTTGACGGACATCCGGCAAAAACCGTTGCGGATTCAATTTCAGTCGATGTTCCGAGCAACGGACATCTTGCTGTGAAAAATCTAAAAGCCTACGACGGCAAATGTATTACTGTTTCGGATGATGAAATTTTGTCTGCACAAAAAGAGCTTTCTTCCGCCTGCGGACTTTTTTCTGAACCGGCGGCGGCTACGGCTTACGCAGGGTTTTTGAAACAAAAATCATCTTTGAATTCAGGTGAAACTTGTGTTGTTCTGCTGACCGGTAACGGACTGAAAGACACTAATTCTGCAGCAAAAAATATTATCCTGCCTGAAANGGCCATCAACTCGCTTGATGAAATTTCATAAAACTGAAANTACTAAATTTCTAATCTAAATAAATATGATTGATTTATCAAAAAACGAAGCAAAAATTCAGCAAAACGCAAAACACTGCCGGGAACGCAAAATCAAACTTCCCACCTTTGGACAGATGCAGAACCCGGAAACGATTCCGGAAGAAATAAAAGATGAACTGAAAAACGTTGGTTTGTGGGAAACACATCCGGCCAATTTGTTTCGGATCTCCTGGAAAAATGAACCTGTCTCAGAGGGCGGTGGTTTCGGCGGTGTGAATTACATCGTTATTCCTCCGGAACTTTCCGGTGTCAAAGCAAAAATAATAGCACTGGTCGGCAAGTGGTTTCCAACCGGTGCGCATAAAGTGGGGGCTACATACGGCTGCCTGGCTCCGGCTTTAACCACCGGACAATTTTGTCCGGGAGAAACTAAGGCAGTCTGGCCATCCACCGGAAACTACTGCAGAGGCGGGGCTTATGTGTCTTCGCTGCTGGGCTGTGATTCAATTGCGATTTTACCGGAAAATATGTCGCGCGAACGTTTTGAATGGTTGGAGAAAGTGGCCGGAGAAGTGATTGCAACTCCGGGTAGTGAAAGCAATGTGAAGGAAATATTTGACAAATGCTGGGAACTGAAAAACACACGGAAAGATATCCAGATCTTCAATCAGTTCGAAGAATTTGGAAATCCGCTTTGGCATTATTTGGTAACAGGCAAAGCTGCTGAAGAAGCTTTAAAACAGGAAATGGGTGCAAACAGTAGATTTGCCGGTGCCATTTCCTCTTCCGGATCTGCAGGTTCAATGGCCTTTGGATATTATCTGAAAGAAAAATTTCCCGGTTCAAAATTGGCTGTTGCGGAGGCCCTGCAGTGTCCCACTCTGTTGAACAACGGTTTTGGAGATCACCGTATCGAAGGTATTGGCGACAAACATGTACCGTGGATTCAAGACTGCAAAAACACGGATATGGTGATTGGAGTTGATGATGAGGCTGCGGTTCGTCTGCTGCGTCTTTTCAATGAGGCCACCGGGCGGGAAACACTTGCGCACTACGGTGTGGATCCGGAATTTGCGAAGCAGTTGGACCTGTTGGGTATTTCAGGAATTGGAAACGTCCTTGCGGCTGTCAAATTTGCAAAATATTATGAGTTGACCGAAGACGATTACGTGATTACAATTTTGACAGATTCAATGGAACTTTACGGTTCGCGTATTGAAGAACTGACAGCAGAACGGGGTGCATACACCGGCATTGATGCACACAAAGATATGCAGTTGATGATGGATTCCGGAATTGATAATGTGCTGGAATTGACACATTATGAAAAGAAAAGAATCCACAATCTCAAATATTTCACCTGGATAGAGCAACAGGGACGTGAACTGGTTGAGTTGAATTCACAATGGTACGATCACGATTCTTACTGGAAAAGCATTTTTACGCTCGCCCCGCAAATTGATGAGTTGATTGAAGAATTTAACGGGAAGTGAAGACGCCTCATATTCATGTTTCATTGTCATTCCGGGAAGCGAAGCAAAGACCCGGAATCCAGGGGTGTGGCTTAATATTTCTCTTACAAACAGGACGAGCATGCTGCATTGAGGATCATGTCCGGGATGACAAGTCATAGGGACATGAAGTTAATTCTATTATTAAAATTATGTAACGTGTCCCATTAATTAATTCGAAACCATATTAAGGACCTTAACCAGAAAGTAAAAAATGAAAACAGATACACGTACAGAAATCGAAGCCGCCGTTTTCCGCAGGCTGGTAAGTCACCTTGATTCACGCAAGGATGTACAGAACCTTGACTTGATGAATCTTTCCGGCTTTTGCCGCAACTGCCTGGCCAAGTGGTATTCGGCCGAGGCAGAGGAGCGGGGAGAGGAGATAACTGTTGATTCTGCTAAAGAAATTGTGTATGGTATGACATCCGAAGAGTGGAAAGCTAATTATCAGAAATGATTAACGGCCTTTTTGATCCAGCAAATTATAAGGACAAACATATGAAAACACGAAAACTGGGCCTTGACGGGACGGACGTTTCGGCCATTGGCCTCGGCTGCATGAGCTTTGCAGGATCTTTCGGACCCACAGATAAAGCAGAAAGCTTCGAATGCCTCGATTCTGCACGTGATCAGGGCATTACTTTTCTGGACACAGCCGAATTATATGGGAAAGGCTATTCTGAAGAATTGATTGGGGAATACCAGCAGGCACGGGGACACCGCTTCAGTATTGCAACCAAGGGCGGAATTATTGTCGAAGGGAAGCGGGGAGAAAATGACAATTCTGAATCTGCATTGCGCAAGGCACTGGAAGGCTCGCTGAAACGCCTCAAAGTTGAACATGTGGAGCTTTACTACATTCACCGCCGGGACTGGTCGATTGAGATTGAAGACGTTGCAGATACATTAGCAAAATTCAAAAACGAGGGTAAAATCGGCGGTTTCGGATTTTCGGAAATAGCCCCTTCGTCACTGCGGAGGGCGCACGCGGTACATCCTGTGACAGCCGTGCAGAATGAATATTCGCTCTGGACTCGTTATCCGGAACTTGGAATGCTGCAGGCCTGCGCTGAACTGGGTGTTGCTTTTGTACCTTTCTCGCCTCTGGCAAGGGCAATGCTAACGGATACTTTCCCAGATCCTACCGGTTTCCCTGATACAGATTTCCGCAAAAACATGCCTCGTTTTCTTGAACCAAATTTCTCCGCCAACTGCAAAATGATTTCAGGTTTCCGGAACTTTGCCCGATCCCGTGGATGGAGCACAACAGAAGCCGCACTGGCTTGGATTCTAGACCAGGAAGAGCATCTTATACCGATTCCAGGAACACGAAGCGCGGCACATCTAAAAGAGTGGGCGGGTGCGGATGAGATTAAACTTACAGATGAAGACCGGACAGAAATTGAACGGATTTTGCCTGTTGGATTTGCGCATGGAGATCGCTACTCGGATGAGCAGATTGTGGGAATCGAACGCTATTGCTGATTTGAAGAATTACGGGGACATGAAGTGTGTCCTTTTTCAGAGTTAAGTATCGTGTCCCTTTAATTATTATGTCAATGGAAACCGCTCAAGTCCTGGAAATATTCAGTGATTTCGTCTGACCATGGTGCTACCTCGTCACCGGGCGTGTCGAACGTTTGAAAAAGAAATACGGACTGACAGTGCACTGGACACACTTTCCGCTGCATCCGGATACTCCAGATTCTGGGATTTTGCTGGAGGAACTGTTCCGGGAGCGGGGTTACGATATCCAGTCGATGAAGCAGCACATGTCTGCTTTGATGACAGAGGAAAACTTAGCTTACGGAAACCGTTCCCACACTTACAACAGCCGACTCGCGCAGGAACTCGCGAAGTGGGGGGAATCGTTTCCGGAAGGAGAGGCACTGAACCTGAAACTCTTTGAGGCATATTTCGCAGAGGGCCGCAATCTCGCCGAACCGGATGTGTTGCTGGATGTTGCTGAAGTTGCCGGGCTTCCGCTTGAAGCCGCTGAGGAGGTGATCAGGCAACGTAGTTTCCGGGATGCGGTGGACACCGATTGGAAACGTGCTCACGAGCTTGGTGTCACCGGAGTCCCGACTTTCGTTTCTGGAAACCGGGGACTCGTGGGAGCACAGCCTTATGAGGCGATGGTGCAGTTGATTCAGCTGGACTGAAGTAAAGACGTTTCTGAATTCAATTTCCTGTAAAAAATAATTTTCAGAAAGCCACCATTTTAATATTTTAAATTTGAAGATATTTCTTTAAGACAAATCAAATGGACACCATCTGCAAATTCAGTATCGGACAAATCATCCATCATCTCCGTTTTGATTACAGGGGGGTAATCGTCGATGTTGATGCCGACTTTCAGGGATCAGAAGAATGGTACCGTGAAATGGCAAAAAGCAAACCTCCGCGTGACAAACCCTGGTATCATGTGCTGGTCGATCAGTCGAACACCACAACTTATGTGGCAGAACAAAACCTTGAAGAAGAACCTTCTCCCCAACCTGTCCTGCACCCTCTNGTAGAACAGTATTTCAACCGTTTCGAAGAAGGCTGCTACCAGACTGATTTCTGCTGAGCGGGTGGTTACGGAAATTCAATTCAATAATATTGATTTACGTGTTTTCCGGAGGATTTGAAGGAGAGTTATCAGCCGTTTAATATTGCTGTTTGTTCTCAATCCATAAGTCCCTGCCAACTGTAACACAAACTGTAATGATGAAATACAGGCTCGTTGTAGCCAGTGCCGGCAAGAAATCAATTGTCACAAATAACAAAATAAACAGAACCGCAAGTTGTACGACAGGGTAATTAGGATAAATATTCCAGATAATCTGAATTACTTCTTTCCTGCTACTGTAAACATTCTTTAGGATTGCCGTCACATCCTGTTTGTTGATCTCCGAAACAGGCTTTTCTCCAAGTTCAGGATAAATATTAGATTTAAGCAAATTGACTGCATCCTGCGTCGGTTTTCCTGTCGATTGAGGAGTTTGTTTCTGCCCGAGTTTTTGATCTACTTGTTGTAATTCAGGGCCGCTACGCTCTTCGTAATTTTCTTTTCTCCAGACCTGTTCATGCTGCTGCGCTGATTTCTTCTTTTTTTCTTGAATGGGATTTATGCCTTCCCTGATTTTCAATTTGGCTTCATTCCGCCTGGATCTGGCTTCCATCAATGATACTTCGGGCCAGACACCTAAAGAAGATGATTTCTGTTTACCTTTAAATCGAAAGTCAAACCTCCAATATTTTGAGCCATTTGAATGAACCAGCAGGTATAAACCTCCGCCGTCCGACAGTTTGAATTGTTTTGCTCCGGGTTTCGCCGCTTTTATCGCTGACTCTGTTAGTTTGTCCTGTTTCATGTTTTTTCCTGTTGCTGGTAAATTGTAATAATAAAGTAGCAATATTTATACCAGTAATTTTACCAGCNACGAAAAACCTTTACAAGCGNTAAGTTGTAATTAATTTCAAAACACCGCAGATCAGTCTTNTTTCAATTTTCCTCTTACAATTTTTTCAATAATATTTCCGTCTTTGTCATAGCGCAATGTGTTCCATTCTTTATCTCTCCTGAACTCCCCTACCACTCTAACTTCACTGGGATACGAGTAGTAGGTTCCCTGTCCATCGAACAAACCGTACTCCCATCCGCCTTCATACCTGTTGACATTAAACCAGTAATACGTACCCTGACCATGCGGAATACCCTCCAGTATTTCACCCTCGTATTTTCCCTGTGTCTTCTCATCACCGGTAGTAAACCATTTTTTGCCGCCTTCTTCCCACTTTATACGTGGCCCATCCCTGAAAAGAATTCCTCTTTCTCTTTTTT
>JGI24816J26688_1000204_pt1 | contig 14273 bp, 9 predicted proteins | sample METZYME_3_250m_FD_26688 | JGI IMG/M metagenome (IMG submission 26688)
TTTCCAGACATCCCCATGTCTTTGGAGGAGCAACAATTGATGATGTTAAAACCCAAACAGATCTTTGGGAGCGGCAAAAAATAAAAGAATTGGAGAAATCTGGAAAAAAAATAAGTGTCCTGGATGGAATTGGCAAGAACCAGCCAGCCTTGAATCGAGCTTTTAAACTTGGCAAAAGAGCATCTTCAGTAGGTTTTGATTGGCAATCGACTGAAGACGTAATGATAAAAATTTCTGAGGAACTGGAGGAATTAACTTCGGCTCTTAAATCAGGTGAAGATGTATTGATTGAGGAAGAACTGGGCGATCTTTTGTTTAGTGTCGTTAATCTTGCAAGGAATACTCAAAAGAATCCTGAGACTGCATTGAGAAAAGCAAATCAAAAATTTGAGGCTCGTTTTAGAGAAATGGAAGATCATCTTCAGACGAGTAATCAAAAACTTGAAAATTTGTCTTTCCAGGAAATGGATAAACTCTGGGAGCTGGTTAAGAGCAAAACATGACGTCTCTTGATCGAGAAAGATTTTTACAGCTTAAGAAATACAGCACAAGACTGTCTTCAAAAGCTGGAGTTTATTGCATGCTTAATGAAAACGGGAAAGTTATTTATGTTGGCAAGGCAAAAAACCTAAAAAAGCGTGTCAGTAGCTATTTTGGCAAAATCACACACCTGCCTAAAACTCAAGCGGTGTTATCGGCTACAGGCTCGATAGAAGTTACCATTACTAGAACAGAACGCGAAGCCTTGATACTCGAGAACAACTTAATTAAAGAACACAAACCTCGTTTCAATGTTTTGTTGAAAGATGACAAAAGTTATCCGTATATTGAGGTCACAGTTAAGGATAATTTTCCAAGGTTCTCATTTCACAGAGGCAAGAAGAACATAGATAGAGCAGAGTATTTTGGCCCCTATCCCAATGTCAATGCCGTACGTGATACGTTGAGTCAATTGCAAAAAATATTTCGTTTGAGGAACTGCGAAGACTCCTTCTACAATAATCGATCAAGACCTTGTCTGCAGCATCAAATTAAACGCTGTTCAGCCCCCTGTGTGGGGTTAATCCAAGAAGAGGAGTATTCCTTTGATGTAAGTCAGGCTGTGGAATATTTAAAAGGAAATAATCAGCATGTTTTTGATGAATTTTTAAAGAAAATGGATCAGGCATCAAGTGAACGAGAATATGAAAAAGCTGCTTTTTANAGAAATCAAATTAGTTCATTGAAAGTAATTCAGGCGCATCAATTTGCCGATAGTAAGAGACAAATAGATTTGGATGCTGTTGCGATTACTCAAGAATCAGATATTTTCTGTGTAGCTGTTTTGTTTGTCCGTGGCGGTCGAATTCTTGGCAGTAGAAAATTTTACCCTGCAAAAACAAAATTTGCTTCTAAATCTGAAGTTCTGGAATCTTTTCTTGTGCAATATTATCTCGACAAGGATCCTCCCANTGAAATAGTTATGGACAGCAAGATTGATAATAAAAAAGCCATTCAAGAGGCTCTATCAGAAGGAATGAATCATAAGGTTGCAATCAAGGTCAACGTAAGAAAAGACCGAAAACGTTGGCTTGAGATAGCAGTCACCAATGCACAGGAATCGCTGTCAATGAAATTATCAACAAAAGCGACGACCGAATCCCAATTATTTTCTTTAACCAATTTTTTNCAGCTTGATGATGTGGTCACTAGGNTTGAATGCTTNGATATCAGCCACACAACAGGCGACAAATGCATTGCTGCCTGNGTTGTTTTAAACCAAGATGGCTTTGATAAAAAGCACTACCGAAGATTCAACATTTCTGCAATCACTCCNGGGGACGACTATGCTGCNATCAGCCAGGCGGTCAGTAGACATTATTCCCGTNTAGTTGAGGAGGGTAANCAACTCCCTGATGTTGTTGTGATTGATGGCGGNAAAGGGCAGGTAAGAGTTGCAAAAGAAATTTTGAATGAGCTGGGTCTCAGTGGTATCCCGGTTATTGGAATAGCAAAGGGTCCGCGCAGGAAGTCTGGCGAAGAAAAAATTTTCTTAAACTTACAAAAACAACCCTTGGCAAAAGCGCAGCACTCACCAGCAATATATTTGCTCCAGGTAGTTAGAGATGAGGCGCATCGTTTTGCAATCACCGGACACCGTGCGAAAAAAAGAAAGACATTGTTGAAATCTGATCTTGAATCTATCGAGGGTATTGGTCCTGCAAAAAAGAAAAATTTAATTCGTCAGTTCGGTGGCATCCAGGAAGTACAACGTGCCTCGATTGAGGATTTATTAACCATTGATGGGATTAACAAGGCATTGGCAGAGAGAATTTATAATTTTTTCAATGCAAGATAATTTTTTCTATCATTCCATACTATAATCTCACTATGGGTAATACATTTAATTTTGCCAACCTACTGACGTTTATCCGAATTGTTTGTATTCCTCTCATTGCAGTTGTTTTTTTTATGTCGTTCGAGCTATCGAGACCGATTGCCGCTGTTATTTTTATTCTTGCAGCCCTTACAGATTGGTTAGATGGTTGGGTAGCCAGGGAGTTTGATCAAACCTCAAAACTCGGGGCTTTTTTGGATCCTGTTGCAGATAAATTAATTGTTTCAGTTGCTTTAATACTAATAGTGCAAAGCGATCCTACAATTTTAAATAGTGTCATTGCAGCAATCATTATAGGCAGAGAAATTACCATTTCTGCTCTGCGAGAATGGATGTCAGAACTCGGAGCAAGACATCAGGTGACCGTGACTGGTTATGCCAAGCTGAAAACAGTATTTCAGATGTTTGGTCTTTCATTTATGTTATTCAAGATTCCTGTATTTGGAGTACCAATTTATTTGATAGGTAAAATNTTATTGATTACCGCAGCTGTATTNACTTTATGGACCATGCTNGTTTATCTAGTCAAAGCTTGGCCTGTGATTTTAAAAAACGAGTGAAAACAATGCCACAAAGAATAATATTCAGTCTTACCATAACCTGTTTGATGTTGCTTATCGGTTGTTCCAACGAGAGCGAAGAAATGAAATTTCAAACACTTCTAGATCAGGAATGGCAGCGAGGTTTAGATGAAAACCCAATTTATGCATCCTACATGGGTGATAAACGTGCCAATCAGGATTGGCCTGACATATCTGAAGCAGCTGTTCGTGATCGACAAAATAAAGTCAGGGATGTCCTTCAAGAAATAAAATCCATTGATCCAAAGCTCCTGCCTGAGACCCAAAAGTTGAATTACCGATTGTTCCTTTACAACTATGAAAGAGCTGTTTCAGCCCAGAAGTTTGATACCCATCTTCTGGTATTTGGACAAAGAGGTGGTATTCAATTGGAGCACGAAACAACCGAAGGGCTTACTTTTCAAACTGAGCAAGATTTTGAAGATTGGCTGGTAAGATTGACCAAGCTTCCTGATTTAATATCAGCAAATATTGAGTTGGCAAATCTTGCTATAGAGCAAGACATTACGGCGCCCAAGGTACTTATGGAAAGGGTAGCTAGACAAATCAAATTACAACTCAAGAAGGACCCCAAAACCAGCCCATTTTATAGTATTTTTAACAATATTCCCGATAGCATTGATGCCAAATTTAAATTGGATATTCAGCAGCGGGCACAAACTGTAATTTCGGATCAGGTAATCCCGGCATATGAAGTATTGGACAACTTTTTCACAGCTGTATATCTGCCTGCAGCAAGAGAATCCTATGGCCTTAGCGATCTTCCCAACGGTCACGAGTGGTATGAGCATTTAGCGAGATGGCACACCACTACTGATTTGTCTCCGGATCAGATCCATGAAATAGGTCTTAGTGAGGTGGCTAGGATCAGAAATGAAATGGAGGACATTATAAAAGTTTTAAATTGGCAGGGAACCTTTGATGAATTTTTGCAGTTTCTGAGGACCGACCCACAATTTTACTTCGAAACACCTGAAGAACTACTTCAAGAATATTTAGCCACTTCTAAAAGAATTGATCCCAAAATAACACGACTCTTTAGGGTGTTACCAAGAACCCCATACGGTATCAGGCCTATCCCCGAGGAGTCTGCACCGGATACAACAACTGCGTATTACATGCGTCCTTCTGCTGACGGTTCACGGGCAGGTTATTACTACGTCAATTTGTACCGACCTGAAGTGAGGCCCAAGTACGAAATTGAAGTCTTATCCGTCCATGAAGCCGTTCCAGGTCACCATCTACAAATTGCGTTGGCAATGGAGTTGGACAACATTCCTAATTTTAGACGGTTCTCTGGATATACTTCTTTTGTTGAGGGCTGGGGGCTGTACAGCGAAAGTTTGGGTGAGGAATTGGATCTTTACCAGGATCCCTATTCTAAATTTGGAGCCTTGACCTACGATATGTGGCGGGCGGTGCGTCTGGTGGTGGATACAGGCATGCACTACAAAGGTTGGTCAAGGGATAAAGCCATCGAATTCTTCATGGCCAACGCCGCTAAGACCGAACAGGATATTGTCAATGAAATTGATCGTTATTTAATCATGCCAGGTCAGGCATTGGCTTATAAAATAGGGCAGCTCAAAATTTTGGAGCTGAAGAGAAAATCACAGCAACAACTTGGAGAGGCATTTGATATTAAGGACTTTCATCATGTGGTACTGGGGCAGGGTGCNGTGCCTTTGAGTGTACTCGAAGAACGAGTGGATCAATACATCAAGTCTACTAAAGGTTGAGAGTNTTTAATTTTGCAGNTTGAAAAGTTGTTCAAAATTGGTTTGCAGTAGAGCCCGCATTTCAGNAGTACTNTAATCCGAAGCNTGCATGGCTTCTACAAATCGCTCCAAATGACTGTTGGTGTAGCCTGGAAATTGAGGCCCATCTGATCCGTAAATTACCCGATCAACTAAATTATTCTCTTTTATGATCCTTAAGTATTCCATCAGAACCTTCTCAGCTTTTCTTGCTCCCAAAGCCCCCGGTTCCATGTAAACATTTTCGTATTTTTGTGCCAATTCAATACACGAATCTAAATAGGTTAAAGCCACTTTGAAACTGTCGTATCCAGAGTGGCCAAGAATGAATTGAGTGTCGGGATGTCTTTGGATTGTATCTTCTAGATATTTTGGATCAACGTAAGGGGGTTCAAGCCTGGTATAGGGGTTTGGACTGGTGCCAGTATGCACATATATTGGTTTTTCAAGGCGTCCTGCAATTTCATAGACACCGTCAAAACGGGGATCATCGAATCGCATTTGTTGATGAGCATGAGCCAGCTTGATTCCCACCATGTTGGAATTGCCTAGTACTGTTTCAAGTTCTTTTAATTGTTCAGAGCCATCAATATTCCAATAATCGGTTCTCACACTAGCAAATCCCAACAAACGTTCTGGATGGTCATTGATTTGTTGCTGTAGAAACTGATTTGATGCAATGCCTGTTGTATCTGGGCTGTAAACCGCAAAAACACCACCTCTCCTGATGTTGGCTTTATCCATCTGTTTTAAGATACCCTCGGAAGTTAAGCCACTACCTAATAGGTACTTCATTGTGAACCGTAAAAATTTTGGGACCCTTTCAGAATACCTTTCTTTATAAGGTTCTGTTAATGCATCCCAGGTGCCAGTGTGGAGATGCATGTCAATGACATCAATCGACTCATCTTGGATGGTCAATCCATAGGCCTGATCTTCAGCCAGAGGTTGTTCATTCCAGAAGATCATGACGAAGCAAGCTAAAGCACCTAGTTGTAGCTTTGAAAGAAATTTACTCATCGCATATACCCAAATTTTTTTAAAGCATATCAAGAATCAGTGCAGGCTGCGAATTAGTTGCTTGTTAGCATATTGAGAGCAAAACCATACATGTCTGAAATGTAATTAATTACCTTGTCTTTAGGTGTCCCAGCACCATGACCTGCTCGCGATTCTATNCGAATCAGAATGGGATTTGGACAGTTTTGTGCTGCTTGCATCCTGGCGGCAAATTTGTAGGAGTGAGAGGGCACAACTCTGTCATCTCTTTCAGAAGTTGTGATCAATGTCGGTGGGTAGCACGTCTTTTGTTTAATATTGTGATAAGGGGAGTATTTAACCAAGATCCTGAAATCATCTTTATCTTCAGGTGATCCATAGTCACTTTCCCAAGCCCAGCCGATCGTAAATTTATTAAATCTCAACATATCCATAACTCCAACCCCGGGTAATGTAGCGCCAAATAAATCAGGTCGTTGAAGGAGGCTTGCGCCGACCAATAAACCACCATTGGATCGCCCTTCGATTACGGTTTTACTCGGTTTTGAATAGCTTGCTTGATGAAGGTATTCAGCTGCCGCAGCAAAATCGTCAAATACATTTTGTTTGTTGTGTAACATTCCCTGACGGTGCCACTTTTCACCGTATTCACCTCCACCTCTGAGATTTGCAACTGCGACAACGCCTCCCATCTTCATCCAACTGAAATACTTGGTGCTAAAATTAGGCAGAATAGGAATGTCAAAACCCCCATATCCATACAGCAACAGAGGATTTTCATTGTTTAATTCAATGTCTTTCATGTGAGAAATGAACATTGGGATCAACGTTCCATCTTTACTTTGGTAGAACGCTTGTTTGCTAATAAACTCATTTGCATTGAACCCTGGAACCGACTGTGACCATATACTTTTGAGTTGCTTGTCAGAGAGGTCATACTCAAAAATCTCCTTTGGTCGTATGTAGTTGGAGAATGAAAAGAACAATTGGCTTGAATCCGGTTTTGTGGATATGCTCGAAATAGTTCCATTCTTTGGAAAATCCAATTTATTTACTAGTTCTCCGGTTGTTTGATAAAGCACCACTTCGCTTGATACATCTTTCAAGTAATGGCACAGAAAGTACCCCGAAGTTAGGCGAACATCTCTTAGTGTATGGGTTTTTTCAGGGATGATTTCTTGCCAGTTTTCCTCATTGGGATTGTCAATATCAATTGCAATCAAACGACCCATTGGGGCATTGAAGTCGGTGAAGAACCAGAAGATATTTCCCTCATTACCAACAAAAAGAAATTGTGCTTTAAGCTCAGGTATTAGTTCAATAAACGATTCATCGGTGTGATTTAATTTTTGATAGAAAATTCTATTTCTTTCATCTGTTCCTTGGCTGACATGGAGAATGAGGAAATTTCCGTCTTCACTCACCGTTGGTCCCCAGCCCCAATCAGGTTGATCAGTTCTTGCATAAATTAATCTATCACTGGATTGTTTTTTGCCAATTTTATGCAAATAAAGCTTTTGGTTAGTATTTATGTCTTCCAATTCAGCTCCTTCCTTGGGTTGTGAATAGGCAGAGTAATAAAAACCAGAGTTGTCTTTTAGCCATTCAGCACCAGAGAATTTTGACCACAGAATTTCATCTTCAAGATCCAAGCCATTTTCTAGATCTCTGATCTTCCAAGTTTTCCAATCTGAACCACCATCAGAGATTGCATAGGCTAAAAGTTTCGCATCAGGACTGACAGTAACCCCACTCAAAGCAATTGTTCCATCTTTAGAAAATTGATTGGGGTCTAAAACTAATTTCTCAGTGCCTCGATTGTTCTCTTTATAATAAAGCTTGCTTTGCTGCCAATCTCCATTGTTGTAATAATAAAAATACTTTGATTGTTCTCGAAATGGGACAGATTGAGATACTTGGTTTAATGCCTGATCTAGAATTTCTTTGATTGCTTCCTTTTCAGGTAAACCGGTTAAATACTGATTGGTAAGCTGATTTTGTGCTTGTATCCAACCCTTAGTTTCATCGGAGTCTAAATCTTCAAGCCATCGATATGGATCTGCAACCACTTGCTCGTGATAAATATCAAAGACCTCAACTGTTTTTGACTTTGGATAATCTATACTAGCGGCAACCCCAGTGGTGAAAAAAAAGCTTACCAACAGGTAAAAACAGATAAAATAATAATTGGTTATGGGTAACTTCATAGTATTCAAAGAGATTATACATCTTTCATAGGTGCACGAATGGAGCAGATTATAGAAAATTTCGGCTTTGTTAGAGACGGTATACTTCTTCCAGGATTTATTTTTGGTTTTGTGCATGTCAGTTTTGTGCTTCTCGGGTTCTATACCGGCTGGAGCATTAATCGTCTGTTAAAAAATATAACCAAAGGCTACATAGCTGGGATCATTGGTGCTGCTTTGGCTCATGTTATTGCAGATTTAGTTGCAGCATTAATTGACCCATCCATGCGTGCGAGAACTGCAGGTATTGTTTTAGGTGGATTACTGCCTCTTTTACTGATCCCTGTTTTAGAAAAATATGTGACTAAGAGCAGGAGCCACATCATGGTTGGAGATCATGAGGATATCGAAAAAGACTTAAAGGACGAACATCACCATTGATGTAACTTCGGATTAATATCGCAGTAGAGATATGAAAAAAGCAAGCTTACATGGGAAAATATCATTATGAATATTGATACCCCACTTAGAGAACTTGGCCCTGTAGATATTGATGGTTTAAGTGAGACAATTTTGACTCAGGATGATACTGCTTGGAATGAAGATCAGTCTCGACAAGAAGAGTACGAGGTGCACATCGCAACCAAATCAATAGTGATGATCTTTGTGGATACCCAACGGTGGCCAGAAATTGAGGTGACCAAGGAAGCGGGATGGGATCGCCTCGCGAACGTTGCGCTACCTTTGATGAATGACATTATTGAGCGCCACTATTCGCCAGGAGGAACGGTCATTAGAGCCATGGCTGCCAAGCTTCTTGCGGGAAAAAATATTACACCGCATTGGGATAAGCACCCATCCTTTCATTGCGGACATCGTATACATGTGCCCATCACAACTAATCCTCGAGTGCGATTCAATATCAGCGGGAAACCCTACCAATTTAAAGTCGGTGAGGCGTACGAGATTAATAATCAAAAAACACACTCTGTCACCAATAAAGGGACTGAAGACCGTATTACTTTTATTTTTGATTATGTTCCCCTCGGAGAAATTGAGAAGTTNCCTGCAGCAGTCTGAAATAGAACAGCCTAAAGGGTTTTGATCGTAAATATCTAGCTTGTTTTATTTGTTTCCAGGATTCCTGATTTAGCAATAGCTACTGGGATATTGGTTAATTTTTCTGAGGCAATAATATGTGCACCGGATATTGACGGTATTTTTGATANTTCTTGCAATTGTTCGGCACAGATTTCAATGCCTTCTTTTTCAGGATTCTTTGCTTTACTTAAACGAGTGATAATGTCATTGGGAATGATAACATTGGGTCTGTTTTTGCTCACCCAGCGTGCATCTTCTTCGGAACTTAGGAGTACAATTCCTGCCACTACATGACAGTTCCATAAAAGTTTGGTTTCACCCAAGCGTTGCATATAAGTACGGAGTATATCCAAATCTAAGCAGGTGTGGGTAAACACAAACTGGGCACCTGCATCTACTTTCTCCGTTATATTTTTTGCCGGCCAACCTGGCTTAGGCGCGTGAGCAGTCACCACACCACCAAGAAAAAAACTTCCTGGAGCTGCAATGTTTTCATCTTTTTTCATTATGTTGGCAATTCGAATGAGTTCGGTAGCATTGACATCCATAATAGCTTTTGGTCTTGGTTGAAAATCATCTGGTACCCGATCTCCACGCACAAGAGATATACTGGTGATACCTAATGCCAAGCAACCAAGTAAATCACTTAAAAGCGAAATGCGATTTCGATTTCTGCAACTTAATTGCACAATTGGATCCACTCCAGCATCTATGAGTAGTGCCCCCGCGGCTAAAGTTGACATATGGATGCGTCCAGATTGATTGTCTGTTATCAGTATTGCATCGACATAACCACGAAGAATATCTGCTTGCATCTGAATACTATTGGAATCGGTCTCAGGGGTTAGAAAGAGTTCCGAGGTTATTACAAAATCCTGTGTGCTAAGAGCTTTTCTGAAATTTTTCAATTTTTTATTATCTGCCTTGGGATGTTAATTTGTTTGCTGATTATGAGAAATTAAAGGTATAAGGTTCCTTAGTGATGTACAAGCCTGAATTATAAGGTGATGAATAATTTATACTAAGCTGGAGTTTTCTGACAACCAATGGTGAGCTCCTGATTTAATCGAATATGAGGATAAAGACATTTCTACTAAGTTGAATCAACAAGAAGCGTTTAAGCAAGCATTCTCTTATCTCAAGTCTGGAGACGCCAAGATGTGTCTGACTGTTTGCAACGTGACTCTACAAAAATTTCCCAAAGACATAAACTTATTGTGTCTCCTCGCGCGTGCCAATATTGCACTTCGACTATTTGAGGACGCAAGAAAGACTCTTGATAAAGCAATCAACATTGCTCCAGATTTTGCAATTGCAAGAGACACTTTTGGTGATCTTCTTTTGATCCAGGGCAAACCTGATAGGGCGCTCAAAGAATATCAAAATGCACTCCAACTGGACCCTAAGAGACCCCATATCACTGAGAAGATTGAGACAGCTAAAGCCATGCAAAGTGAACTTCGTAAATCACAGCAAGTGGGGCAAAAGGATCAGAGTACATTGCCGAAAAGACATATGTCTTTTGAAGATGAAATGACTCAAGCACTCGAACATCAAGAAACAGGAAGAAATAAGGAAGCTGAAGACATTTACCGTGATATCTTAAAAAGAGATCCCAATCATGTCGAAGCAGCCAGACTTTTGGCTCGAATCGCTATGGACCATGAGCGCTACGGAGAGGCAGAAATATTTTTGATACATGCTCTTGAGAATGCCCCTGATTATGCACGTGCATGGATTGATTTGGTCAATGCCCAACAGAAACAAGACAAGTACGATGAGGCCACAAACAGCGCACTAGAGCTGTTGAAGATTACTCCGGATAGTCCTGAGTCTCATATGATGTATGCAGGTGTGATTGGATCAGCCGGGCGTCATGAAGAAGCAATTATTGCTTATGAAAAAGCGATTTCGTTGGAGCCTGAAAAACCTGGAGCATTCTCCAGTATGGCGCATCATCTGAAAACCATTGGCCGTCAAGATGAAGCTATAGCCGCTTACCGTCAAAGTATTGCCATTAAATCTGATCACACAGAGTCCTATTGGAGCATGGCGAATCTTAAGACTTTCCAGTTTGATAATGAAGAAATTGATGCCATGCAAGCATTACTCCTGCAAGAAGATTTATCGGATGAGTCACGCGTTCATATATACAACGCCCTTGGACATGAATACGAATCCAGAAAAAATTACCCAAAGGCATTTGATTACTTCAGCTCTTGCAATCAGTTACGCCGCAAAGCCGAATCCTATGATCCAGTAGAAACAGAAACTCAACATGAGAAAATTATTTCAATCTTTAATAAAGAATTCTTTGAACAAACTGCTGCTAATGTTGGTGAAGTCTCCCCAATTTTTGTTGTTGGATTACCTCGTTCAGGGTCTACGCTCATTGAACAAATTCTTGCCAGTCATTCACAAGTTGAAGGAACTCATGAACTGAGTGATTTACCGCGTACAATGCAGTCTGCACGGCGCAGAGGCTCTATCCACAAAAGTTTCCCAGAAAGTATTGAGCATTTTGCTCTTGATCAATGGGTTGAAATCAGCCAAGACTACCTCAAAAGTACGCAAAAATACCGGACTGATCGGCCATTTTTTATCGATAAGACACCGAATAATTTTATTTTTTCTGGTGTTCTCAAATTAGCTTTGCCCAATGCAAAAATTATTAATGCAAGACGCCATCCTCTGGACAGTTGTTTTGGATCTTATAANCAGCTATTTGCCAGCGGTCAACCGTTTACCTACGATTTGTTTGAATTGGGAGAGTATTATTTGGAATACCAACAGCTTATGGAATATTGGCATGAGGTAATACCAAATTTTATCTTGGATGTTCATTATGAAAAAGTTGTCAGCAACCTTGAGGTAGAAGTGAAACGAATTCTTGATTTTTGTGACTTATCCTTTGAAGAGAATTGTTTGCATTTCCATGAAACCGAAAGGGCAGTTAAAACCGCTAGCTCAGAACAAGTTAGACAACCTATTTATTCCAGTTCGGTCAATCTTTGGCGCAACTATGAAAGCAATTTAGGTGATTTGATAGAAATTCTCAAGCCCCTGCTTATAAAATTACCCAAATCTGATCAGCCGTCTGTGTTGCAAAAAACAGACTGATTTTTAGCGTTTTTTTGGTAAATATACTTGTAGTTAATGCCCATCTATTTTACATTGACTAGGAAGAACTTATCCTTGCCCAAACTAGAGAGAGCTTGTGGCAACTTAACATATTGATTTATTAGGGGAAAATTAATGTTAACAGAACATTCCAAAGTGACTTTAAGTCCAGTCCACCTGGCTGTATTGGCGGCCCTTTATCCAAGTTATCAAGCTGTAGCTCAAGATGACTTCACACTCGAAGAAATTGTCGTAACTGCTACAAAACGTAGTTTGAGTATTCAAGATATTGCGTCAACTGTGCAAGCTATTCCAGAAGCAACCTTGAAACAAATGGGTGCCAAAAGNATGGAAGACTTTGCCCGTTTTATGCCAGGAGTTAACGTAGTCTCCGGAGTTACCAGTAGTACCGTGGTATTCCGTGGAGCAATTACTGGATCTGGTTATATAGCCTCGGCAACTGGTTCTGTCTATCTGGATGAATTACCCCTAACTCAAGTAGGCTCACAACCGAATGTGCGTTTGGTTGACATCGAGCGTGTTGAAGCCTTATCTGGACCCCAAGGAACACTCTACGGTTCGGACGCACAGGCTGGAACCATGCGTATCATTACCAACAAACCGGTGATGGGGGAACAAAGTACCGTTATCGATGGTGAGTATAGATACAATTCGGAAGGCGATCCCAGTTTTCGTGGATCGGTAGTTTTTAATATCCCGATTGAAGACAATCTTGCTTTAAGAATGTCGCTTTTCAATGATAAAGACGGCGGTTACATCGATAATGTTTATGGACATACTGCCGATCAAAGTTTTGGAGCACCATGGCCTCAAGCAGGCGTGGCCGGTGGGCATGGCTCACTCGATAATGCTCAATCTGTTGCTGACGATGTTAATTTTGTCAGAGTCAAAGGCGGCAGGGCTGCTCTCAAATGGGAAATCGATGACANCTGGTCAGCTACGATCTCTTCAATGCATCAGGAGACTTCACAAGGATTAGGCAACTACTATGACATTTACAGGGGCGATCTAAACATCGTTTCCTTTCATGATGATTGGTATAAAGAAGATTGGCAGGCCAGTTCGGTATTGGTTGAGGGCGACCTTGGTTTTGCCCAGCTGGTGGCAGCAGTGTCGTATCATGAAAGAGAAGGAGGNGGTGTGTGGGACATTACCAATTACGCCCATTACTGGTCACACAACTATTGCTCTGATTCTTACTACACCCAATACTATGCCCCTTACTACTATGCAAACCCTGATACAGGATACATCTCTTGGTATCCTGTCTACTGTCAGGGAACGGGCATTGATTCAGATTTCTATTCCAGCTATCAAGGCAGGAGTGGCAACGATAAATTATCTGCAGAAGTTCGTCTCAGCAGCCAGGGTGATAAATTCGACTGGCTCGTGGGAATGTATTATGAAGATTCAGAAGATTGGTGGACTGCGCCGTTTGCAGTTCCTACTAATGGCGGTAAAGTCAGAGTGGGAGAATCTACTTTTCAGTCTTCATTTGCGGCAGCAGCTTATAGATTTTCTGGAATAGATTATCCAAATGCAACCTCGCATTGGTATTCTGAAAATCTTACCGAATGGGATCAAAAAGCTGTATTTGGTGAACTGACTTGGCATGCAACCGATAAGATTGACGTCAACATCGGTGCACGGAGTTTCGATCGTACAAATGCTCAATCCTATATTGTCAACCACCCTGGTGGTGATGGGGTTCAGGGATATCCGGATTCGGCTGTTCCCGAGACCCAAGCCTATCGTCTGGCTCAACAAGCCCTCGGCAAGGTCGGCGTTGCAACCACAAAACCACGCGTTGGTAATGATAAGGAATTCATTCCTAAAATCAGTGTTAAATACAATTTGAATGATGAAAGCATGATCTATGGGCTTTACACCAAGGGTTACAGACCCGGTGGTGTAAATCGTAGTCGTGGAGATCCTTTCTTCCCGAATGCTTACGGACCTGACATCATGGAGAACAGAGAAATCGGCTACAAGTCATCCTTTGACCAAGGCAAGGGACGCCTTAATATCATTGGTTATGATATGGAGTGGTCTGAATATCAACTCGAACAAGTTGACCCATCTCAAGTCCCTTGTGATGCCAACGGTAACGCAGTAGATTTTGGCGACCCTA
>JGI24816J26688_1000207_pt1 | contig 14229 bp, 8 predicted proteins | sample METZYME_3_250m_FD_26688 | JGI IMG/M metagenome (IMG submission 26688)
CTTAAGATGAAATTACTAGGTGAGTTATTCATTTCATGCGCTTTGACGTTTGCGTCAATGTCGGCGTTAGCTGATGAGTGGCTCCGATCTATTCCTGATTTTGAGCTCACTGATCATTTGGGAGCGATTCATAACCTCGAGCATTATAAAAACTACGACTACGTGGTCTTTTACGTTCAAGGAGTGGGCTGCCCAATCGCCCGCATCGCCCTACCTAACTACCGCATAGTTAGGGATGGATACGCGGACAAAAACATCGGATTCAGTATGTTTAACTCCAACATTCAGGACAATCTTCCACGTATCGCTAAGGAAGCTGAAGAGTTTGGGATCGACTTCCCGATTATGAAAGACGAAGGCCAGAAACTTGCCAGAGCTCTTGGCGTTGAGCGAACTGCTGAGGTTTTCATTGTCAATCCCCATACACAGCAAGTACTATTTCGTGGCCCTATTAACGACCAGGTCGGTTATGAAACTCAGCGGGTNAGTGCCAGCGAGCACTACCTGAAAGACGCCCTTGATACCATCATGACCGGGGGTACGGTGGACATGGATNATATACCGGATTCCAAGGGCTGCCTGGTGGCGTTCTTCGATAACTAAATACGTACAAATAAAAAAGGTCGCAAGGCGTCCCTTTTTATATAGGACCTCACTAATTACTATTGCGTCAGTATCCCATAAGAAGTATTAAATAAGCTCTTAAAGGAATTTCCCCATGAGTCGGCTTTTGCGCGTAATAGGTATCATCTTTTCTCTAATGGGAATTACCTATTCAACTGCACAAACTCAGGATACGGGATCTTCAGCTTCAAAAGAGCAAGATGCCCAAACCCGNCCAATCGAAGAAATCACCGTATTAGGCGAGAGAACCTTCTTTACCCTGCGNCTAGAGATTGAANCTGCTGAANNAGAGGTGTATGGCCTTTTCAATGAACTGAACACCAATGATGACTTTGATGTTAAGTGCACTCGGGAAGTCTNCNNTGGCTCTCANTTTAAACGACNCAGATGCATGGCTGCTTATCTAAGAAAAGCACAAGCTGAAAACGCTCAAAACNNTTTAAAGGGCATCGACACGCTGCTTAGNTTATCCGGAGTCGAGGGAGAGGTGCATCAACAGGCTCTCGCAATGGAGGCTGAGATGGCTCAACTTGCCCTAGACAATCCTGAGTTTTTACAAGCTCTCAGAAAGCTTGCTGAATTACTTGGTGCTCTTAATACGAAGAAAGCAGCAAACCCGTTCTNTTTCGGTCAATAAGCTTTGACTCGAGAAATTAGATAATCCATTGCCAATGAAGATGCCGAAACACCCTCTCAAAAACCGAATACTTAATCTATATAAATTAATGTTTTTAAAGGGGTATCTTGAATAGTCTTCAAAAGGGATATAGCTGTCTCAGTGAGGAATTTAATCATAACGACCAGAAATACCTACCGTTCGTCCAGAATAGTATGTAATTGTCCAAGATGGAACCAAATAGAACAAGTGGGGGTATTTGCCCTTCCTTAATAATTACAGTTGCCAACCCCATACTCAAAAGCTAATTTGGAAAAAAATGAGGGGAAATCCAATGTTTAAAATTCTCAAATTGGTGATTTGCGTTAGCATGGTTACACTGGTTTTTTCTGCGGAAAATGAAATCGTAATTGTTGGCGGTACAGGGGAAAACTGTATTGAGGACCCTGGTTGTATAAACCGATTACATCCAGACATACCGATGATTCATCGCGCCAATCCTGGACAATCCATTCTGTTTCGCACTCGCGATACTATTGATGTGCTTGGTACTGTTGAAACTCAAACGTCAGAACCAGAGACGCTGGATATTAATTTCGGTGCAGTGCACCCTATGGCTGGACCAGTATATATTGAAGGCGCGATACCAGGTGATGTACTGAAAGTAACAATTCTAAATATCGACCCAGGTAAATATGGTTTTACCTTTGGTGGTGGTGGTGGCTTTATTCCAGATTTGATAGATGGTGAATTTTTAACAGTCTGGCGTCTCAATCGCGAGTTTGCCGAAAGCGACGACATCGCAGGCGTACGAATACCCAACGCAAGCTTTCCAGGAGTAGTTTCAACTCTCCCTGGCCCAGATCAATTAGCGAATATGCTTCAGCGCGAGCAGCAACTGGCGAATGCCGGAGGACAAGTATCCTTACCTTCACCAATGGGCGCTTCGCCACCAGCAATCTGTGGACCTAATGGTTCCGCAGCTAATGAATGCCTAAGGACTATTCCGCCAAGAGAACATGGTGGGAATATGGACATCCGATATTTGCAATCCGGTGTGTCAATTTATCTGCCTTGTTTCATTGAAGGCTGTGGTCTAACTATAGGTGATCTACATTATGCCCAAGGAGATGGTGAGGTGTCAGGGACGGCCATCGAAATGTCTGCAAACATCTGGGTAACAACTGAGCTCGTTACGGACGGTCCTGATCTCTCTCGTGGTCCACACTATGAGGGAATGTCAAGAGTTTTAGACATCCCCTCTCGACGATTTTATGCTGTTACAGGAATTCCGATTAAAAATACAGGAGAAGTTCCTCCCGACATGAATTACTTAAATTCAGACGTGGTCGCTGGCCTAGGCAATTTATCAGGTGACATTAATCTAGCGGCGAGAAACGCGCTTGAAGGGATTATAGAATATATAGTTTCTGAATTTGGTTACACCCGAAATCAAGCGTACGTTATTGCGAGCGTAGCTATCGATCTTCGCATTAGTCAGTTAGTGGATTTTCCTAATGTAGGAGTAACCGCGGTGCTTCCATTAGATATTTTTAATAATTAGATAATTAAGAACTTAACAAACCTTAGGCATCGCCCTGTCTTAATAATTACAGTTGCCAACCCCATACTTAAAAGCTAATTTGGGAAAAATATCCCTCTTGAGAGGATATGATACAAGGAAGCATAAAGGCCGTTTTACTATCTTATTAGTGTCCTCTACTATCTCACTTCGGTAGGTAACCCCCAAGGATCTAACTCTCCTGCCAGTGGACAAAAATCTCCGGTATCCAAAAAATGGGTATGAAGACATTCCAAGCTGGATCCCAATTCTTGTAACAGCTTCACGGTCTCAGGAAAAGCAACTCTAGTGAAGAAACCTGCCCGACCACCTCGTGGAATATCAGCTGTTGATTGGCCTAAACGGGTTATCACAGTTACATCACCGCCTTTTGACACCAAGTACCGGATCAACTCGTTGTCACCTCTTGATGCTGCATAGTGCATCGGAGTATATCCCCATGAATCTAAAGTGTTCACATCTATGCCATGCTCCTCCACGAGATATTTAACAGCAGGTATGAAGCTTCCAGGAACATTNCTGACACTGAAGGATCCTAAGCCCGTAAACCCNCCCCCTGCAGCCACATGAATCGGGTAAGCATTAAAAGCATTCGTTGGAATATACGGCAACCCCGAATCNTCCTGCTGTCTCCCATCCTGCTGCCGACGNTCTCTCATTTCTGGAGCTGGCCATGCGGTTGGGATNTTGGGATCAGCGCCATAGCTGGACAGTAACTTCATGGCCTCGATATCCTGCGCATAAGCCGCACGCCAGAAAGGAGTAGCACCTTTTAGATCGGTTCCAATTTTGGTCAGTCCATATTCCCAATACCAAAGATGGGTCTTGAGACGCACATTAGGATCGGCTCCTGCATCTAATAGAGCACTCAACAGGTCGATATATTCTGTCGTTTGTAGATCCTGAGCTCTGGGCTGAGGATAGTTGGATTTAGGCGCCCATTGTGTTTGTAGAACTGCAAACAGCGGTCCTGATCCATCCGTATTTGCCACTAGATTAGGATCAGCACCCTGGCTAGTAAGAAGCATCGACAGGTCAAATTGTCCATTGAGAGTCGCGATAAGTAACGGACTTGTTTCATCTCCACCACTAACCTGATTAACATCCGCTCCTCCCTTCAGTAAAGCCATTGCTGCTTCCGAACTTCCTTCTCTGGCAGCATGCAATAGTGCAGTCATTCCGCCTGTAGCTCCTACTAGTGTTTCGCGGTAAGGAGGCCTTGGAAGATCTGGTCCTTCTGGATAATCTGGACGGTGATTGACTAAAGCTTCCTCATTAAAATCCCGATAAGCTTCACCTGATTGCAAAAATTCCCTCTGCGCTCTAATAGCCGCCTGAACCTCATCTACACTGGGTTCATTGTCTTTGGTCGCTGTCTCCGCACTGACATAATCACCGCTTGCATCCATGACCCTGTCATTGCTGATGTACTCCGAAAGCTCTTCTCTTAGAAAACGACTTGCCTGCCGATCAGCAAAAACTTGCTGCAAGACATCCACTACGGTTGTTGAAATAGAAGGGTCCGCACCAGCGTCTAAAAGCAATTCGACAGATTCAACTCGGTTCCTGGCCGCCGCGAACATCAGGGGGGTCTGTCCAGCCGATCCTTCTTTGGCGTTTGGGTCAGCACTATATTCAAGCAGAACCTCCACCGATTCAGCACCACCTACCTCCTGAGCTGCCAAATGCAAAGCCGTGGCAAAACTATTGGTGGTCGTTGCACTTACGTCTGCTCCTCCTTCCAAAAGCGTCCTGACAATTTCGCTGTTGGCCTGGCTGCTCGCCAAATGCAGAGGTGTATAGCTGCCTATTCTTGTTGTCGGGTTTACCTCGGCACCGGCGTCCAGAAGTGATTCCAGGATTGAAACATGTCCCAACTGAGCGGCCCAATGCACCGCTGTCATCCCATCCCCTGTCGCCTCATTCAAGTCAGAACCATCAGTGATTAGACTGGCAACTGTTTCAAGGTCACCTGAGCGAGTTGAATCTATCAACTCAGAAGCAAAACTAGTTGTAAAACCAAACAATAAAAACGACAGTACAGNCAGCCTCGACAATCCTGCAAACCGGAAACGGGCAAACATGTCCATCACGCTACTCCTGTCGTTGACGTCACACCTCTTGACACCGTCAAGTCCAGAGAACCGTTACTATCGCCGAAGCTGTCTATCTCATGACCCATACCCTGCATCAGGGTAACAAACGCGTTAGCCATGGGTGTGCCTACCGCAGCAGCAACATGCACTCCGCCTTCTAGCGCTCCGTTCGCATGCCCCATCAGAAGTAAGGGACATCTGATGTGGTTATGTAAGTTGGGATCTCCCATGGGGGATCCCCAGACTATTGCTGTTTTGTCTAAAAGAGTCCCATCTCCATCAACCGTATTCTTCATCTTTTCCAGGAAGTAGGCGACTGCGCCCATGCGATAAGTATTGATCCGATGGAAGTCCATAATGTCGTCGGCAACATTCCCGTGATGAGAAGCACCATGAATAGACTTGGTAGTACCACTTTGTGGGAAAGTCCTGTTGGACTGATCAAAACCAGTCTTAAACGTGATTGCCCGTGTCATATCGGACTGTAAAGCCAGGACTTGCAAGTCGAACATAAGCTGCATGTGTTCTTCCCACGAATCAGGTATGCCAGACGGAGCCTCCGGCATCTCTCTTTCCTCGCCAGATAGATTTCGAGCTTCCATCAGTTGAATCCGACGCTCAACCTCGCGTATATGCTGCAGGTACTCATCCAGCGCGACTCGATCCATAGTTCCCAGTGACTTGCTCAATCTGTCCACTTCTGAAACCATCCAATCAAGCATACTTCGATCAGTTCTTCTCCTTTCGCTTCTGTCTTGCTCGGAATCTCCGGCACCAAAAAGTCGTTCAAAAACGGCGCGCGGCTCCCGAATAGCAGGTAGCGGTTGACTCGGTGTTGCCCAGGCCAGAGAAGTTGTGTACGCGCAATGGTAGTTGTAAGCACAGCCACCACCACGATCAATTTCTTCAATACACAGTTCGAGAGATGGAAGTGCCGTATCCTGGCCAAATCGTTGTGCATGAAGTTGGTCAATAGACGTTCCAATCTGTATGTCAGAACCTTGGGTCTGCTTCGGATGTGCTTGAGTCAGGAAAACTGCGGTCGAACGATCATGATCGCCCCCTATCTGATCAGCATTAAAAGGATCAGCCATGTGGCAATCAGTAGAGCTTACAATGGTGAGATAGTCTCTATAGGCCTCTAGCGGTTTCAGCTGGCTGTCTGTTCCCAGGGTGAAATCTCTACCTGTTCCCGGCGGCGCAAATAGATTTCTCGCATGTCCCCAATCACTTCCTCCAGCACATCCCATTGACTCCTCTATACATACCAGTCTCGTCGGCGTTGCTTCGGAACTGGCTGCCCAGGTTCGTCCTGCTGGCACCATAGCGCTCAAGAAGGGCAATGCTACGCCCGCGCCCATCCGCCCAATGAAAGCCCTGCGTGAAAGATGTTTTCCAGTAATGAATGCCATTCCTCTATACTCCTTCGTTCGTTGCCGCGAGTGACCCAGCATCTAAAACAGGAACCTGCATCATCTGGAAAGGATCGCTACCTACGATCCCTAAAATGAATGAGGACATCCTGTAGTCACTCGCCTCCGCTTCTTTGACAATTTTTCGTACAGTTGGTTGATCAAAAAACTCAATCCGTCTTCCCATCGCATAGGCCAGAAGATTGGCTGTAAAACTACGAATGATGGGAATCGGCCGCTTTATTAGTACTTCATTCAAATCCATAGGGGTGTTAATAGCTGTTCCATCATAATACGTGCCGGTCGTATCCAACTCTCTACCGTCTTCTCGAATTCGCCAGGCACCGGTTACATCAAAATTATCCAATGCCAGCCCTATCGGATCCATGAACTGGTGACAGGCGTTACATGTGGGGTTGGCTCTATGTATCTCTAGCCTCTCCCTGGTGGTAAGAATTCTTCCGTCTTCAGCACCTTCAGTCGCCTCCAACGTCGGTATGTCCGGTGGTGGTGGTGGTGGTGGTGAACCCATAATGACCTCCATGACCCACTTCCCCCTTAACACGGGCGAGGTTCTGTTGGACATCGAAGTCAACATGAGAACACTTCCATGCCCTAGTAGGCCACGTCTGGTCTCATCTTCATAAGTAACTCGCTGGAATTCATTTCCTATGATCCCTTCTATCCCATAGTGGTCGGCAAGCCTCTCATTCACAAATGTGTAATCTGCCGAAACAATCTCCAACAAACTTCTGTCTTCTCTGACCAGGTTTTCGAAAAACAATTGGGTTTCCCGGACCATGTCTTCTTTGAGTTGCCCTGTAAAATCAGGATATAGATAGGGCTCAGGCTCATTCTTTCCAGCTTCTTGTAACCTCAACCACTGAGAAGCAAAACTGGTTGCTAAATTCCTGGATCGCGGATCCGATAGCATCCGCACAACCTGGGTTTCCAACACATCGGGATCGGAGAGTTTGCCCTGGTTGGCCAACTCCCTCAGTTCATCATCGGGGCCCGATCCCCATATGAAGAATGATATGCGTGCAGCCAGGTCACTTTCATTCAACTGATATAGCTGCCCGGGAAGAGCGTCCTCGGGTTGCTCTTCAAGCCTGAACAAAAATGATGGGCTGGCAAGAATACTTTGTAGCGCAGTCCGGACACCAATCTCAAAGCCAGAATTCTGTGCCGATCGGTCATAAAAATTCATTGGTCCAGCAAGATCCTGGTCAGTTACGGCACGTCTATAGGCTTGCGTAGCTACTCGCGAAATAATCTGCCGCGCACATTCATTCTCTTCGTCTTCGGTGTTCGGATAGCAAGAAAAAATCTTATTCCTGCTTGGTGTTTCCGATACAGGACCAGATGTGACAGGGCCAGTGACCATTAAATCAGCCAAATGTGGAAGCGCCGTGATTCCATAGTTAGCCCACTGTCTTGCATCCTCTCCTCCCACAAACGACCAATTGAATGGGCTAAGCCGATCTTCGTAAGGACCTTCGATGCGTTTCACGAAAGCAGCTGCAATTTGATGTTGACCCGCCGAAACAAAAATAGGCTTTGTCTGAATCGGTATCGTCCGGTCGCCATTATGTTCAAGCGCTAACTGAGACACACCTCTTCCATCAATCGATATATCCAGATCTTGTCCGGGAAGACCTCTACCGAATAGCGTCTCTATCGAAATGACGTACTCCCCATCTGTGGGGAAATCATGCCTGACTACCATACCCCCTCTTGTCCCAAAGGGAGTGCCTTCCAAATGATCCCATGAGTGTTGTGAGACATGGATAGGATTAGTGTATTTAGAAGAAGCTGACAAAGCATCTGGATTCCCCAGTGCAAGGCGACTGACTTCAGCAGCTGCCCTCAGATAAGACTCCAATAGAGTGGTAGAAAGACCCTGGGCAGCAGACAGATTATTAAAATTCCCCAGGAATGTGTCTTCTGGAAGCCAGCGACTTGCATCTATTTCCAAATCGAGAAGCTGCTGCACACTTTTTCCATACTCTGCTCTGGTTAATCTCTGGAATCTTCTGACTCCCGGATTTGGATTCGCATCAGCGTTCTGGTCCACTGTTGTCTCTAACTCTTCTACTAGGGCCAGAAGCGTATCAGGATTCGGCCTCGGCATACCCGGTGGAGGCATCATGCCAGCCCTTAATTTTCGAATCATCTTTTCGGCTGTCTCAGGGTGGTTCGGCGCATTTTCTATCTCGAACCCGGTCAAAGAGAGATTCCCTGTCATCAACGCATCGTTGTGACATACCTGGCAGTATGTCTGAACGACGACTGTGAGATCCTCAGCTTCCATTTCAAGACTGTTAGGAGAATGGATTTCACTAAATTCTGGAGAAAGTTCTGAAGAAACGCTTAATTCCGTCTCCTGATTACCGGGAAATACCAGGATTACCCCCAGTACCAGGGTTGACCCCAGTACTACAGCCAGGACAGCGGTAACGGATTTTTTCATCTAGAGCCTCTATTTATATTGAGCTTTTGTTGAGCTTTACGTCCCCCCAGGAAAGCTAGCGTATTCCAGCAATCCTAACCAGATANAGCAACCCCCAAACAAGCTCTCAGAAAAGGGTAGATGGCATCACCCGAAGAGTAGCAAAAAAGACCCTTCCTTTCTAAGGGTTTGCGATGCCTGGAGCCTCCTGGGGAGCCGGCAGATTGTTATCGAGATNGGTAANGTGAACANCGCTCACTAACCTCCNGCAACTTCAGTAAATACGCGCCATGGCTGGGAGTTTCCATCAATCGGTTATGCTATGGTTGGGAAGCCCATCAGCCAGGTGAAAGTGAAACACGAAATAAGTGTTAACGAATATTTGTACGGAGAGTGAAAATGGAGCTGAAACGTATCAGTCTGGGTCTCATGCTAATTGTAACTGCGGTAGTGTCCGCATGCACAGGAGAGAGTGAGCCACCCGTCAGTCGATTTGAAGTAGCCAAAGGTGGCGACGACCGGAACGGTCCTTATGACGTCATACCAGGTTGGTGGAAGCCGGCGCCGGATCATGATGAGACCTGGACCTGGGGGTCGGCTGCGGGTGTTTGGCCGGACACTCCCGATAGGGTTTTGATAGTGATGTGGGGAGATCAACGTAGACAATCTCGACCGGGAGAAGATAACGAGCGTCAGAGAAATTTCCTTGTAGCTGTCGATCGCGATGGCAATATCACTGAGAATTGGTCGCAGTGGGATTCGCTTTTCAATCGTCCTCATCAGATCTATATCAATCCCTATGATCCTGAGCGTGCCGTATGGGTGGATGAACGAGGCGGAAACGGTGTGCACGAAGCAATCCTCAAGTTCAGCAATGACGGGAGCGAGCTCCTGTTACAAATGGAAGATCCCAATCCGGTGTTTGGTGAAGGCGGACCGAATCCACGTGAAAATCCGAACCCAGGGCCCTTAGATTTCGGGCAGAATGCAGTGCTTGCTTTCCTTCCCAATGGCGATTTTTTGTTGGGTGACGGTTACCAGAATGGTCGTGTCGTTCGTTATAATTCGGACGGTAAATTTCTATCCGAGTTCGGATCGGTCGGAAGCGGACCAGGGCAGTTCGATTTAGTCCATGGAATTGCCGTGGACAAAGAGAATCGGGTTTATGTATCAGACCGGAGGAATCACAGGATCCAAATCTTTACTGAAGATGGAACACTCCTCGATGAGTGGCCGAATATCTGGGATCCCGTGGCCATTATGATTGACGTGAACGACTTTGTTTGGATTTTGGATGCGACGTTGAACCGCATTCTCAAGTACGATTTGGACGGTCAATTACTGGATTATTTCGGGACCTATGGCGAGGCGTCATCGCTCGGTCGTCCTGGATTTACCTGTTCAGACGATGCGGCAGTTGTAGAGGCAGGGCTTGATACGGACCATACTGGAGCTTGCGGTGGTTTTTCTCTTCCGCATCAGATGAGTGTTGACTCAGAAGGAAATCTTTACGTGGCACAGTTTGGTGGACCCTGGATTGATAAGTATGTACCAAAACCGGGTGCAGATCCCTCGAGGTTAATCGGTCAACCACTGGGGCATTGATTTCCCGGGGATTTAAAGAATGAGCAATAAAAGGGATCAGAGTAAAAATACATTAGATTTAGACAATAGATAGTCTAAATAGCCCGTATTTACCGGCTTTCAGAAATACCTATCGTTAGATTTGATAGATTTAGAAGTGTTTAGGAAGAAAGGTGGTGCCCAGGGGCGGAATCGAACCACCGACACGAGGATTTTCAGTCCTCTGCTCTACCGACTGAGCTACCTGGGCGTTTCGAGCAGTTGTGCTCGTCAATAAGGCGTTTAATTTTGATTGTTAGATTGGCTATCTACCAAGTCAAGTCGGNTTTTGAAAAAACTCGTTACACCGCTACCTGCGTATAAAAGTGTGCCCTGATTTTGGAATTTGCGACTTTACATAAGCGGCGTATTAAACCTTCAAGGTTCTGGATAGTCAAGGACATGGCCGGTTAGTCTTCAGGTGGCACGTACCCCTCGGCATGATCGTGCTGTTCGTTATTTAAGAACTTATCCATCTGTCCCTGCAGATATTTCCGAGCCTCCGGATCCATTAAGTTTAGTTGTTTTTCATTGATAAGCATCGTTTGTTGCGACAGCCATTCTTGCCACGCTTGTTGAGAGACAGTTTTGTATACCTCCTGCCCTTTTGGGCCAGGGTAGGGTGGAACCGCCAGTCCGGGTAGGCTCTTATCGTATTTTTTGCAATGCACCATCCGACTCATACTGTTTCCTCGTTGTTAGGGATTGGATGCTAGGCTTGATAAAAGCTTTTTGACCGGAGCCGCCAATCCGACTTTCAGTGAATGATCGAGAGGATACCAGAGCCAATGATCATTTTCGCTTACTCCATGTGGTTCATGTTTGGCAGTTATTCTGATTGGACTAATATCGAGATGGTAGTGGGAAAATGTATGCCGAATCGGTTTTAGAGCCTTTCTTTCTCCTTTTACTACTAACTTACTAAGTGGGGGTAATCCTGTCGATGATTCCGATTCGGGTAAGGAATAAAGTGACCCCCAGATTCCGTTCGGAGGACGTTTTTCCAACAGCACTTCGTCAAGGTCATTTTGTAGTATAAACATGAAGATTGTTTTGACTGGCAGTTTCTTTTTAGGTTTTCTGGATGGATAGTCTTGGGTCGTGGCCGTCTTATTGGCTGCACATTCAACTTTGAGTGGGCAAGAGGGGCAGGAAGGATGTGTACGAGTGCACAGTGTTGCGCCTAGGTCCATCATGGCCTGAGAGTAATCAGCAATGTTGTCGTGGGGCATCAAATTTTCTGCTAATTTCCACAGTTCGTTCTTTACTGAGGTTTGCTCCGGCCAGCCGCTGATTGCAAAATAACGCGTAAGAACTCTTTTGACATTGCCGTCGAGAATTGGTGCCCTGATATTCATGGACAAGGCAGCTATTGCACCGGCGGTCGATCGACCAACTCCCGGCATTGTTTCGAGATCTTCCACTCGGGTAGGGAATAGACCCGCGTATTCTTTCATTATCAACTGTGCTGCTTTATGCATGTTCCTTGCGCGGGCGTAATAGCCTAAACCAGTCCAAAGATGCAGCACATGATTGATATCCGAGGCGGCCAATTCAGCAACTGTGGGAAATCTATCTAAGAACCGCATAAAGTAAGGAATAACNGTTACGACCTGGGTTTGTTGCAGCATGATCTCGGAAATCCACACGCGGTAGGGAGTGGGTTGTTTTTGCCAGGGCAGATCGTGTCTGCCGTTGACAGCGAACCAGGAAAGCACCTTGTCCGAAAAGCTTGGCACTGTTTTTAATTGAGGATGTTACGCAATAAGCTGCGTGCAGCGTCCTGCAATAGATCTGGGACCTGGTCGGTAATAACTTCTTCCAAAACATTGCGAGTAGCGTTGGTGGCTATTTGCGAAAAGATTTCCCGGACCTGAGTGAAGTCTGGTCGGCAATAACGGGTAACTTCATCATCGAAGGCGGCGCTGCAGTCCACCGGCCAGGATACATTATGGTAAAGGTCGTTAATCGGAATGGTTTGTATGTAGGGCTCTCCTAGAACAGTGAATAGCATATCGTAGTCGAAGGTTGCTTCGTCTAGGTTAATACCTCCGGTGCCGGTCACATCAAAGTTGTCCATCCGCACTTTAAATTGCTGGTTTTCCGTTATGCCATTCTCGAGAAGAATATAACCGCTTAGTTCACTAAATTGGATTACATCTGGCCATTGCTGGATTGCCTCTCCGGTGGGGCTTAGTGCGGCAATCGCTGTAAATACTTGCTTGATTACACCTATGTCCACGGAATTCTCAGTGATAGTGAAAGCTGTGGAGCCGCTAAGGGTATCGACCAGTTCGCCTGTGGTAGCCCCGCTCGAAGTATAGTTGCCTTCCGCGTCGAGTGAGCCGTTGAACGAGTTGAATCTCGGGATGGGAGGGGAAAGCTCAGCAATGTTGATGTTTTTCAAAGCAAGTTGTATGCCAATGTCTGCAGCAGGATTTCGGCTGTCCAGACGGGCCGCTCCCTGTATTGAGCCGCCATAGGCTGACACGGGTTGTATCTCGATATCCAGCACGCCATCTTCGAGGTTGGTGAATATATTAACGTCTTGCAAGTGTAACTCGTCCGCAGTAACGGATTCGATGTAGACACTGCCGAGAACATTCAAAGAGTTAAGTATATTCANCGATAATTCCACGTCCTGCTCTGGCCGATTAGGTGTCGTGAAAGCAGCTGAAGGTGCCGTCGATTCTTCCGAGGATATTGCGAATTCCTCATTGTTTTCGTTAAAAACGAGAAATGGTGATAAATCAATGTTATTGATAATAACATCATAACTAATGTTATCTGGAATAAAACCAGAGACCAACCGAACATTAGCCTCTGCTTCTATTTCAGTAGCACCAAGGGAGCCGGAAAAATTTTCGAACGATAATTGTTCCTGGTTACCGTTGAATTGAAATCCGAGGGAAAGATCTTGGGTTTTTTGTACACCTCCGGAAAATATTGTTTCGGGTTCGCTCAGGCCTAGCGTCTGCATAAGCATGTTGATATCAAAGTCGTTAGAGGTAAAACCACCCTCGTAGGTGAGGGCGTCGTCTAAACTAGTTATGGCCATTTCACCTGTCAGCAACATCGGCGTGAGCGCAAAGTTGATGTCGGAAATGAAGACATTTTCGTTGCTTATATCAGCAACGATCGTGCTTCGTACCCCTATGTCAACTGGCTGTGTTAACCCGTTATTTAGAAAACGAAAGGCTATATCCAAGTTGAAGGGTCTTCCTTCTACATTGGTATTTTGGCTTTCCAGGCTAAGGTTATCTATCCGATAGCGTAAATCGCTGGAAAGATTTTGGTAATCGATACTGGCGTCGGCGATGCTGATTCGGTCAAAGGATAGACTGACATCTTCCGTATCTATTGTCTCATTTGTAAGGTCGGTGATGTCGATGCCACGGAGTTTTTCCTGCGTCTGGTCATCGAGAAGGTTGTCTGAGTCCCAGATGTTAGATCCGCTTTGGTCCACGTAATAGTTAATATGAAAGTCATCCGCCAATAACTCTTGGATAAGTATTCGACCCCTAAATAGGCTGCCGCGATCCACTCGTAAGGTTATGACTGACGTGGAAGCCAGCTCCTGAGGAACTGCTGGGTTTCGCAGGCGCACATCATGTAGCGTAAGCCTTAGGGTGGGAAAGATATCGAGCTCTAGTTCGCCAGCAATGTTTAGTTGATAGCCTGTGTTATTTGCAACAGCTGTTTCTAATACGGACTTGTATTGATCGGTATTAATGAACAGAAATGAGCCTACTGAGATAACAATCAGTAGCAAGATAAGGGCAGCAAGCGCTTTTATGAGTTTTTTCAACATGGGCGCAAAAATT
>JGI24816J26688_1000210_pt1 | contig 14184 bp, 9 predicted proteins | sample METZYME_3_250m_FD_26688 | JGI IMG/M metagenome (IMG submission 26688)
ATCGTAAATGTTGTTCACTCGATATGGATGCGCAGAATATCTGATTTATATATCTACTTGTTCACTGGTATGCTGCTATTATTTTATTCTCTCGATATGGGTCATTATTCTTACCTTGGTCGAAGGGTTGATATTAGCGTATTGAGATTTCTTGAAAACCCTCAAATATCAGCGCAAATGGTCTGGGAAAGTTACCCTGTTATAATAATCCTTATACTTCTATCCTTTATTTTCATAGGGTTCAAAATGATTTATGATTTGGTTCCTGCCATATTATTAACCAGACCAATAATAAAAAATGCAAAGCGTAAAATTATTGGATTCACTATAGGTAGTTTAATTATCCTGTTTAGCGCCTGGGGTACCCTGAAACAATATCCGCTGCGCTGGAGCGATGCATTTTTTAGCAATAATTCCTTTATTTCAGCTCTGGGGCTGAATCCAATCCTTTATTACAATGATACCAGGCGTTTTGCTCGTGACGATTTTAACATTGATAAAGCAAAAGAGTATCACCGTGATATCGTGGAATTTCTTCGTATCAAGGATCAAGATCCGGAAATACTGAACTATGGACGATATGCCACACCACTGAATCATCCTACCCAATCACCAAATATTGTAATCATCTTCTTGGAATCAGTGGGTGCAAACCGTTTAAGTATACTTGGCAACCCCTTAAACGCAACACCTAACCTAGACCAAATTATTGAAGAAGGAATATTTTTTAACCGCTTCTATGTGCCAATGGTAGGTACGGCTAGATCCGTATTTACTATGGTTACAGGTATACCGGATGTGGCTAGGATAAAAACATCATCGCGTAACCCGCGAATAAATAAACAGTACTCGATCATTAATGATTTTAAAGGATATGAAAAACACTATATTATGGGCGGTAGCGCGGGATGGGCAAACATACGCGGATTTTTGCAGTTGAATATTCCTGATTTATCAATCACCGAACTAGATGACCTGAAAAGTCCAAGATTAGATGTGTGGGGTGTATCTGATTATGATCTTTTTAAGGAGGCCCACCAAATATTTGAAAATATCGATTCGGGTAAACCGTTTTTTGCCGTAATTCAGACGGCGACTAATCACAGACCCTATTCTATTCCAAATAATGTAACCAGATTCAAGGTGGATCATATTTCAAAAGAAAAAGTGAATCATGCCGGTTTTAAATCTGTAGACCAATATAATGCAATGCGCTTATTGGATCATACCATTGGTGAATATTTTTCTTATGCTAAAAAATCCAAGTATTTTAGTAATACAGTATTTTTCCTTTTTGGTGATCATGGGACCTCTGATCCCTGGGCTAAACATTTGCCGCAATCAGATTATGAATTATTATTGAGATCTTATCATGTTCCTTTGATTGTATATGGACCTGGCATTATAAAGGGAGGGATTATGCGAAATGATATTGCCATGTTACCAGATTTAATCCCTACTGCAGCAGGCTTTGCAGGAATTAGTTATCATAATCAAACTTTAGGCAGGGATTTAATGTCAATCGCCGATAATCAAGAAGGCCTAGCTTTAACAGTAGGTAAAAAACATGCTCGACCTACAATAGGTGTATTCGGTAGCCATTATTATCTAACCATGTACCATGATGGTGAAGATATTAGGTTATATGATTTAAATGTAACTGGATCACCAGAAGATATCCAAAGTGAACACCCGGAGCTTACTTCTAAATACAGTAGATTAGTTCAAGGTCTTTACGAGACCTCAAAATACATGTTATACCATAATAGTCAGTTATTGGATCCTATGAATAAAAAATGAAATTAATATTAATAAGAAANTTATCTTTGGTGCGTTTACTTATTATTATCATAATGACGGGCCNGTTCTTATCCGCTCAATACTATTTCGGTCGTAACAAGATTCAATATGAAAAATTCAACTGGCAAGTTATGGCTACTGACCATTTTGATATATACTTTTACGGTTCCAATCCATTGGTCTATTCGGCTGCTATTTGGGTTGAGGAGGCCTATAATGAACTGGAACAGAAGTTTAATTATACATTAAACCATCGTGTTCCTCTGGTTGTTTATAATAGTCATATCCATTTTCAGCAGACAAATGTCCTACCTATGCAAATCCCAGAGGGGATCGGGGGTTTCTTTGAATTCATTAAGGGAAGGGTGGTTCTACCATTTAACGGCAATCTGCATGATTTCCGACATGTTCTTCGACATGAACTGGTCCATGTATTCATGCAGAATAAAGTGCATTCATACATCAATGATGTAGCTGTCCAGGACAATTACTCATTCCCTTTGTGGTTTACAGAGGGCCTAGCAGAATGGTGGTCAATAGGTTGGGATTCCCAAGCTGAAATGCTCATCAGGGACGCATTACTGCACGATCATTTATATCCCTTGGGAAGTTTGGATCTGGCGATGACGGGCTTTTTAATGTATAAGCAAGGCCAGTCTTTTCTCCGTTATTACGAACAGCAATATGGTGCTGATCGGTTGCGTAAAATCATGGAAGATTTTCTCGAATTTGATACCTTTGATGAAACCATCAGCGCCATCTCCGGTAAGGACTTCAGGGAAATCATGATTGATTGGGAACTTGCTCTCAAACGCGAGACAGCAAAGGCTCTACAACATGAAACTGTACCTGGTTCAGGCATTCAGCAATTAACAAGGCGGGGTTCGAATGTGAATCCATCCATGTACCGTGATTCTGACGGGGAATTGCATACCATCTATTTTTCCAATAGAGACGGCTTTACAAATATTTACACCCAAGATATTGAAGACAAAAAAGAGTCCGTACTTGTTAGAGGTGAACGTACCACTGACCTTGAATCATTACACTTTTTGCGTACTGGTTTGAGTGTTAACAAGTCAGGCATCTTAGCATTTGCAGTTCAATCTGGTCAGAGAGACATGCTCAAATTGATCGATCTGGAAACACAGCAGACGACTGGGGAATTTTCCCATCCCAAATTAGTAATGATTCGCTCTCCAAAATGGTCACCAAGTGGAAAACAGATTGTATTTAGCGCTCAGAATTATGATGGCCAAAGTGACCTATATTTTTGGCAGCCATCCACAGACTATGTCATTCAGCTCACCAACGATATGTACGATGATGTTGATCCATGTTTTACTGATGATGAGGATATGATCATCTTCAGTTCTGATCGTGGTGCAAAAGGCATGGACGGTGCTGCAGATTTATTTCTGATGCGCATATCCACCAAAGAAATATGGTTTCTTACTAATGACGAGTACAGCAATACAAAACCCATTTATTCCACAAACAAAAAACGCCATATTTATTATATATCTGATCGCTCGGGGACACCCAATGTTTGGTCTCTGTCATTGTCTAATATTATAGACAAACATGCGCCCAATTTTGCCCATCACAAACAGATAACAGCTTTACACACAGGCGTATTGGATGTTGTACCTTTTTTACAGGACAGTTTATTAGTAACCTTATTTCAGAAGTATAGTTTTCAGCTGCACCAGTTGGCAGCATCTTCACTGTTATCTTCTGTAGTTGATTCTAACTTTGTGTCAAAAGAATCTGCGCCCTGGACTGTATCCGCTGTAGCTACATCACCGACAGTGAAAATCACGCCTTACCGCTTGAAATACAACTTGGATTTTGCCCAGACAGCTGTAGCTTACGATCCCATTTTTGGTTTTTTGGGTGGTGCACAGCTGAGTATATCTGATATATTAGGCAACAAGTATTACCATATTTTACTTGCCAATACTTCCCAGACAACTGGTGAGTTTATGGATCGATTCAATGTAGCGGTCACCATGGTCAATCTAACAAAACGAACCAACTGGGCCTTGGGTGTATTTCATTTTGCCAATGATTATTGGGACCCCTACCAGATGTTTTATTTCGAGCGTTCTATTGGTTTACGTGCGGGAATGAACCACCCCTTTGACTTATTCAAGCGCCTGGAATTTAGCGGCAGTTTATGGTATTCCAGAAAAGACTTCTATTTCGGTGATAGAGTATCCGCGTTACTACTCTCAAATTATATATCTTTGGTCCATGATAATTCCCTATGGACACCCATTGGTCCCATTGACGGTTGGAGCTTGCGACTAACGATAGGGCCAACTTTTGATTTTCAGCGTTCCAAACTGCATAATTATGCAGGCTTACTTGATTTTCGCTATTATTACCGTATCAATCATACTTTTTCCATCGCTCAACGCTCAATGGTTTGGCTTAATGATGGTTCGGACATTCGCCGGTTTTACATCGGTGGTAGCTGGGGTTTACGGGGCTATGGCCTTAATCAGATCTATGGACGCAAAGCCATGCTTCTAAATCAGGAATTACGATTTCCCTTCGCTAAAAGTCTTATGTTGAACATAGGTACTGAAAATATAGGCTTTGCTCCTATACGTGGTGCCCTATTCCTTGATGCAGGAAATGCATGGGACTATAGCTATCCAGGTTTAAGAGGCAGTTTTGGTTTTGGATTAAGAGGCCTATTTATGGGTGGCATTGTATTAAGGATTGATATCGGCAAACAAACGGACTTTCGTTCTATAAGCGAAGACTGGTTTACACAATTTTTCTTCGGCTGGGACTTCTGATAACCATGTCCTTATTATGCCAAAAAAGGATTATCATTGTCCTTATAATGTTAATGGTGATTTTTTCATCATGTTCCAAGGGCTTGCATTTGAAGGTTGAGCTAGAAGATTTGGTAATCTCCGAATATCCTGTATTAATCGGAGAACCTCATATAGCCTGGACTCGCAAATTATCATCCACTCCAAAAACAGTAGAGTATCTTGCTAAATCTTATATATTGATTATAACATATCCCGGAGAAGTATTTACCATGGATTTGACCAGTAGTGAGAAAAAAGTGCGCCGATGGCACCCCTTTAGAAAAAGAATTAGAAACCATATTGTTGACCGTAATAGCGGGCGACTTTATTTGGTTAGTAGCATGGATGATAAGATCATTGCTTATGATATGTTGAACAAAAAACAGTTGTGGAAACGGAAGATCCCGCATATTGGCAACCATACCGCTTTAGTAGAGAATACGCTCATGGTTTCACAAAAAACGGGAAACATTATGGCTTTAGATAGTGATAATGGTGAATTACTAGAAAGCAAAAAAATTAATAGACAAGTAACAGGTATGATGCATCATCCCATTGACACCTTATTAATAATTACAGCAGATGGAGGCGTGCATGCTTACACTAAAAAATTAAAACCTATATGGAAACTAGCGATCAATCTCAATCCAAATCCTGTCTATACGGCTAATAATGATAGAATTATCATGGCGGATTCAAATGGCCGAATAAAGGCTATTGATGACAAGCAAGGCGAATTACAATTCGAATTAGACGTACATAATCCTATTTATGCTNCACTTCTATTGAGCGGAGAGAGGCTATTTATTGCAACTTCAGCCGGGGAGGTGCTTGGTATTGACCTCATGGATGGGAAAGTACTCTGGCGTTATCAAGGATCAGGATTAATCAATCAACCGCTTATAGGAAACAAGTCCACACTACTGGTTGCCTATGCCCGGGGGAAATTGGTTCTACTGAATCAGGTTAACGGTGCAGAACAGTGGAGTTATAAATTTGACCACCCAATTGAACGGATAACACTAGTCCCACAGGGANTCGTTGCAGTTGATTCTGAACGTCAGATATCCTATTTGCAGATGTCGCCATGAGACAATATCGACAATTACTATTTTGGATCATTTTGATTATCTGTGTATCCAAACAGAATGCACAAGATCAGGNNATAACGGACTCATTACCAATGTGGATCAGTCAACCAAACAATCAGACTGCGACATTGTCAGATACGCTAAAGCTGTTTGAACCAGTGCAAACACCCAAGGGAGTGCTCATTCAACGCTGGATGGGGATTGGTATCATGTCTATTGCGGGTATCCTGGCGTATAATTTCCACCAGCAGGCAAATAGTGCATATGCTGATTATGTACGCAGCGGTCAAATAGAAGTAATGAATGATTTATTTTCAAAAACGGAACGTTTGGACGGTTATTCAGGCATGTCATACATCGTTGTGGAGGTTGGGTTTTTGTTGTTTGTATCTTCATTCAAGGATCCAGAATGAAGAATTTTTTACTGTTGTGTATTTCGTTGTTGGNGCTNAACTGCTCTGATAGGGATCGTTCCAATCCCCTTGATCCTACGAATCCAGTCACTGGCGGTGCCCCCATAGGCTTGTCCATCCAGTCCAACCGTGATACCATCACCATCCAGTGGAACGCAATGGCTATTGATAATTTAGAGAGCTATCGCATCTACAGGGGTATTGGAAATAATGAGCCTATCTTATTTGATGAAGTAAGCGCTGGAAGTACTGACTATAAAGATACGGGTGTTATCACTGATTCAGTACACCAATACACCATTCAGGCGGTCACAACTTTCAGTGAAAGTGAACATAGTAAGGCCCAGACCATCATTCCCGGTTTGATAAATTTTTGGGTAGCAGATATGAGCATGTATTCAGGCAGATTGACACGGGTTAGTTACGATGGGGCACACATGTTGGATTATGAAAATTTCCTAACGCTTTCCGCTGTCGCCTTTAACCCCCAGACCCGCACTGCCTGGATCGCCGATATTTGGGCGGAACGATTATACGAATTACATACTAATATGTCTGTTAAAAAGGAAATCCATTTGTCCAGTCAACCGGTAGACATGGCCATAGACACAACTGGTGAAAGGCTATTTACGCTGCTTATGAATGAAAATTCCGTGCACCAACTATCCTTCGACGGTTATCTTCATGAATCCATTTTATTGCCAACAACAGTTTCCCGTCATTGCCGCTTGGCTTATGATGATATAACTTCATCTCTTTGGATAAGCAATTACGAGGAAAGTCTTGTTTATCGGTATAAACTGGATAATTCTTTTGATAGTCTTATTACATTTACAGGTGTGCAAGACCCACGGGATATTGTTCCTGATCCGTTGGAGGGCGGCTGTTGGATTGCTACAAAAGCAGGAATTACACTTATTGTTAATGATGGATCTATATCGGTATATAAAGACAGCCTGGACATTAAGGATATCAGCCTGAATGCGGTGAATGGTGATTGTTATTATGTGGGTAAGAATTCAAACACCAGTCAATGGGAAACTGGTCGCTTGATCAAACAGGAAAGTATGCAGGATGAAATTATTCTTGGGAATGACTATCCCTATTTACATAGTATCCAGGTGGTTCCTGGTCAGGGACCTAGCGGTTTTCTGGTTAGCCAAGCTTATGCCTGGAAGTTACTTCGTTTTGATTACCAATGGAAAAAGATCGGGACAATGACCGGTTTCAATGCACGCTTGGATTTTGCCCTAGAGTAGTCATTTATCCTTAAATTCCTTTGTGAAGATTAGAATTAAGCAAGAAGGCTGAAATGAAAAACTATTTAATCATATCACTACTATTACTCTCAGTTGGGTTTCCTCAAAATATGTTGAATAAAAAGGTTATAATTGAGGAAAAACTTCCTAATAGTGATGAAATAATAGTTTATCCACCTAATTCAGATAATCCTTATAATGGCGTGGTTTATTGGTATGGAGGCCTTGCCCAATTAAATCATCAAACTTATAATAATGGCATAAAAAATGGACCATACAAAGAGTGGTACGTTATTGGTAAGGAAAAAATATTGAGATTGGTAGGGAATTATAAAAATGGAGAAAAAGATGGATTATGGACTTATTATTCTGAAAATGAGAAGTGGAAAGAAGGAAATTTTATGGAAGGAAAAGAAGATGGATTATGGATTTATTACAACAATAAAGGTTGGAAGTGGAAAGAAGAAACATACATCGATCAATATATAAGTAAAATAACTCACTATTACAGAACGGCTCAGTATTACAGAAATGGACAGGTTCAATCGGAAGGAAACACTAATTTTTGGGGGAGTTATGATGGTAAATGGACTTACTATAACGAGGATGGTTCAATAAAAGAAGTCAAAGAATACTAACCCCCACCTAAATGGATAGGATTTAAAAAGGAATCGGATGGAATATAAGATTTTAGGAAATACTGGTGTTGAAGTATCGAAACTTTGTCTCGGTACAATGACCTTTGGGGGGCCTGCAGATGAAAAAGAATCAGCCAGCATGTTCAAACTAAGTCGCGATGCAGGCATTAACTTTTTCGATTGTGCCAATGTATATGAGAGTGGGCGTTCCGAAGAGATCCTTGGCAAGCTCATGGCCGATAGTAGAGAACAGTTAATTATTACCAGCAAGGCATATTTCCCCACTAGTGATGATGTGAATGCTCGTGGAGGAACCAGAAAGCACATCATGACTGCTGTCAATGATAGCCTGAAAAGATTAAAGACGGATTATATTGATCTCTATTTTTTACATAGGTTTGATGATTTCACTCCACTTGAAGAAACACTGCGGGCCTTGGAAGATCTGGTTCGCCATGGTAAAGTTCTTTATTTAGGTGCTAGTAATTTTGCCGCCTGGCAGGTGACGAAATCACTGGGAATCACAGCAAAAAATGGATGGAGCCAGTTTGAATGTATTCAACCCATGTATAACCTGGTAAAACGACAGGCTGAAGTAGAGATATTTCCAATGGCTTTATCAGAAAATATTGGTGTTATCAGCTATTCACCGCTAGGGGGCGGTCTTCTTACAGGTAAATACGGGATAAAAAAACGGCCCAAAGCAGGTCGACTGATCGAAAATAAGATGTATGAAAAACGTTACGGTGATCCAAAGGTATTTAAAATTGCCGAAAAATTTAGCCATTTGGCCAAAGAACAGAATCTGTCGCCCATCAGCCTTGCCGTAGCCTGGGTTGCCAGTCATCCAGCTGTGACTGCTCCTATCATCGGTGGGCGTAATTCAAAGCAGCTGAAAGAATCACTGAAATCTATGGATATAAAAATGACCAAAAAGCTTAGGAATATTATATCGGCATTGTCGCCTGAACCTCCGATTGCCACTGATCGCAATGAGGAACAAACTATATATAATTACGGTCAACGATAGATCGGAATGAAACGCCTTTAGCTCATTCCATCGGGGTTTTTTGGAAAAATATGCATCATGAAAAGTCACTCCGTCGAATCAATGATCGCATCCACTTCCATTTCCACCAGGTATTCTTTCCCTACTAATCGGGCTTCTACTAGGGTATTAGCTGGCCGTATGTCTCCGAAGCGTTCTCTATGTACCTGTGCTACCAATTCCCAATCCTTGATGTTATTTACATAAACCCTCGTACGAACGATATCTTCAAGATGACCTCCCAATGACTCAATTACACCTTGTATCTTATCAATTACAAAATGAGCTTGCGCTACCGGATCACTGCCACCAATCAATCTTTCACCATGAGATGCAGTAGTGCCGGACACTGCAATTTGGTTGCCTTTCCGTACCGCACGTGAGTAACCACCAAAATCTTCCCACACTGTACCACTGTTTACCCGAACTCGGCCGCCACTCATCTTAATCGGAGTAAATGGAGTTGCTGATACATCTAAATGATGGGTCAGATCACCAGTAGCAGTTAAAATGGGAGCTTTTCTGTATTCATCCCCACAATCCCCATGTACTAGATCAAACTGACGTTGAATTTCATGAATCATTTTTTTATCGGCTTCATCCAGTTTTATCTCAAATACTTTCAGGTTTTCCTTAATGTAATCTTTTTTTCCTAAACGGGCACCAATGATCACGCCACCAACTGATGGTTTATCTAAAATATACTTTGTGGCGATATTTGAAATTGATACCGCATGTTTTTTAGCAATTTCCTGCAATACTTTAAGTAGTGGCTGAAACTTTTTCCATCCCCCTGTAACATCAATGAAACGCTTATACTTCATCTCTGACCAGGTTGAAAGATCACCTGTTGATGGTTCAGCATGATCAACCCATTTCTCTGATAAAAAACCACCTGCCAGTGTGCCAAAGGCCAAGATCTTTAGATCAAATTCTTTGCATAGTTTTTCCATTTTNCCATCGGCTCTTTGGTCGATCAGGGAATAACACACCTGGTTAGATACAACATCAATTCCGCTTGTCAGGGCAATCCGCAAGTGGGCCGTATTAAAATTGGTTAGCCCAATATTTTTGATGAACCCTTCTTCTTTTAGCTCCTGTAGCCAAAAAAGACAATCCAGCCAGTTTGGATCCGCGTAGTCCCAGGTGTGNAACTGTAGTAGATCGATAGCATCTAATTGCATCCTTTCTAATGCTAAGTCTACAGCTGATTGAACATCTGCCTTGGTTTTTTGTCCTGGTTTAGGAACCCATTTGGTTAATAATTGTACAGGATTTACAGTAAGCTGTTTTTTCCTGAAAGTTCCCGCAATGATTTCTGCAGATCCGTAATGATCTGCCATATCGAAGGAAGTAAGACCAGCATCATAGTATGGTTCCATCGCTTTTGCCGTTTCTTCATATTCTAAAATAATTCCATCCTTTTCCATATCTGCGATCTGCCATAACCCGGTCAGAATGCGGGATATTTTAAGATCCGGCGCTAATTCACAATATTCTACCATGGGCCGCATGAGTTATTCATCTGGTAAATTTTTAAATAATCGATTAGTATCAACACCTCTTTTTTTCAGAGTATCAAATTTCACGAAAAAGATGATAGAGCCCATAAACATGACGATGATCCAGATGGCAGTAGAATGGTAATACCATGCAGCTGCAGCTGCAGTAAGATCTTTCCAGATATGAATCATGAGAAAACCTGTTAAAATAATGATCCCGGCCCAGCCCAACACTAGTTGAATGTTTCTATTACTGATGATACTGATTTTATCTGATAAGGCAGGATTTATTTTTGGAAGTGTGATAAGGGTAATACACATTAATAGAAAATTGACCAACATGGATGTTACCATGATGTCAATTCCTAGAAAAAAATCTCCAGCGAAATGACTCCCGAATATACCGATGCTGGCCATTCCACCACTAAAAAGGATTGCCAAATGTGGAGTGTGCAACCNCGGATGAATATCTGCTGCCTTCCTTGGGAATATGCCATCTTTAGCCCAGGCAAACATTAATCGTGATACAGATAGCAACATAGCCGGCAGATCATTGATTAGGGCAATGGCCGCACCTGCAATAATAGCAATGGTCAGCTTGGAAGGAAGGAGATAATTGAACATGCCTGGGGCAGTGATATCCTTTTCAATGGATTCCTGTGCAATAAATGTCCATGGAACGGCGTGATATACTGCGGCAGTAAAGAGCATGTAGAAGCTTCCTACGACGATGATGGAAAAAGCGATTGCAAGTGGCAGGGATAATGACGGATTACGGGCTTCTCCGCCAGCCTGGGCAATTGAATCAAAGCCGATAAAACTGGCAAATAACAGGGTAGCAGCTGTCACGAAAGTTTTAACATTAAAAGCACTATCTGGTCCCGAGACATGAACTCTGCCCTCCTTCGCCAGGAGGCCAACGGCAAAATCTTCATGCGTGAAAAAGAACCCAGCAATAATGACAATAGCTCCGAGACCAAACATGAGAAACATTAAGGGAATCACGGTACGTTCATAGAAACTAGTTCCCAGGATATTGACAAGGACAAAGATCCATAATAACAGGCCTGCAATACTAACCCTTATCCAACCTGTCTCGAGCAAGGATGCGGTCGCTTGCCAGTCTAATGCAAATGCAATATCCCGGATGAAGGGCACAATAATGTAAGATATGACCCCGATCACGATTGATAATCCAAACCATTGTGAGAAACTGGCAACAAATCCAAAATAGGGATGAAGCCCCCTGCTTGCATAGATGTAACTGCCACCGGCTCGGGGCATTGCAGAGGCCAGAATACTATAAGCAAAAGCTGCTAAAGCAGCTGGCACGGCTGCTAAAAGGAAAGCTGGTAACACATAGGAACCAATGCCTGGTACATTACGGTGGATCATGAATGGCATCACATAAATTGATGCACCTAGCATAGAACATATACCAGTTGCCATGAGTCCAAGTGTTCCCATGTCTCGTGAGAGTCTTGTCTTCATGGGAATGCCCGTGATCTCTTCCATGTGAAATATTAAATCATCTCTGTAAGATTATTGTTAACGTAACCAAAATGAAAATATATTACAAGGATAAGACAGTGGGATTTATTAATTCGACCAAAAACATTACATAATCTGCAAGTAATATTCGTTTTGGTTCCTGTATTTTTTAAATTTGTTTAGCTTTCATCCCATTGATTTGAACTTCGAGATGCCCAGCACTGGTTTCTTTTTACCTCTATCAATAGAGATTTTATCAAAATATAACGTACCGCTCAATATTGAATGAGGAATTAAAACTGGGCTCGCTGTCAGCAAAGGCGGGCTCGCGCGTATATGGTACTCATGAATTAAATATAGATGGGCACGCCACTCAGTTGCCGATCTTTTTAATTAATGGCGCGTATGATGGACCGGTACTAGTAATCACAGGTGGAATTCACGGTGCAGAATATGCGAGTATCGAAGCGGCACTACGCCTTGCTCATTCCCTCGATCCAGTTAAGTTGCACGGGTGCGTAATTGTGTTGCCTGTAGTGAGTATGCAAGCCTTCAAGTCGCGTTCGATTTATATTGTACCGATGGACGGCAAGAACTTGAACCGTCAATTCCCAGGAGATGTTGAAGGAACTGCTTCAGAACAATTAGCGTATTGGCTCACGTTCAATGTCTTTAAGCAGGCCAATTTTTACGTGGATTTGCACGGTGGTGATTTGAATGAAGCGCTTGTTCCATTCATCGTCTTCCAAAAAGCGGGGGACAAAACGACGAATGCAAAATCTTTGGAACTCGCGCGCGCGTTTGGTATCAAATATCTTGTTGGCAGTGATATCAAAGGATCGACTATTTCTGCGGCAGCGTCGTTGGGAATCCCTGGAATTCTGGCCGAATCGGGCGGGCAGGGCATCTGGGAACAGCATCATATTCAGATACTCTCAGATGGTTTGGATCGTGTGATGCATCATCTTGGGATGGTGGAGGGTACGACACCCAAACCAAGTGAAGCCGTCGTGATGAACCAATTTGTATGGATGTGGAGCGAACATGATGGCTGCTATTATTCTGAGGTGCATGTGGGAGATATAGTTACCGCTGGGCAACCTATCGGGCGCGTCGCCGATTTTGAAGGTAAAACTCTGCAAAGCATCCAAGCACCAATCAGCGGCGCGGTGTTATTTGGTGTCACAACATTGGCAATCAATCAAGGGGACCCGCTGTTGGCAGTCGGGGCATAACCCACATATTATTTTGAAATTTTTTTAATTAATTCTCAAAGATTTATTTTAGTAAGAAATAACAGGCGTACAACCCATTAGCAATGTTTTTTGTTTATAAGATGATTGGTAGATTTAGTCAATGAAAAAAGTTCTATTTATAATTTATTTATTACTTATTGGAGTAACCTCAATGTATACACAAATAAATGACCGTCACCCCCACCAATACCAGGCCCTTACTGATCTATTTAAGGACTGGCGGGAGTTTGAAGAAGCACCTACGCTGAATGGTGCCCCAGATTACACAGCCGATCGTTTTGATAGTGATCAGCAAAACTTCAATGTACTTATAGATCGGTTGAACCGGATAAAAATTGATGATTGGCCCGTTCCCTATCAGGTGGATTGGCATATTGTCCGGGCCGAAATGAACGGTTATGATTTTAACTATCGGATACTGCAGCCCTGGGTCCGGGATCCGGCCTATTACCAGACCGTCTGGGAGTATAAAAGCGATGTACCAGCCCACGAAGGACCAACCAACCACGCCACATTAGAACTCTGGACATACCAGTTTCCTCTTAGCAGTAATGAGGAAATGCGTTTAACCAGCGATCTTAATGTTATTCCCCCATTGCTGATTCAGGCCCGGAAAAATCTCACTGGTAATGCTCGAGAACTTTGGATAGCCGGTATTGAAAATATTCGGAAACAAAGACTTAGCTTAGATAAAATTGGCAGAATGATCCAAGATTCTAAAGCACAGCCTGTTGTTGGTACCGCATTAGAAAATGCACAAAAGGCCACAGAAGATTTTATCACCTGGCTGAAGAAGCAAGCGCCAAACAAGACCGGACCTTCTGGAATTGGAAAGGATAATTACACTTGGTACCA
>JGI24816J26688_1000212_pt1 | contig 14105 bp, 14 predicted proteins | sample METZYME_3_250m_FD_26688 | JGI IMG/M metagenome (IMG submission 26688)
ACGCCTGGCACGACATATACGTCTGTCGAAGGCGTTTTTGCTTCAGGAGATGTTCAGGATCATGTTTATCGGCAAGCCGTTACTGCTGCAGGAACAGGATGTATGGCGGCTATTGATGCAGAGCGTTGGCTGGCTGAACAAACTGGCTGAACTTAATTACCACTGCATGGAACTAAATAACAAAATTGCCTGTAGTGGATATTTTATAAAAAAAACAAATGAACATATTAAAACAAAATGAACAACAAATTTTTGCCTGCAATTGTTGCAGTTCAAACTACTGTGATGCTGGGACTGCTGTATTACTTATGGAATCAGGAAACAAACGAAATATTAAATGAAAAAAACTTTCTTTTTTTAGCAATTTTTTCTATCTCATGCCTATTACTGGCGATAGTTCTACATTTCAAAAAGCCTATCACCTACGAAGAAGGTACTCGCCGAGATGGGACAGTTAAATGGTTTAATCCAAATAAAGGTTTTGGATTCATAGAACAGGACACCGGAGACGACCTTTTTGTCCATCAGTCTGAAATTCGGCAGGCCGGTTTTCGTTTTCTTAACCTGGGGGACCGTGTTGAGTTTGAAGTCGGCCCAGGAAAAAAAGGGCCGGTTGCTCTCAAAGTAACTCGTACTNAGGCGGCAGATCCAGAGAAATATCCCAATTTTAACGAAGAGCCTGACGAAGCTCTGATTAATAAAGTTTCTGAAACACAATTAAACTGAAAAATGAACCAGGAAAAACTCGTATTAGCTTATTCCGGTGGNCTGGATACTTCAGTTCTTGTCCATTGGCTTGCTCAACAAGGATATGAAGTNATTGCACTATGTCTTGATTTAGGACAGAAAGTTGAAGATTTGGATGCCATCCTTGAAAAAGGTAAAAAAGCTGGTGCAGCAAAAGTTCTGATCGAAAATGTTGAAGAAGAATTTGTTCAGGATTATGTTCTGCCCTCTATTCAATGGAATGCGCTTTATGAAGGAACTTATTTGCTGGGGACTTCATTAGCACGGCCTTTGATTTCCAAAAAACAGATAGAAGTTGCAGGGCGGGAAGGTGCTGTTGCTGTAGCACATGGCGCAACCGGAAAAGGTAATGATCAGGTCCGTTTTGAGTTAAGCTATTATGCGCTCAATCCTAATATTCGTGTAGTAGCACCATGGAAAATTCCTGAGTTTTATAAAAAATATCCCGGTCGTACAGAATTATTAGCCTATGCGGAAAAATACGGTATTCCGGTCAAGGCTTCCAAAGAACAACCCTGGAGTTCAGATGAAAATCTTATGCACATCAGTTTTGAATCTGGTATGTTGGAGGACCCCTGGCAAGCTCCACTACCGGAAATGTTCGAATTGTCACAGTCGCCGAAAGAGGCTCCAGTTGAGTCTCAGGAGATTCTGATTGAATTTCTAAAAGGAATCCGGTCGCGGTTGATGGGAAAAAATTTTCTCCGGCAAAATTGTTGACATATCTAAATGAATTGGGTGGACAACATGGAATTGGCCGGATTGATATGGTAGAGTCCCGTTTTGTCGGAATGAAAAACAGGGGGGTGTATGAAACACCAGGTGGTACTATTTTACACATTGCACATCGGGCAATGGAGTCAATTACCTTGAACCGTGGTGTAATTAATCTCAAGGATTCACTAATGCCACGCTTTGCGCAACTGACCTACGATGGCTTTTGGTTTTCACCTGAAATGGAAATTTTGCTGGAAATGGTGAAAAAAACTCAGGAACCGGTTAATGGTACAGTCCGTCTGGAACTTTACAAAGGCAACTGCATGGTGACTGGCCGTAAATCACCAAACAGCCTCTATGATGAGGATATGGCAACAATGGAAGCGGACCAGGGTACTTATGATCCACAGGATGCCATTGGTTTTATCAAACTTCATGCCCTGCCGTTACGTATTCAAGCAGGTTTGAAAGCTAATTCTAAAACTTAGAGCCGGACTTTACTCAAACTATTTTCCAACCTGGTAAGAAGAATGAAGCTGCAAAAATTATTTCCTCTACTCACTGTGGTATTTTTTCTTTCCACCTGCATTTTGCTGTATCTCCTTTATTTTTCTGTTCCACAAACTTTACCAATCTCACAGTCGGCCCAGATCGAAATTACTGTTCCAGAACAAACAGTGATTTCTCCTGAAAATCCTCAAATTTCAGAGGAGGAAATTCAACGTTTACTGGATATTGAAAACGAACAAAAAGAACTTGTATTACTCTTTGAACGTGTTTCTGCTGATCTGAAAGAAGCCACTGGTTCCAAACAAATTCTGAATCAACTTTCCTTGGGACGTTTTATTTTGCGGGATTTCGAAAAACGTTTTTTGAACAATAAGCTTTTCCGCAAAGCTGGAGGGTTTTTAAGTTTCATGAGGGAAAAAACAAAATCTTATTTGGGCTCAGGAAAACTTGCTGTAAATCCTGCTGGAATCAAAAAGAAAGATTTGCTTAACTTCCGCAGGGAACTCACCAGTTGGCTCTTGACGCGCAGCAACGAAGAAATTGAGGCTGTGGCGAGGTTTTTGAGTTTTTTCTATGCAGAAACACTTTATGATATTCCAATGACGATGTTGGCTTCCAGGTTGACTCCTGAACTGGAGGAAATTAATTTTAGTACACCGGTGCTTCTGCAAAAAGTTCTAACTACTGCAAGCAGAGATGTCAACGGTGAAATGAATGAAAAAAGGCCTACTGCTGTTGCAGAATATTCGATGGCACAGCAGTTCTTTTTTCGCAGGGGTCCGAAAATATCCGCAAAGGCAGTTGTCTTTTTGAAGGCATACCTCAGTTACACCGATCTGTAATCCATTTGAATGAGTCTGTTGAGAACTTGGTTCTCTTGTCTAAATCCAACGCCGGAATAGTGTCATCTTCAGTTTCACTCTAATTATCAATGGCCCAACAAAATGGAAATTCGGGTTCTCAGTAGTGATGATGTTCAAAAAGCCCTTCCGATGGCAGAAGCAATCGAGGGCATGAAGCGTGCGTATAGCCGGCTTTCGTCCGGACGGGTTGAGATGCCTCTCCGCAGCCGTGTCCATGTTCCTGAGCAGGAAGGAGTGCTCCTGACAATGCCTGCCGCGCTTCCGGACGACAGTGAAATGGCTGTAAAACTGGTAACTGTTTTTGGCAAAAATCCAGCCCGTGGATTTCCCCTGATTCATGCTGCCGTGCTTGTGTTGGACACCGAAAACGGTCAAATCAAAGCCCTGATGGATGGAGAAGTTTTGACTGCAGTTCGTACCGGAGCTGGAGTCGGAGCCGCTACAGAATTGCTTGCGTCTACGGATGCGGTTTCTGTCGCAATAATCGGCAGCGGAAAACAGGCCTGTTCACAACTGGATGCTGTTTGTACTGTTCGCAGTATTCGGCAAGCGTGGGTTTATAGTCCAAACCCTGAACATGCACAAAATTTTGTGGAAGAAATGTCCGGAGTTGGTCCAATTCCAAAGGATATTCAAGCAGTTACTTCTTCTGCAGAAGCCGTAAAAAATGCAGACATTGTCTGTACTGCCACCACTTCCTCTACTCCTGTTATTTCCTTTAAGAACCTCAAACAGGGGGCTCATATAAATGCAGTTGGTTCTTTTCAGCCATCAATGCAGGAAATCGATTCAGATACTATTCAAAATGCTCTTGTCTTCGTTGATTCCCGTGAATCTGCACTGATCGAAACTGGAGATATAGTCACTCCGCTTAAACAAGGTTTGATCACAGCAGACAAAATTGTTGCAGAAATAGGAGAACTCATCAATGGAACAAAATCCGGACGAACCTCACCTGAACAACTGACATTTTTTAAATCCTGTGGAGTAGCCGTACAGGATGCCGTCTCTGCCGGGATTGCTTTGAAAAACGCAGAGCGTGAAAATCTCGGAACAATTGTCTCTATATAAAAAATGTCCAGACTGCCAAAAACTGCCTCGGTAGTAATTCTCGGAGGTGGAGTCATGGGTGCAAGCACTGTTTACCATTTGGCCAGCCGCGGTTTCAAAGACGTTTTGCTTCTGGAACGCGAAAAGTTTTTCGGTACCGGCGCAACCGGACGTTGTGCCGGAGGAATTCGTTATCAGTTCAATACTGAAGTCAATATCCGGCTTTCCCAAAAAAGTCTTCCCATGATTGATGCTTTTGAGGAAGAAACCGGACAATCGGTGTTGGTGCAAAAATGTGGATATTTGTTTGCACTGACTCGGGAAAAAGATGTAGAGGTGTTCCGGAAAACGGTTGAACTTCAACGTTCCCTCGGCGTTCAAACCGAATGGCTTACCGGAGATGAAGTACGCAGTATTGCCGCTCCCTGCGACTTCCCGGATGCACTTGCTGGAAGCTTTAACGCGGAAGACGGACTGGCAGATCCCAACAGTATCGTGATGGGTTACATCAATGCTGCGCGTCGGCATGGAGCAGTCTGCATTACTGATTGTTCTGCAATCGGTATTGATGTAAAAAATAATCAAATTCGGAAAGTTCAAACATCTCTTGGAACCATTGAAACTAAAACTGTAGTCAATGCCTGTGGACCATGGAGCGCAAGCCTTGGAAAAGAGATTAGTCTCGAAATTCCAGTATTTCCTCTGCGGCGTCAGTGGTTTGTCACTGAAGCAATTCAGGAACTTCCGGAAGACTTCCCGTTTGTCATTGATTTTGCGCAAAGTCTCTATTTTCACCGGGAAGGTTCCGGACTGCTTACGGGCATGTCGAATCCCAACGAAAAAATTGGAGATGATCAAAGAATTGATTCCGAGTGGGAATTGAAACACATCGAATCTGCAATACAGCGAATGCCTTTGCTGGGAAACTCCGGAATCCAGGCACGACAAGCTGGACTGTACGAAATGACTCCGGATGCACACCCCATCATCGGCCCTACACCGGTGGAAGGATTTTACTTGCTTAGCGGATTTTCAGGACACGGATTCATGCAGGGCCCAATTTGTGGAAAGTTGATGGCCGAAATTCTCATAGACGGTGAAGCCACCACCGTTGACATCAGCAAGTTGGATTACAACCGATTTGCTGAGAAGCGCTTGATTCCGGAATACAACGTAGTTTGATTAACGTTTCCGGATTGCACCACTGTCAATTATGCTTTAAAATGATTGATCAAAACTGTCATATTATTTAAAGTTACTCGAAACAACCTTTCCCGGGAAAAACTATGCTCAACGAAAACACGGTTGCAAAAATTTTGGAGTATGGACTTCAGCAGGGGGCAGACTTTACTGAAGTTTTTGTAGAGGACTCTGTTGCTTCTTCTATCAATCTGCTTGATCAGAAAATTGAAGAAATCAATTCCTCAAACTCATTTGGAATAGGGGTACGTCTTCTTTACGGCAACGAAGCCTATTACGGTTACAGCAGTGATCCTGACGAAGCCAATTTGCTGAAACTCACCGGCAATTTAGGGCAATCCCAGAAAGAAGGGCAGTCCGGAGATATGCAATCCCTTCAGCCTCAGTCCATCGAAGACATTCATCATATAGCCGTAAATCCAGAAACGGTGAGCAAGTCTGAGCGCGTTGAACTGCTAAGGGAACTGGATAACAAAACCCGTAATCACGGTGACGATATTCAACAGGTCACGGTCAACATGTCTGAAAAAAAACGCTCGGTACTTATAGCCAACAGCGAGGGTTTATGGGCCGAAGACTCACGAAATTATTCCAGGATGCGTCTTTCTGCAGTTGCAGAAAAAGGCGATGGACCCCAAACTGCGGCTGAAAGTCCAGGAGTTTTGGGTGGTTATGAATTTTTTCAGGATTTGAATTTGGAGGAACTTGCAGAAAATGCGGCACAATCTGCGTTGCGTATGGCCGCTGCAGGATACATCGATGGAGGAAAAATGCCTGTGATTTTGGGTAATGGATTCGGCGGTGTTATTTTCCACGAGGCTTGCGGTCACCCATTGGAAACAGAAGCGATCCGAAAAAACGCATCTCCTTTTTGCGAAAAAATAGGAAAGCGTGTCGGCCAGTCGATTCTTACTGCAATAGACGATGGAACTATTGCAAACAAATGGGGTTCGTGTAATGTGGACGACGAAGGTACGCCGACGCAAAAAACCGTACTAATCGAAAACGGAATACTCAATAATTACCTCAGTGACCGTATCGGTGCAGGTCAAGTCGGTATTTCCCGTACCGGTTCTGCACGACGCGAATCGTACAAATTTGCTCCGGTTTCCCGTATGCGCAACACCTTTATTGCTCCCGGACCGCACGAGATTGAAGAAATGCTGCGTTCCATTAAATTTGGCCTGTATGCAAAAAAAATGGGTGGCGGATCTGTCAATCCGGGGACTGGTGAATTCAATTTTGCAGTGCAGGAAGGTTATGCTATCCGCAATGGCAAAATCGCTGAACCAGTGCGCGGAGCAACGCTGATCGGCAAGGGGTTCGATGTCCTGTCGCAAATTTCGATGATTGCCGATGATCTGGATTTGGCGGCAGGAATGTGCGGAGCGGCCAGTGGCTGGGTTCCGACAACTGTTGGTCAGCCCACTTTGAAAATTGACTCAATTCTTGTCGGCGGACGATAATTTTTTTTGTAATTGTTTTCACTTCCGTAGAGCAACAAACAGATAAGAAACACTTAATGCGATTTTTCGAGCAGTCAGTAGAAACCATGCCCCGCGAAGCATTGGAATTACTACAAATCGAAAAGTTGTATTCCATGCTGGAAAAAATTTATGGGAGCAACCGTTTTTATACGGGAAAGCTGGATGCCGCGGGAATTCATCCGGAAGCGATACAAACCTTAAGTGATTTGGCGAGTTTACCGCTGACTACCAAAGCGGAGTTAGTACAAGCCCAGGAGGATGCTTTGCCTTTTGGAACCAATGCGACTTTCCCGGAATCCGCTTACTCTCGTTTTCACCAGACATCCGGAACCACCGCAACTCCCCTGCGAGTTATAGACACTCCGGAAAGTTGGGAATGGTGGGGGCGTTGCTGGGGTTATGTTTTGGCTGGAGCAGGTTTGACGGAAAATGATCGTTTGTTTGTACCATTTTCTTTTGGACCATTCATTGGTTTTTGGGCAGCAGTCGAGGGTGCAAAAGGAATTAAAGCCTTGATGATTCCTGGCGGAGGGCGGGATTCATTGCAGCGGTTGCATTTGATGAAAGAACTTGGTGCGACGGCCATGTGCTGTACTCCAACTTATGCTTTGCGTTTGGCGGAAGTGGCTCGGGATTCCGGATTTGATTTGTGTGAAATTCCATTGAAAACTTTGATTCATGCCGGAGAACCTGGAGCCAATATTCCGGCAACTAAAGCCCGTATTGAATCTGTTTGGAACACAAAATGTTACGATCACGCGGGAGCTTCAGAAGTAGGGGCACACAGTTTTGAATGCGAAATTCAACCAAACGGAACACATGCCATCGAAAGTGAATTCATAGTTGAGGTTTTGAATCCGGAAACTCTGGAACCGGTTCCGGCAGGAGAACAAGGCGAACTGGTTATCACCAATTTGGGGCGCATCGGTTATCCGGTAATCCGTTACCGTTCCGGAGATCTTGTACGGCTTAATCCGGAGTCTTGCGAATGCGGGCGCACTTTTGTTCGTTTCGAAGGCGGGGTTCTGGGACGGTCAGATGACATGGTGGTTGTGCGTGGAATCAATGTTTTTCCCAGCGCAGTGGAAAATTTAGTTCGTCAATGTGAGGCAGTTGAAGAATTCCGGATCACGGTTTCAACTGAACGGGAAATGGCACATTTGACGATTGATTTGGAAATAAGCAAAAACGCTGACGAAGAAACTTCTCGACATACTGTGGACCAAGCAATACAGAACGAATTGAGTTTACGCCCGGAAATAAAAGTTGTGCCTTCCGGAACTCTGCCTCGTTTTGAAATGAAGGCCAAACGCTTTCATGTGGAAAAATAAGTTAGCCACAGACAACACGGATAAAAACGGATAGAAAAATATCCGTGACTATCTGNGCAAATCTGTGGCTGATAACAAAAAGAAAATTAANNTGAAACAACTNTTAACTCTCAAAATCAACGGCGAAACTCACGAGGTTTGGACTTCGACTCACAAAACTTTGCTGGAAGTTTTGCGTGAAGATTTGTACCTCACCGGAACCAAACACGGTTGTGAGTTGGGTGAGTGCGGAGCCTGTTCGGTGTTGATTGACGGAGAACCGGTTTTGGCCTGTCTTATTTTGCCTGTTGAGGTGCAGGGACAGGAGATCCAAACCATTGAAGGTTTAGCAAAAAATGGGGTTCCGCATCCACTGCAAACCGCTTTTGCAGAACAAGGCGCATCGCAATGCGGTTACTGTTCTCCGGCAATGTTGATGACCGCCAAAGCCCTGCTTGAAATAAATTCAAATCCGGATTCAAATACTATTCGAGAAGCCCTGTCCGGAACTTTGTGTCGCTGTACAGGGTACTCAAAAATCATAGAAGCCGTAGAGCAAGCTGCTGGAGAATTAGCAGTGATGCGGCAAAATTCCTAAATGTTCGAAGTAGAGTCACTATGAAGATTAAAATGCGTTTTTTCAGAATCATAACAGGTATTGGGATCACACTTTTAGTGTCTTCCTGTTCGGTTAGCACTTTCGGAAAATTTCAGGCAGATGAAGGAATTCCGTCTTTCATCCAAGTTGGAAAGACAACGAGAAAAGAAATCATGACCACTTTGGGAGAACCTCTGGTTCATCGCTTCGTGGTCGGCAAAGAAACGCTCATTTACAATCATGAACGGGGAGAATACTTTTTTCTCTATGGAACTTATGAAGGAAATGAATTGGTGATTCGTCTTACAGATCAAATCGTTTCTGAAGTGAAACTTGAAAAAACTGGCAGTGGATGGGGATTTTTTGCTCCGGCAACTTCCAACAATCCCGGTACAAGAAGAAGCGCAAGGTAATCGTATGACGAAATTTTACTTTTTATTGCCGATCACCGGCATCTTACTTTTCATGTTGCTCGTTGGATGTGCCAAAACTCGAATTGGAAAAGTGGAATTATCCGATGAAAAACTGCCAAATTTTCTCAAAGTAGGAACAACGAGCGCAAGAAGTTTTGGAACAGATTGGAGAACCTTTCGGCTACCGCGAACAAGAGAATCGTTCGGCAATGATCTTCCTCGATTTTCAGGAAGATTATGTCAATTTATTGATCACAGAGATTCGGCTGGAAAAGGCATATCGGCTGGATTTGGTTTTTCAAGATGATATTTTGCAAAAAGCAGAAATCAAAAAAGAAGGATGGGGATTTGGTGCAAATATGGATCCTCAACTTTTACAATTGCTGGCCAGATAAAACACTGTTTTTTCATTTTTTCAAGCATCAAATAGTTTATGAGTGAAAACAAAGATTTCCAAGCGAGCCTTACATGGATTGGTAAATCTTGGGCTCAAGTAGACGGTTTGGCCAAAGCCAAAGGCGAGACCGTTTATGCTGATGACATGTTTTTACCGCGAATGCTCTTTGCCAAAATGTTGCGCAGTCCTCACCCGCACGCTCGGATCAAAAGCATTGATTTGACACAGGCTTTGAAACGACCCGGAGTCGTGGCGGCCATGACGGGCAAAGATTTGCCGATTCCTTTTGGGATTTTGCCGGTGAGTCAGGACGAGGAATCGTTGTGTGTGGACAAAGTGCGCATGATTGGCGATCCGGTGGCGGCAGTGGCGGCCATTGACGAAGAAACAGCAGAGTCTGCACTCGAAGATATAGTCGTCGAATATGAGCTTTTGCCGTCTGTTTTGACCATTGAAGACGGTTTAAAATCCTTGGAAGAAACTGAAATTTCAAAAACGCAAATTCACGAATATGCCGATTCCGGAAATATTCACAAACAAGTTGCTCTCGAATTTGGCGACATCGAAACCGGATTTGCAGAAGCAGACCATATTCGCGAAGAACTTTATTATTACGAAGGCAACACGCATTTGCCGATGGAACAACACTCTGCCGTCGCTCAACACGGAGCCGATGGACGGATCACGCTTTGGTCTTCCACGCAAACTCCGCACTATGTTCACCGTGCTTTGGCCAAAGTTTTGGAAATGCCGGCCAGTCAAATTCGTGTAATTGCGACTCCGGTTGGTGGAGGATTTGGCGGAAAAACGGATCCGTTTCAACATGAAATGGTTGTGTGCAAACTGGCCATGATGACAGGTCGTCCGGTAAAATTGACTTTGACCCGCGAAGAAGTTTTTTACACACATCGTGGACGTCATCCGGTATTGATGTGGGTCAAAGCCGGAATGAAGTCAGACGGTTCAATCACAGCTTTGCATTTTCGTAATTTTCTGGATGGCGGAGCATACGGAAGTTACGGTGTTGCCAGTACCTATTACACCGGTGCTTTGCAGACAGTGACGTATCCGATTGCAAATTACAAATTTGAAGCGATGCGGGTTTTCACCAATAAAGCTCCATGCGGTCCCAAACGAGGACACGGTACGCCGCAGCCCCGTTTTGCGCTGGAAGTTTTGCTTGACAAATTTGCTGAGGATTTGGAACTGGATCCGGCAGAATTACGCTTGCGGCATTTGATACCGGACAACAGCAAAACCGTGAACCACCTCACAGTGACCACCAACGGTTTGGGTGAGTGCATCCGCAAAGTCACGGAGGCTTCCAGATTCCAGCAGCGGCGAACGGGATCGTCTCTGGGCAAAGGTTTTGGGCTGGGATGCGGTTCTTATTTGAGCGGTGCGGGCCTGCCTGTTTACTGGAACAAAATGCCGCATTCCGGAGTGCAAATCAAAATTGACCGCGGTGGCGGCGTAACTGTTTTTTGCGGAAGCACAGACATCGGTCAAGGATCAAATTCTGTGCTGGCCGGAATTGTGGCCGAGGAACTGGGAATCGACATTGGGAATATTATTGTGGTCACAGCGGATACAGATTTAACTCCGGTCGATTTGGGAAGTTATTCCAGTCGTGTAACACTGATGACCGGAAATGCGGCCATTGACGCTGTTCGTCCTTTACGTGAAAAAATATTGTCAGCCGTATCCGAAGTTTTGAAAATTCCGGCAGAAAAATTAATGCTCCGGAATAGTTCTGTTTTATCAAAAAACGGTTCCGGAGAACCTGTTCCCTTTGTGGATGCCGTGCAATGGGCAGAAACAAAATACGGTATGCTGGGTTCCGTCGGCAGTTACACACCACCTAGTCGCGGCGGAAAATACAAAGGCGCAGGTGTGGGGCCGTCCCCGAATTACAGCTATTCCGCTTGTGTTGCCGAAGTCACTTGTGATCCGGAAAGTGGAATTTATCGTGTGGACAAACTCTGGATGGCACACGATATTGGACAAGCTATCAACGAAAAATTGGTCATCGGACAAGTCGAAGGCAGTGCGTACATGGGTTTGAGTGAGGCCATGATGGAAGAACAAATTTATCGCACCGGAAAAGACAACCCTGGAGGTTTGCACAAAACTCCGTCGATGTTGGATTACAAAAGTTTGACCGCACTCGATATGCCGGAAATCGAAACATTTTTAGTAGAAACGCATGATCCGGAAGGACCGTACGGTGCCAAAGAAGCCGGCCAAGGACCATTACTGCCGATCATGCCCTCCATTGCCAATGCGATTTACAATGCGGTCGGTGTGCGTGTCGATGAAGTGCCGATTACTCCGGAAAAAATTTATCAAGGTTTAAAAGAGCTAAAATCCGGAAAGCCCGGAGGGTCCGGGGTTATTGGAAGAGTCGGTCCAAAGAAATTTCCAAAAATCACATTTCCGGAAGCCATCAAAGTGAAATCGGTTGACAGTTGACGGTTCTGTATGCTTCTCTGTCACTTTGACAGAGAATAATTTGTGTCTTAATTCGTGTCGTAATTAATTATGTTGCGCTTACCACCATTTGAATATCAAGCTCCAAACAGCATTGCTGAGGCTGTTGCACTGAAAGCAGAGTGCGGTGACTCGGCGATGTTTGTTTCCGGAGGAACAGATTTGTTTCCGAATATGAAACGGCGGCAATTCACACCGAAAACACTGATTGGTTTGCGGAAATTAGCAGAACTTCGCAGCATTAGTTTGGATGACTCCGGAAATGGATTGATGATTGGTTCCGGAGTTTCTTTGAGTGAAGTTGCGGAACATCCGGAAATCCTCAANAATTTTCCGGCATTAGCAAAAGCAGCATCTTTGGTTTCTGCGCCGCAGTTGCGGAATATGGGAACCATTGGNGGAAATTTGTGTTTGGATACACGATGTAATTATTACAACCAAACATTTCCATGGCGCAAAGCACTTGGATTTTGTTTGAAAAAACCGGAAAGTCCGATGCAAAACGGTGCTATTTGCTGGGTGGCGCGGAGCAGTCCAAAATGTTTGGCGGTTTCGTCCTCTGATTGCGCTCCGGTGATGGTCGCCTTGGATGCGGAATTTCATTTGATGAATCCTGACGGTAAACGCATTGTTCCGGCAGGAGGATTTTACAAAAATGACGGAATGGATTTTCTCAACAAAACTCCGGATGAATTGCTGGTATCCATTCACCTACCGTTGCATGAAGGATGGAAAATGAATTACCGCAAATTAAGTCGGCGGGATGCAATTGATTTTCCGGTGCTTGGCGTGGCAGTAGCATTGCGTTTGGACACATCCGGAAATTGTATGGAAGCCCGGATTGTTTTGGGTGCGGTGGCTTCGTGTCCACTGCGGGCGTTTGAGGCGGAAAAACTTTTGGTGGGTGGCTCACTCACTGCGGAAGGGAGCCTGACACGGATTGAAAATGCGGCTCAAGTAGCGGCAAAACTGGCAAAACCGATGGACAATACGGATATGACTTTGGGCTTCCGGAAGAAAATGGTGACGCAGTTTGTGGCGGAAACGATTAAGGAAGTTTTGAAGTAACAGGTTTTAGTCAAGTAAATCAAGTAATTCCAAAGGTGCGTTTATGATTGCTTGAGCACCGTTTTCTCTCAGTTCTTTTTCCGGTCGAAATCCCCAAAGCACGCCCACCGGAAAACATCCGGCACTCGTGGCTGTTTTCATATCGGTTGCGGTGTCTCCCAAATAAAGAAAAGACTTCGCTGGAATTTTCAACTGCTCGCAAATATCAATCATTCCAGCAGGATCGGGCTTGCGTGGAATGCCTTCCCGTTGGCCTAAAACCAATTCAAATTCCCAATTTGGCAAAAGATGCTTGACTGCAAGCAATGTAAATTCGTGAGGTTTGTTAGACAAAACTGTCAGCTTAAGTTTCCGGGATTCCAATTCATCCAACAATAAAGGAATGTCATCATAAGGCTGAGTATGTTCATCCCAGCACTCACGGTATGCTGTCTCAAAATCCTGTCTGCATTCTTCTATGAGAGGTTCTTTTCGGACTTCTTCAGGAAGGGCACGGGTAATAAGCATTTTCGCTCCATCTCCTACAAAATAGCGAAATGCATCAACGGGGTGTTCTGGGAATCCTCTTTTTGAAAGTATTGTATTTGTACAGTGTGCTAAGTCGGCTAAGCTATCTAGCAATGTGCCGTCTAAATCAAAGCAGATTGCCTGAAATTGCATGGAGGGCAATGATTTAATTGTTATTGTTCAATTCGTCACGCCAGACTTTAGAGGGATGAAATGTCACAACCCTTCGTGCAGAAATCTCATAATCCCTTTTTGATTTTGGATCACGTCCAGGTCGAGATTTTTTGTTACGCAACTCAAACTTTCCTAAACCTGTGATGAGTACATCCTCACCTTTCTCTAATTTTTCTTTGATCATTTCCAACATATCGTTGACCACTTTTTCAGCTTCACCAAACTGTAAGTCAGTTCCCAGCTGGATAGCCCGTACTATATCGACTTTTACCATTCGCTCCTCCGATTTGTCTAATATATTAATGCTAGAGATTTATTAAAATTATTTGTTTATAAATTTTTCTGACTGACTCTCCTCCAAAGACTTCTTTTACCTCTTCCTGAAGCTCGGATTAGCGAAGACTGTAAGAATACTGAGACCATACTATAACTATGGGAAGCGTCTTCTTCAATACTTTTTTTAAAAAAAATCAATTAAATCAATTTAAAATAGAAAATAAGTACAAAATGATTGAATAAATCAACCTTGATCCTTCTTTTATATTTTTCAAAGAAGCTCAAAAAGTTGGACATT
>JGI24816J26688_1000215_pt1 | contig 13980 bp, 10 predicted proteins | sample METZYME_3_250m_FD_26688 | JGI IMG/M metagenome (IMG submission 26688)
CGATGATCACGTCTCCTTGTCTCTGAGCGACGTGACGGTGCTCGACGAGACGAAGCGTCCTGCTCTGGACAACGTGAGCCTCGCTGTGCACCGAGGGGAGATCCTCGGCGTGGCAGGTGTTGAGGGAAACGGTCAGGGAGAGTTGATCGAAGCCATCCTCGGGCTTCGCTCCATAGAGGATGGCGGCCAGATTCTCTTGGACGGTGAGGAAATCTCTACCTGGTCGGTTCGTCGGAGACGCGAGGCGCGCATTGGTTACGTCCCCGAGGACCGTCACCGTCGCGGCCTGCTCCTAGACGCTCCACTCTGGGAGAACGCCATGCTTGGCCACCAGACAATGGAGCCCTTCGCTCGTGGCCCGCTGTTGGACCGACGCCGGAGCCGGGAAGCCACGACACGCATTGTCAAGGACTTTGACGTCCGGACTCCAAGCATCGACACGTCGGCCCGAGCTTTGTCGGGCGGCAATCAGCAGAAGTTGGTCATCGGTCGGGAGATGGCTGCATCACCCCGACTACTCATCGCAGCCCATCCCACTCGGGGCATTGACGTTGGCGCTCAAGCCGCTGTTTGGGAGGAGTTGCGGACCGCAAGACGGAACGGGCTTGCCCTGCTCCTGGTCTCGGCCGATCTGGAGGAGTTGCTCGGTTTGGCCGACCGCTTGGTGGTCATGCTGCGGGGCCGGGTGGTCGCCGAGCTGGACCCAGGTACCACCACGCCCAGACAACTGGGCGGATACATGACCGGTGCCGAGGACGTAACCGGGGACGAAGAATGACCGGTCGACGGATCATGATGGCCCTGGCTCCCCCGGTTGTGGCCATTGTCTTTTCGGTCGCCCTTTCCTCAGTAGTTCTGCTGATAGCCGGCACCAGCCCGTGGGAAGCCTGGCGGGAGATGCTTTCTTACGGCAGCAGTCTGGGAGCCCTCGTCGAGACGGGCAATCGGGCCACGCAGTTGTACCTGGCCGGTATCGCCGTCGCAATTGGCTTTCGGATGAACCTCTTCAATATCGGTGTTGAAGGCCAGTACATGTTGGCCGCCCTCGTGGCGGCGGCCGTCGGAGCGGCAGTCAACCTTCCACCCATTTTGCACGTGGCCCTGATCATGGCCGTTGCCATGTCCGTTGGATCCCTGTATGCCGGGGTTGCCGGCTATCTCAAGGTGACGCGTGGTGTCCATGAGGTGATCTCCACCATCATGTTGAACGCCATTGCCCTGTCGACCATCGGGTACCTGCTCAGGACGTGGCTCGACGATGGGGATGACACCACCCTCAACATCACAACGCCGGAAATCGCGCCGTCAGGACGCTTCCCCAACCTCAACGGGATGGTGGAAATGTTTACCCGGGAGATTGGAAGGGGGCGCGAGCTCTGGGGCTTCCTCCTGATCGCCATCGTGGTTGGGGTTCTCTTCCACCTTTTCCTGACCCGAACCCGCTCCGGTTTCGATCTGCGGGCCACCGGCCTGAACCCGTTCGCCGCTGAGGCCAGTGGAGTGGACCCGCGAGCCACCGTGGTGCGAGCCATGCTGTTATCTGGTGCAGTTGCCGGCCTGATCGGCCTACCGGAGATCCTGGGCGACAGCTACAAATACGACCTCGGGTTTACTCGGGGTCTGGGCTTTACGGGCATAGCGATCGCCCTCATTGGACGCAATCATCCTGCCGTGGCCGTGGGGGCCCTCCTGTTCGGCTGGCTTGACAGCGCTGCGCCCATCCTGGACGTGGTAGGCGATACCCCACGAGAGATCGTGTCCATCCTCCAGGGAGTGGTCGTGCTCTCAGCTGTTGTGGCCTACGAGGTGGTTAACCGAATCCGTCGGGCCCAGGAGGCTCGAGACGCTGCGTCGGCCACCCAGCGAACTCTGGAACCGACGTCATGAGGCGCCCAACCTTGCGGGACTCGGTGGTAATGCGCTGGATGGTCGCCGCCCTCGGCTTGGTCATAGCTCTCTCGCTTACTCAAGAGCTGGCGCGACCAGAGACCACTGATCTGATCTCGGCTGGTACCGCCGAATCCACCCTCCGGCGGGCCATACCAATTCTGTTGGCCGGCCTGGGCGGGATCTGGGCCGAACGAGCCGGCGTCGTGAATATCGGCCTCGAAGGGATGATGATTCTGGGCACCTGGTTCGGAGCCTGGGGGGCGCTGGAATTCGGGCCCTGGTGGGGCCTAGCCATCGGTATAGCCGGCGGAGCCGCGGGCGGCCTGCTCCACGCGGTAGCCACGGTCGGTTTCGGCGTTGACCACATCATCTCCGGCGTGGCCATCAACATCCTGGCACCGGCCCTGGCCCGGTTCCTGTCCGGCGAAGTCTTTGCGGCTCGCTCCGGAGGTGGCATCACCCAATCTCCGCGGGTCGATTCGGTAGGACACGGGGATCTGCCATTCGTTTCNGGTGGCGACTTGTTTGGATGGAGCACCCCCGACCTTTTCGGCTGGCTCNCTGACCAGGGATGGTTCCTNGTGTCAGACCTGTNNGCCCTTTTGTCTGGAATCACCAGCAACGTCTCCTGGGCGACCCTGTTNGCGCTGCTCCTCGTCCCTGCCTCAGTGGTGATCCTGTGGCGNACGAGTCTTGGCTTGCGAATCCGGGCGGCCGGTGAGCACCCAGTCGCNGCGGACAGTCTCGGAGTCAACGTGTACCGGATGAAGACCCTTGCCGTGGTAGTCAGNGGCGGTTTGGCCGGCTTCGGTGGCGCCTTCATCGNCATTGAACAGACCGGCATCTACCGAGAGGCTCAAGTTCAGGGCCGAGGGTTCATCGGCCTGGCCACTGTCATCTTCGGNAACTGGCAACCGGTAGGTGCTTTCCTTGGCTCGATGCTCTTCGGTTTCGCTGACGCTCTGCAACTCCGTGACCGCACCGCGGTACACGCCCTCTTGCTGTTAGTCGGCGTAGCCCTGGCTGCTCTGGCCGTGCGAGCAGTCCTTCGACGTCGACCTGCAGCGGGGACTGGGTTCGCTGCCCTAGCCCTCGTCGTGCTGTGGTGGTACTCGGTAAGTGAAGAGGTCATGCGTGAACTGCCGCCAATCACCCCCCACGTCGCCACTCTTCTGGTCCTGGTGTTCGCCTCAAGCCGTCTCCGCATGCCGGCCGCCATTGGGCTTCGATACCGGCGAGGCCAGGAGTGAGCGCGGCGAGCACCGTCCTGGACGAGGATCGTCGGGAGGCCTGGGAACGCGACGGCTTCGTGGTCCTACCCGGGTTCGTGCCACCCGACCGGGTCGAGTCCCTCCGCCGCCGCATCGACGACCTGGTAGCCGGCTACGCCTCACAGGGCCTACCCGACGGCGCGGCCACCGTGTTCTCCACCACCGAGCAGACCCACGCCCAGGACAACTGGTTTCTCACATCAGCTGACGTGATCCGTCCGTTCTTCGAGAACGGGGCCTTTGACGCCGACGGAAACCTGGTCGCTCCAATGGACCGGGCTCTGAACAAGATGGGCCACGCCCTGCACGACCTTGACCCGGCCTTCGACCAGTTCTCCCGGACGACCGACCTGGCCTCCCTGGTGGCCGAACTGGGCGTCACCGATCCACTCCTCCTGCAGTCCATGGTCATCTTTAAGCCCCCCCGGATCGGCGGGGAGGTGGTCTGCCATTGCGACCACTCCTTCCTGTGGACCGACCCCCAGACGGTGGTTGGCCTCTGGTTCGCCCTTGACGACGCCACGGTCGCCAACGGCTGCATGTGGGCCATCCCGGGAGGACACGTCGGTGGCGCCCGGACCCGGTTCCGACTCGACGGCACCGGCGGCACCACCACCGACGTCCTGGACCCCACGCCGTACGACCACGGCGACCTGGTGCCGGTGGAGGCAGAAGCTGGAACCCTGGTCGCCTTCCACGGATGCCTCCCCCACTGGAGCGGCGCCAACACCTCGGACCGCCCNCGTCTCGCCTACACGNTGCACGTNATCGACGGAACGGCCCACTACCGGGCCGACAACTGGCTGCAGCGNGGTGCAGACCTNCCGCTTCGCGGCTTCGCCTGACCTCCGCACCTCCGGGCCTGNTCCACAACCCCGGGTAACCTGCACCATGNAAACCGTGGCACCGGACCGCGACCTGATCCACCAGGCACCCAAGGTCGTCCTCCACGATCACCTGGACGGCGGGCTACGGCCCACCACCGTCGTTGAGTTGGCCGACCTGACCGGCTACCGGGACCTGCCCACCACCGATCCGGCCGAGCTGGCCGCCTGGTTCCGGAGGGGCGCCGACCGGCGGGACCTTGGCCTCTACCTTGAGACCTTCGACCACACCGTCGGGGTCATGCAGACCGCTGAGTCCTGCCACCGGGTGGCTGCCGAGTGCGCTGCCGACCTGGCCGCCGACGGATGCGTCTACGCCGAGGTCCGCTTCGCCCCCGCCCTCCACACCGACCGGGGCATGGCGCTGGACGAGGTGCTGGAGGCGGTCCTGGCCGGGTTCGCTGACGGCTCGTCGGGAACCAACCTGGTCATCCGGACCCTGGTGACCGCAATGCGCACCTCGACCGACTCGATGGCCGTGGCCGAAGTGGCCGTCCGGTACCGGGACCAGGGCGTGGTCGGGTTTGACATCGCCGGCCGGGAGGCCGGTTACCCTCCGACCCTCCACTTGGAGGCATTCCAGTACCTGCAACGAGAGAACTTCCACTTCACCATCCATGCCGGGGAGGCCTTTGGACCGGCCTCTATCTGGGAGGCCGTCCAGTTCTGCGGGGCCGAGCGGCTGGGCCACGGGGTGCGAATCGTGGACGACATTGAGGTGCCTGGCGATGCCCCGCCCCGCCTGGGTCGCCTGGCCTCCTTCGTCCGGGATCGCCGGATCCCCCTCGAGCTCTGCCCGACGTCCAACGTTCACACCGGAGCGGCAGTCGACGTGGCTGCTCACCCCATCGGGCTGCTCCGGGACCTGGGGTTCCGGATCACTGTCAACACCGACAACCGCCTGATGAGCGGCGTGTCCATGACGTCGGAGATAGCCGCCGTCGGCGAGGCTTTTGGCTGGGGGCTGGACGACTTTCGGTGGCTGACCATCAACGCCATGAAGAGTGCTTTCCTGCCGTTCAACGAGCGCCTTGCCCTCATCAACGACCGGATCAAGCCCGGATACGCCGCCCTGTCAGCCTGACTGGCAACCATCGGACGGTGTCCGACACTCGTCCCCGGGGCCGATGACCCGGAGTTCGGTCGACGGGCCCCGGAGCAAGTCCCGGCTCAGGCTCCGGGTTCCAGCGTGGCGAGGACCTCGGCCAAGTCCTCGACGGTGGTCCGGGGGTTGACGATGCAGACCCGCATGGCGCCAGTTCCGTCGACGGTGGTCGGAGTGAGCAGGGCCGTGCCGTCGGCCAGCAGGCGGTCGCACCAGGTCTGGTAGTCGGCCAGGTCCCAGCCTGTTCGTCGGAAGGCCACGACCGAGAGTTCGGGCTCGACCAGGAGTTCCAGATGCGGGGCGGCGACNACCAGGTCTCTTACCGCCCGGGCCACGTCCAAGGTGTGCTCNATGGCGTCCCNGTAGGCGTCGGTCCCATGGACGGCCAGCGAGAACCAGAAGGGCATACCTCGGGCCCGACGGGTCAGGACGTGCGCGTAGTCGCAGGGGTTCCAGACCGTGTCGTCGATAATCGGCTCTAGGTACCCGGCGTGCTGGGTGTGGGCCGCCCGGGCCACCGGCGGATCCCGGTAGAGCAGCGCCGCACAGTCGAAGGGCGAGAAGAGCCACTTATGGGGGTCGACCACCAACGAGTCGCACCGTTCGATGCCGTCGAACCGTCTGCGGACCGACGGGGCGGCCATCGCTGCGCCGCCGTAGGCGCCGTCTACGTGTAGCCACACACCGGCTTCGGCGCAGGCCTCGGCGATATCTTCGAGGGCGTCAACGATGCCCAGGTTGGTGGTGCCTGCCGTGGCGACGACGGCGAACACCTCGGTGCCCGCCGGTCGACCGGTGATCGCCTCGGCCACGGCACTGCCGCGTAGCCTCCGGTCCCCGTCGACCGCCGCCAGGATGACGTCGACGTCCATGACCCTTGCCGACGAGTCGACCGAGGAGTGTGTGCTCTCCGAAGCGACAACAGCCCATCGGTCAGGGCGGGGCCGTCGGGCCGCGACACGCTTCTGGATTGCCTCGTACCGTGCCGTAACCAGGGCCGAGAGGTTGGCCATCGTGCCGCCGGTGACGAAACAGCCGCCGGCCGAAGCGGGCATGTCAGCCAGGTCGGCGATCCACCGCAGGGCCTGGTTCTCGGCAAAGACCATGCCGGCACCGTCCAGCCAGGTCGAACCACAAAGCGAGGAGGAGCCGAGCACGAGGTCGAACGCCGAGGCCGCCTTGGTCGGGGCTCCGGGAACGAAGGCCAGGTACCGGGGGTGGTCGGCCGAGATGGAGGCCGGCGCGAGGTGGTCGGCGTAGCGGCGGAGCGCCTCGGAGCCACCGAGACCCGCCGGGGTGATCGTCTCGCCGACCAGCGCATAGAGCTCCTCGGCACTCATCGGACCGTCCAGCGGGGGCTCGTTGCGCAGACGGTCTAGGGCGTAATCGAACACCGACCGTACGAGTTCCTCGCTCTCGTGGTCGAACTCGTGCATGCTCACCGCCGAGAGGATAGGGGCCAGGGGTTGAACCGCTCAGGATCGCCTCGGTCCGTTAGTCCGGCCACCCTGGACCGTCGATCCGGTCCGGATCCTGCCTCGCATTGCCCGACCCCGGGTGCGGCTACCTACCCTGTGGGATGACCGAGAACGGGATCGATTCCCCCACGAGGCAGGGAACACGCACGCTCTCCGAGGCGCGCTCTCGCCAGATAGTCGCCGACGCCGGTATCCCGGTATCGGATTGGGCCACGGTCGGTGACCCGGACGCCGCGGTTGACGTCGCCCGTTCTGTTGGCCTACCGGCGGTCATCAAGTTGTGCGGTGATGCCATCGCCCATAAGACCGAGCGGGGCCTGGTCCGCCTGTCGCTGACCTCCGAGGANGAGGTCCGGAAGGCAGCAACCGATTTGCTAGCCGCCGCCCGGCCNGAGGACGGGCCAGTTGAGCTGCTGGTCTCCACCATGGTCCGGGGNTCCCGGGAGCTGATCGCCGGAATGGTCCGCANCCCGCAGTTCGGCCCGTGCGTNATGCTCGGGGTGGGCGGCGTACTGGCCGAGGCNGTAGCCGACGCGGCCTTCCGGTTGGCACCGTTGGACCGCCTCGACGCCCACGACCTGATCAANGACCTAGGTGCCCAGGCCCTACTCGGAGAGTTCCGCGGTGANCCAGCCGTGGACCGCCACGCCCTGGCCGACATCCTTTGCGCCCTGGGTGACCTGGCCACCGACCCCGACGTGGCCTCGGTGGACCTGAACCCGTTGATCCTCGTCGACGGCCAGGCCGTCGCCGTGGACGCCCTGGTCGAGACCTCCCGGGACAAGGACCCCGCCTGATGACCCGGGACCTGACCCCGCTGTTTGAACCCCGAGGGGTAGTGGTCACCGGGGTGTCCAGCCATCCGGGAAAGTTCGGCTTCGTGACTCTCCATAACCTGTTGTCCTGCGGCTACCGGGGCGACGTGTTCGCCGTGGGCCGTGGTGAGGACACCATCTTGGGCCGGCCAGTCCTGGCCTCGGTCGACGCCGTCCCCCACGGTGCGGCGGACCTCCTAGTGGCGTGCACCCCGGTGTCGGCCAACGAGGAGATCATTCGATCGGCGGCGGACCGTGGCGTCCGGGCCGTATTCGTGGCCGCTGGCGGTTACGCCGAGGCGGGGCCCGAGGGGGCCGAAGCCGAGGCCCGGCTGGTGACTCTGGCCGACGAGTTGGACCTGATACTGGCCGGGCCCAACGGCCAGGGTGTCACCTCACCACCGGTCGGTCTGTGCGCACAGATCGTGGCCCCCTTCCCCTCCCGCGGTCGGATCGGTGTCGCGTCGCAGTCCGGCAACTTTGTGTCGGCCTTCCAGAACTACGCCAACCAAACGGGCGTCGGCCTGAGCCGCTCGGTGTCGGCCGGCAACGCGGCAGCCACTGGTGTCGCCGACTACTTGGAGTGGTTCGCCGACGATCCGGAAACCGACGTCGGACTCTGTTACGTGGAGGGCCTGGACGACGGCCGAGACTTCTTCGAGCGAATCCGGTCGGTGACCCCCCGGATGCCCGTGGTGGTCGTCAAGGGTGGGGCTACCCACGGTGGCCAGCGGGCTGCCGCCTCCCACACCGGCTCCCTGGCCACCGACGACCGGGTGTTCGACGGTATGGCCCGCCAGGCCGGAATGATCCGGGCGGCCACTATCGAGGCGGCCTTCGAGGCGGCGGCTACTTTGGCCACTCAGCCCCTGCCGGGCGGGAACGGTGTCCTGGTCTTGACCACGGCCGGAGGCTGGGGGGTGGTCACCGCGGACGCCGTGACCTCCCATCCCGACCTGGCCCTAACCGCCCTGCCTGCTGACCTGCTGGCCGCCGTGGACGCCCTGCTCCCGCCACGCTGGAGCCGGAACAACCCGGTGGACCTGGCGGGGGGCGAAACCCGGGACACCATCCCCGAACTGCTCGACTTGGTGGCCGGCCACCCGGCCGTCGACTCAGTGGTCCAGCTGGGCCTGGGCATCCAGGGCAACACGGCGGCACTGACCCGCGACGGCCCCTTCCATCCCGACTATGGCCTGGACCGCATCGTTGATTTCCACGAGCGTCAGGAGCAGCGGTACGCCGAAGCAGCGGTGGCGGCCGCCACCACTCACGGCAAGCCGGTGCTAGTGGCCTCGGAACTGGCCGTGGCCCAACCGGACAATCCCATGGTCACCGCCGTCCGGGAGTCGGGACGGCTCTGCTACCCGTCAGCCGACCGGGCCGTGGTCGCCCTCGGCCACCTGTCCCGCTACGCCGCCTGGTGTCGGGCCCGTACCTGAGCCCTTCGGCGCTCAGCTCCGCCGGACCGAGCGTAGGGCGGAGGCCAGGTTTCCCCTGGGTCCCACCGACACCTCGGACAGCCCCAGGAAGGCGGCCAGGCGGTCTAACTCGGCGGAGAGCTCGACGGCCACCCAGTCCCGGTCGACCCCCTCTTCGGCATACGTGCCGCGGGCAAGGAGCCGGCCGGCGGCCCGGTCGGCTTTGAGGTCCACTCGGCCCACCAGGCGGTCGCCTAAGAGGAACGGCAGCACGTAGTACCCGTACTCCCGCTTGCCGGCCGGCACGTAGATCTCGATGCGGTACCGGAAGTCGAAGAGCCGCTCGGCCCGTGGCCGGAACCACACCACCGGGTCGAAGGGCGACAGGAGGGCCCGGGCCGCCACCGACCGGGGGCGGGTCGCGTCGGGATGGAGGAAAGCGTCGTCGCGCCAGCCGTCCACGGTGGCCGGCACCAGGCGACCCTGGTCCACCAGATCGTCCAGCCGTGGCCGTGCCTCGCGGAGGCTGATCCGGTGATAGTCAGCCAAGTCAGCAGCCGTCCCCACCCCGTGGCAACGTCCTGCTTCCTCCAGCAGATCGGCCTGGGCGTCGGCTTCCGAGGGGGTGGGGCGCGCCCGGACGGAAGCTGGAACGACCTCGTCGAACACCATGTATGTGCGCTGGAAGTTCCCGACTCGCCGGCTCCCCACGTCGCCCACCCGGAACAGCCAATCCACGGCCCGCTTGCCGTCCGAGCGTCCGTCCCACCAGGACCCGGTCCGGGGACGGGGGTCGGCGAGGTCGGCGGCGGTGATCGGCCCCCGGCACACCACCTCGTCGAGGACGGAGGCCACGTAGTCGGCCCGCTTCTTGGCCAAGGCGGCCAGGCCAGCCCACGTCTCCCCCGCCCGGGCCCGGGCCCGGAGCCACCGCAGAGAGGGTTCCCGGTCGACGGGCAGGATCGATGCCTCGTGTAACCACGCCTCGAACATTTCGCCGGAGTGCCACAGCCACTGGTCCAGGGCCGCACGGTCGTAGACGCCAAGTCGGCTGTAGACGGGCAGGTAGTGGGAGCGGCAGACGGCCTGCACCGAGTCCAGTTGCAGCAGACCGAGGCGCCCCAGGACCCGTCGGAAGTGCCGGACGTCGACCCGCCCGGAGGGTGGACGGTCGGCGAACCCCTGGGCGGCCAGGGCAATGCGCCGGGCCGCGGCCAGGCCCAGGTGGACCGGCCGAGTACTCACCGAACCGGGGTCAGACGCCGTCGGCCAGGCCACCCCGGAAGGGCAGCAGGTCGTCGAAGTCGCCCTCCCGCCCCTCGGCCTGCGCAGCAAACGCCTCGGCCATGTCAGCCGATTGGAACATGCCGGCCTGCCAAGTGGCCATGTGGTCCAGTGAGTCGGCCGTGGAGTGGTCCCGGGCGTAGGTGATCATCTGCTTAGACCCGTAGACGGCCAGCGGCGACCGGGAGGCGATGGTGCGGGCCACCTCGTGCACGCCGTCCAGCAGGGCCTCGTGGTCGTCGTAGACCTCGTTGACCAGGCCAACGGCCTTCGCCTCAGCGGCCGGCATCCGTCGACCGGTGTAGGCCAGCTCACGGCACACACCTTCAGGGATAAGCCTGGGAAGCCGCTGCAGGGTGCCCACGTCAGCCGTCATACCAATGTTGATCTCCTGGACGCAGAAGAAGGCGTCCTCGGTGGCGTACCGCATGTCGCACGCCGTAACCATGTCGACCGCCCCGCCAATGCAGCCACCCTGGACGGCTGCCAGGACCGGCATCCGAGCCTTCTCGAAGACCGAGAACGTCTCCTGAAGGTGCAGGACGTTGGCCCGCAGGTTGGCCCGTAGGCGACCCGTCTCGCCCTCGGGACGAGTGCCGCCGAATACTGAAAGGTCCATGCCGGCAGAAAAGTGGCGTCCCGTGGAAGCCAGCACCACCACCCGGGCCTCCCCGGTAGCGTCTAGGTCCCGCATCAGGGCCGGGAGCTCGTCCCAGAAGGCGGGAATCATCGTGTTCAGCTTCTCGCCACGGCTAAGAGTGACCGTGGCGACGCCGCCGTCCAACTTGACGTCAAAGCAGGTGTAGCCGTCGCTCATGACCCGGACGGTACCCCCGGGTTCCTCGTCCCACCCGATCGGAGCGGTGAACGCCTCGGTCAGCCCAGGATCGACTCGGCCACGGCCACCAGGTCGTTTTCCGGCCGGGCTCCCAGGTGGCTAATCACCTCGGCCGCAGCGATACTCCCCAGCCGGGCCGCGTGGGCTAGGTCGGCTCCCTGACTGAGGCCGTAAAGGACCCCGGAGGCGTACAGGTCGCCGGCCCCCGTGGTGTCGACAACGGCGTGGAGTTCGTCGGCCACCACTGGGATCCGTTCGGACCCGTGGACGACCAGCGACCCCCGCCGTCCCAGCGTCACAAAGGCCAGGTCCACCTCGCTGGACACGGCATCGATCGCCACGTCCACGTCGTCCACCTGGAACAGCGAGCACATCTCGTTGCCGTTGCCGAACACCACGTCCACCCGGTCGGCCAGCAGGCCCCGCCACTCGTCGCGGTGCCGGTCCACGCAGAATCCGTCGGAAAGGCTGAGCGATACCGTCCGGCCGGCGGCGTGGGCCACGTCCATGGCGCGGCGGATCGCCGCCTTGGCCTCCTCGGTATCCCAGAGGTAACCCTCGCAATACAGGTGAGAGGCCGAGGCCACCAGGTCGGGGGCGACATCGTCCGGCGAGAGGTGGGAGGAGATCCCCAGGTGTGTGTTCATAGTTCGCTGCGCGTCCGGGGTCACCTGAATGAGGCACCGTCCCGTGGGATCGGCGCCGGCCACCCCAGGTACGTCGAACCGGACACCCACGTGGCGCAGGTCCCTCCGGAAGACCTCACCCAGGAAGTCGTCGGCCACCTTGCCGATGTAGGCCGCCCGCCCACCGAAAGACGCCACGCCGACCATGGTGTTGGCCGCCGACCCGCCCGACTCCTCCAGTCCGGGCGGCATGGCGGCGTAGAGCTCGACGGCCCGGTCGGCGTCGATGAGCGTCATTGAGCCCCTGGCCAGGCCGTACTCGACGACGAATGTCTCGTCGACCTCAGCCAGGACATCGACGATGGCGTTCCCGACGCCCACCACGTCCAGCGCAAGGTCTCCCACGGCCTCTCCCACGCTGGCCTCCCCCGGGCCGTAGGACTGGCCCCGGTGACCGTCCGACCGACATCATGCCCGCTACACGTCGGCGAAAGGTACCCGCCCGGCCGGTACGCTCGCCGCCCGTGGCCGACCACCGCCTCCCCAGGAACGTCCTACCCCGCCACTACGAGTTGGAGTTGGCCCCCAACCTGGTAGCCCACACCTTCGACGGGACGGTGGTCATCGAAACCACGGTGGTGGAGCCCACCGACCGGATCACCTGCAATGCCGCTGAGCTGGTTGTCCACGAGGCGATGGCCGTGGTGGCCGAACGACGCATCCCCCTGTCGGTCACCGTGGACGAGGCTGACCAGCGGCTCCACCTAGACGCCTCTGAACCGTGGGCCGTCGGGCCGCTCCGGTTGGAGGTGTCGTTCTCAGGAATCCTGAACGACCGGCTAAGAGGCTTCTACCGGAGCACCCTGGTCGCCGACGACGGCACCGAGCACACCATCGCCGCCACCCAGTTCCAGTCCACCGACGCCCGCCGGGCCTTCCCGTGCTTCGACGAGCCAGACATGAAAGCCACCTTCGGGGTGTCGCTGATCGTCTCCGAGGACCTGCTGGCCGTCTCCAACGGTGCCCAGGCCTCGCGTACCCCACTGGGTAACGGCACCGACCGGGTGGCGTTCGTCGACACCATCCCCCTGTCCACCTACCTGGTGGCCTTCGTGGTCGGGCCGCTCGAGGCGACCGAGCCGGTCGACGTGGACGGCGTGCCAGTCCGGGTTGTCTACCCGCCGGGGCGGGGCCACCAGACGGCGTTCGCCTTGGAGGTGGCCACCCACTCGCTTCGGTGGCTTGCCGACTGGTACGACCTGGAGGTACCGGGAGGCAAGGTCGACCTGGTCGCCCTGCCCGACTTCGCCTTCGGCGCCATGGAGAACCTGGGCTGCATCACGTTCCGCGAGGTCCTCCTACTGGTCGACCCGGACGAAGCCGACCAGCGGGAGCTGGAAGCCGTGGCCTCAGTGGTCAGTCACGAACTAGCCCACCTCTGGTTCGGTGACCTGGTCACCATGCGCTGGTGGAACGGGATCTGGCTGAACGAGGCCTTCGCCACGTTCATGGAAGTCAAGGCGGTCGAGGCGTGGCGACCCGACTGGGACATGTGGTCGGGCTTCTGTGCCGACCGGGCCGCAGCCTTCGACGTGGACGCCCTAGCCTCCACCCGCCCCATCGAGTACCCGGTGGTCACGCCGGCCGACGCCGAATCCATGTTTGACGTCCTGACCTACGAGAAGGGTGCCGCAGTGGTCCGGATGCTGGAGCAGTTCCTCGGCGAGGAGACCTTCCGAGACGGTGTCCGGCGCTATCTGTCGGACCACCTCGGGGGAAACACCGACAACGCCGACCTGTGGGCGGCTCTGGAAGCGGCCTCCGGCGAACCGGTGGGCGATCTCATGGAAAATTGGATCTTTCACGGCGGACACCCACTAGTCGAGGTAACGGAGGACGACGGCCGGTGCACGCTTTCCCAACGGCCGTTCCGCTACGACGGCCGGGACGACGGCACGCGATGGCAGGTCCCGGTGCGGCTCCGGACCACGGTCGGCGAACACCGGGTGCTGCTCGGTGACCGGCCGGTGATCGTGGAACTGGACGGCCCCCTGCTCACCGGTAACGCCGATGCGACGGGCTTTCACCGGACCTCCCTACCCGCAGCCCCCCGGCCGGCCCTGCTGACCGCCGCCGAACGGGCCATGGCCGTAGACGATCGGTGGGCGGCCACCCTGGCTGGCCACCACGACCCGGCGACCTTCGCCGCCTTCGCCACCGCCTTCGCCACCGACCTCGACCTGGCCGTATGGCAGGCCGTCCTGCGGGCGCTCGGGACGATGGACCTGGTAGCCCCCGAACGCCACGAGATCCTGGCCGCCGAGGCCCGCTCTCTACTGGAGGGGGTCGTCCACCACCTCGGCTGGGA
>JGI24816J26688_1000220_pt1 | contig 13788 bp, 15 predicted proteins | sample METZYME_3_250m_FD_26688 | JGI IMG/M metagenome (IMG submission 26688)
AGGAATTTTGCTAAACCCGAACTTTTTGCTTCTTTTTGAGCAAAACGCGGTTCCTGATTTTTGACCAGTTCAATGTAGTGGTTGATACTGACTTCGATACGATCAAAGAATGGCTGTGGATAGACTCCCAGGAAAATAGTCCAGAAAACCAGAGGAACGAGGACAACAACTTCCCGTAGTGAGAAATCATTAAGATTTTTAACGAGATCTTTAGTCAGTGGTCCAAAAAGAACACGTTGTACCATCCAAAGCATGTAAATAGCTGCTACTAGGACCCCGAAAGCTGCAACAATTCCATACCAGATATTTACCCTGGCAGCACCAATCATGGTCAAAACTTCTCCAACAAAACCATTCAGTCCAGGCAAGCCAACAGAAGCCATGGAAAAGAAAACCAGGAAAACAGCAAATTTCGGCATGGTGTGAGCGACCCCGCCATATGCAGAAATTTCCTGAGTATGCGTCCTTTCGTAAATCATTCCAACAGTGAGGAACAGTGCGCCGGTGACAATCGCATGGTTTATCATCTGAATCCAGCTTCCGGATAGACCCTGGATATTGAGTGCAAATAATCCCAGCACAATATAACCCATATGTGCAACTGAAGAGTAGGCAATAAGACGCTTTATTTGCGGTTGTACCATAGCCACAAGTCCCCCGTAAATGATTCCGATCAGGGCAAGTACCATGAAAATGGGTGTTAAATCAAAAACTGCTGCTGGAAAAATTGGCATCGCAAAACGTAAAAAACCATAAGGTCCAAATTTCAACATTACTGCTGCCAACTGCACTGAACCTGCAGTCGGAGCCTCATAGTGTGCATCCGGAAGCCAGGTGTGCAGCGGAAAGAGTGGTATCTTTACAGCAAATGCTGCTGCAAATCCAAGAAAGAGCCAGAATTGTGTTTCAGGTGGAATCTGCATGCCGTACCAGTCAAGAACACTGAAGGACCATGCTCCGTTCAAATCCAGATAAATGTTTGCTGTATAGAGCAAAGAAATCAGCATCAAAAGCGAACCCAGCATTGTGTAAATGAAAAACTTGATGGTGGCATAGAGTCGGTTTGGACCACCCCAAATTCCGATTAGTAAATACATTGGTACCAGCATCACCTCAAAAAATACATAAAACAACACTACATCCATTGCCGCAAAACAACCGAGCATTCCGATTTGCAGGAGCAGCATTTGAATTTGGAACTGCCAGTTGCGCTTCGCGACATTCCATGAACCGAGCAGTGCAAGTGGAGTGATGAAGGTTATAATCAGAAAAAAGAAAAGATTAAGTCCATCCAAACCTAAAAAATATTCAATGTTGAATTGAGTAATCCATGGTATGCGCTCTACCATTTGCAAGTCTGCAGTACTGGAATCAAAATTAAACCAGAGGTGCAGACTCAGCAAAAAAGAAATGCCGCTGCTGAAAAGCGCACTTACTTTGGCAGGAATACCGTTTCCCTCATCACGGAAAATGGCCGCTAAGGCTATGCCCACTATTGGTGAAAAGATTATAAGAGAAAGTATTGGAAGTACTGAAATGTCCATCTGAATTGGTTAAAAATGTTTGAGGTGAAGGTTTTAAATTAAGCTAGCGTGATTGTAAAACTTCGCAAATACTTTCTACTTCATGAAATTGTATACGCATAATAGTTTTGAGAAAAAAATCTATATATAAAACTAAGAGAATTAGCCACTTAAAGCAAGATCAATCTGAGTTGAACAAACATTGTTTTGCGCATCTAAGCATCATACTTCAATTCCCAAACGGGGCAACAAAGGTCTCATTAACTCACCAACAGTTTGATTTTCCATGAAACTCCATCTGAAACCTAATAACAAATCCAATGGATTAACTGCTACACCGGACTCCTCAATACAGCGTCCGCTGGTAAGGGCACTGGTTTGACAGCTCGAACTATTTCCTGCTCCAGAAAACCCAGTTTTAACCACTTCCGCCGAAATTCTGCTAGATATTCAACTTGTTCAAAGCTGCCGAAACAAATCAAAGCATTGATAAAACATAATGTCGTGAATGTTATAAATAATCCTGGACAGAGTGTGCCGGACTCCAACGCCTTTATGATTTTTTCTGGTGAAACTTCGAGCTGAAAATTCTGACTCTGCAGCATATCATCTTTGAACACAACGGTTTCCTGCCGTATTTTATTTTTGTGATGAACTTCAACGGTGAAAAGAGGAGTCTCTGGAGAAAATTCATCAAGCACTGTTTTACGGATTGTTGGTTCAAATAAAAAACGAAACAGAGGGTGTTGCGAATTTTTAAGAACCAAAATCAAATACGTACGAATAACCTCGTTAAGATCAAAATAGAGCACTGATTTGCCGGGCATGATTTTTCGCAGCTGAGCTGCACTAAACTGTGAAGCCCAGGCCGTGAACTCATCCCCCGGTTTTACAACGGGTACATATTTGCGAATTGGTTCAGCAATATACGGAAGAAGACTGGTTAGTTTTTCCGGAACTTTGCTTTGGTAAACACGGGAATCTCTCATACTTCCGGGAATGAATGAGATACGTCGTTCAGTTGAATCACGATAACGGTCTGATTCTGCACGTTTTAATTCAGCAAATCCTGGAGCTTTTGGGTCAATGACTGTTTCCAAGTCAAACCGATTACTAAAATTCAAGCATCCGGACCAGGCTGCATTTGCAAACGGGACCCCGGAAAAGGCTCCAACAAAGTATGTTTCTGCAACAGGCAAACCTAATAAACTTAAATGATGCAAGGCCAGAAAAGTTGGCCCCTCAGATACAGTCAAGTGAGTTGCCGTCTGCAAAACACGTGTTCTATCCAGTGCTGTAGAATAGGCTTTGGCTTCTATTTCAGTATAGCCTATTCTGCAAAACTCTGTTTCAAAAGCTTCCCGCAATTCTATTTCAAAAGGTGGAGGAGCAACCGGTTTTTCCCAGAGTTGGTCAGCATAATCAAGTAGAGGCGTCTCCCACACCTCACCCAATATTTTGGCAAGCTCCGGGCGATTTGCGTTTTGGAGTAAACGACAAATGGTTTTTGTGTCAAGTGGCATTTGTTATAACTTGAAAATTATTATTTGAATACATAGACTTTCTCTGTAAAGTTTCAAAGTTTCAAAGTTTCAAAGTTTCAAAGCTTTTATAGTATCTTGGACTCTATACCACTGTTAAAAATTTGCTGCCATTTTGACGGAATGTCAATCCCCAGGCGCGGACATGAAACAGATGCGGGCATTGACCTGACTGCAATGGCAGTTGAACAAAAACGTCCGGACATTTTCTTTTTTGATTGCGGAATCTCTATTCATGTAAGTGATGGATTTTATGTCGAAATAGTGCCGCGTTCCAGCATAATTAAGACAGATTTCATATTGGCAAATAGCGTCGGAATCATTGATCCTGACTACCGTGGACGAATCTTTATTCCCTTCCGCTATGTGGGTTCAGGTGACGGTATGCAAGCTGCAGAAGAACTTCTTCATCAGCGCATTGCACAAATGCTGGTTTGCAAACTTGAACCTTGCCGTATTGAAGCAGTCGACTCCCTTGAAGATTCTGTTCGCGGAGAAGGCGGCTTTGGAAGCACAGGACAGTAAGCAATAATCGGCTCTCTCAATCTTCAGCTTCGCTGATCGGTTTTACTTCGATATTCAGTACTTCCCAGCCCGGCGGGTTTTTCCGGAAAGTTAAAGAAACAGTAACCTCTTTTCCTGTCTCCTCGTCTCCAATACGTGCTCGTACCAGGGAAGGATTTTCAGCATTTTCCCGTAAATCGAGATGCATTTCCGGTTCCTCAATTTCTGGTGATTGCTTCAATAGTGAAATCAGTGGTTGATGTGAACGTATCGCCTGTTCGGCAGTCTGGTATGCAGCAGTTTTTTCTATACCAGAACGTTGGAATAAGATTGCAATCGAAAAAAAGCCAAACAAAATGATGTTGCCAAGTAATATACGTAAAGTTCCACGCATGGCTTTTTGGTCATCAAGTACAACTGTTTTCCACCATTTATCTGCCAACCGCCTGGCATAAGCATCTCGCAGGACTATCACGCCTTCAACAGGAAAGAGAAGCAGCAATATGTTTCTTTGCACAAGTACAGTTCTTGAGGGACGCTGTTCCAGATTCTCTATTTCCCTAATTGTCATTGCAAGCAGAAGCTTACCAAGGCTCCTGCCAAAAATATCTTTAAACAGTAAAATGAAGGCAATGCTTCCATAAAAAAACACTAAACCTGACAAATCTCGAGACTGCATAACTAAATCCCAATGTTCTTCACGAAATACCTGCACTAATGTATTTGCGAAAAGCAGGGCAAAAATAAAATCCAGCAACAAGGCAAACAAACGCTTGCCTTTGGATGAAACTTGCAGGCGGTTGTCATTATCCTGATTTTGATTTCCAGATTCCAGTTTAGATTCTAAACTCATGAGTTTTCTGAAAAATCATTTAAAAATTCATGAATCACATCAGCTACGGATTCAGGATTATCTAAATGTAAATGGTGATCTCCCGTAATGATACGGTGCTGTAAGTTTTTTACGTGAGGAATAAGTTCCTGCATCAATTCATTCCATTGATCTTTCTTCTCATTTTTTGCTTCAATCAGCAGTACCGGTGCAGAAATTTTCTGTAGAAAGGCACAGGCTTGTTCTTTTATCAAATAATGGCGTGACCTAATTTTCAAACTTGGATCACTGCGCCAGGTGAAACCGCCGTCCACAATCCGCAGTCCCCGTGCCACCAAAGTTCTTACAGACGACACAGCAATACTTCCAGTGTTATGGCGTACTTTTATAGCAGTTTCCATATTAGGATAAAGAGGCAATTTTTTATCTGAACGGCGTAGCCACTGATTAGTTGCTTCCCGTAAATTTTCCGGCATTTTCTCTGGTGCTTGAACTATTGAACCCAAGCCTTCAATTAACATAAGATATTTAATTTTTTCTGGAATTGTACCTGCCAAATAAGAGGCTATCCCTGCACCCATTGAATGTCCCAAGCAAGGAAAAATGATCCCATTTTAAAACTTCTGCTACTTCAAGTACATCAACGACCATATCTGTGAAATGATATGACGTTCCAGATGGACGATGATCTGAAAATCCATGTCCCGGCAAGTCAAGTGAGACTATTCTAAACTCCGGTAGGAATGGCGCCAAATGATCAAAGGTTGCAGCATTATCCAGCCATCCGTGTAAAGCAAGTACCGGCAGACCCTCAGGTTTACCCCAGCATTTTGCAACTAAACGTAAGGTAGAAGTTTGGATTTCTAATTCTTCAGGAAATTCTTGTGTCGGTTGAGCTAAGCGGTTGTTCATATTATTCATAATAAACCATTTTGCTGCAAAAATGCGGAAACTGTTTTTTGAAAAGATTCTGGCTGTTCAACATGCAGCCAATGTCCACAATTATTTAGCATCTTGACACTGCACTAAGGAAACAGTATCCGGATCTATTTATGATATTCAGTCTTGATATAATCGGAATTTGCACCACCAAGGAAAAGAGTTGATACTGAAAAAGTATTTTCCGGATTTAAATAGTTTAACAGTTCCGGTAAATCGGAAGCTATTTGCTCCAAACCGATTCGCCACTGAGATTGTCTCTCTTTACAAATTAAATTGGTCATAAAAAAGAAAGAATATTCTTTTCTCTCACTACCATCACATCATAAACCGACATATTGCTCAATCCAATCCGTTGAATTCATTTTGGCATTACTTATTCTAAAGACCTTAATAGACTTAATGTGTTTCGGGAATAATCAGGAGCCCTAAACTGTGGAATACTTTCACGGGATCAGTTAAAATGCTGTATTAAAACTCATTTACCAAGGTGCCAAGTTGAAAAATAATATTTATGCTAAATGGATTTTCGGGGCAATTTATTCAGATTCATGTTGGCTGGAACAAGCCAAAGAACAGTTGGAAAAGCAGAACTGGAAAATCCAGCACCAATCTCCGGAATTCACTTTTGACCAAACGGATTATTATGCATCAGAAATGGGCACTAGGTTGAAACGCCGTTTCCTGAGCGTCAGTGGTATTTACAGCCTGGAATCATCTGCTGATTGGAAATTAAGAATGGTGGAAATCGAAAATCGGTTCAGACACAACGGCAAGAGGGGAATAAACTTGGATCCCGGTTTTCTTGATTTACACCGTGTTGTATTACTTTCCGGAAAAGAAGGTCCGCAAAAAATTTATCTGCGGGATGGAGTATGGGCAGATCTTGTTTTGCTGAAAAACAAAGGGGGATATCGAGATTTAGCATGGACATTTCCTGATTTGCGGGATGGTCGTTACAATGATTTTTTTTTGAAGGTTCGTGCAGAGTTTAAGGCAGAAAAATCTCTCAGCTCAAATATTTCATGAAGTAAGACCATTTTTCAGGGAGGGTCCGAGAAAATTAGGGTCTTTTGAAAATAAATTAAGTTTGGTTCACGGTAAGAATTATTTACAAAATCATTTAGTAGTTTATAAATATTCAATGGAAATATTTCCAAAAATTGTTGTGGTAGCCGGACCAACGGCAAGTGGAAAAAGTGATTTGGCACTTCGACTGGCTCAGGAATTTGATGGAGAATTGATTTGTTCTGATTCAATGCAGGTTTACCGGCAAATGGATATCGGAACTGCTAAACCAACTCCGGATGTTCAAAAAATAGTTCCGCATCATCAACTGGATCTCATTGATCCAGATGAATCATATTCTGCCGGAAAATATGCAAGGGATGCTTCCAGTATTATTGAGAAGGTTGCGGCACGCAAACGTCTGCCGATATTGGTAGGAGGTACAGGTTTGTATTATCGTGCACTGATGTACGGGATCAGTAAAATTCCATCAATTCCAGAAAAACATAGAAAAAAAGTGACAGGCTGGCATTCTGAACATGGAACAAACTATTGTTGGAAAGAACTGCAAAAACTTGATCCGGAAGGTGCTGTGCGTCTGCATCCAAATGACACTGCAAGAATTTTGCGCAGTCTGGAAGTAGTGCTTTCAACAGGAACAACTCTAGCAGAATTTCAACAGGATAAACCGTTTGCGGAAGCTAAATATTCTTTTCATGCAGTTGCGCTTGAATGGGAACGTGATGTTCTCTATGAACGTATAAATCAGCGTACACACATCATGCTGGAGTCAGGATGGATTACAGAAGTGGAGAAACTGTTGACCCGTTATTCTCCTGAACTAAAACCTCTTCAGGCAATTGGTTATCGGGAGGTTATTCAGCATCTTCAAAACAAGTTGGAATGGGGCGCGATGGTCGAAGAAATACAAAAAAGAACTCGGCAATATGCGAAACGACAAATGACCTGGTTCCGTAAAGAAAATAATATCGGATGGCATAAACCTGATGACATTGACGAAATCTTGGATAAGATCAAAGTTTACCTTGAAAAATAGGTGTTTTTAGAGGCAAAATGATAGGATTGATTTCAACTTAAATTTATAACAATCATTAAAAAAACTAAAGGAGCCTTTGTGAAAACCTATACCGTTGATCATCAAAACTACCGTATATTCAAAACTGGAATTGGTGCTAAAAAACAATTTGTTCATTTCCAGTGGGGAAAGTTCGATTTCAGAATGAGCTTTATCATCTTAACAAATATAAAACAGGACAATCCTGAAAAGACAATTTCTGCAAAAAACGGCAGTAAATATTTAATAGAGAAATTTGAAGTTCTCTACCAGAACGAATGGTTTGAGTTCATAAAACCAACTGCCCATGGCATGCAGTTAGAAGAAACTCTTTGGCACAGAAACGGACAAGATTATTACGTGGAATTTCCTAAAGATCTCAGTAGTGTGGCGTTGGAGATTTGTGCAGAAGAGCTAGAGCTGAAAGTCCTCCAGGACGTGGCAGCTTAAAAGAGTAAGTGATTTACAAAAACCAGAAATATTTATTGTAACGCCCTGTCCATGAGTTGAACAATAATTAACCAATTATTACAAATACAGTAATGGAAGAAGCTTCCCAAAACACGGAAACTGTGAAGAAAGTTTTTATTCAAACTTACGGTTGTCAAATGAACGAATATGACACCGAAAAAATGTTTGAAGTTCTCAAGCATCAAAATTACTTTCAAACAGACTCACGGGAAGATGCAGATTTAATTATTCTCAATACCTGCTCTATCCGTGAAAAAGCTGAGAATAAGGTTTACAGTGAATTGGGCCGCTTAAGGAAACTTAAATCCGTTAAACCGGAGCTGAAAATTGGTGTCGGTGGATGTGTGGCTCAACAGGAAGGTAAGGAAATTTTACGTAGGGAAGCTAGCGTTGATTTTGTTTTTGGAACGGATAATTTGTTTGAACTTCCTGAGATGCTCAAGAAAGTCAGCCGAGGTCAAGAAATAATTCAAACAAAACGACATGCTCGGCAGAAAGTGCGCAACTTCATTCCGGAATATGCATTTCAACAAACTCAACATCACGGAATCAAAGCACATTTGGCTATCACAAAGGGCTGCAACAACCATTGTTCTTTTTGTGTTGTACCATTTACACGCGGAATAGAAGTCAGCCGTGAACCAGAAAATATTTTAGCAGAGGCACAGCGTCTCACTTCTGCTGGAACAAGGGAAATTTGTTTGCTGGGTCAAAATGTAAATTCCTACAAGGCTAACGGAGTGGATTTTGTAGAGCTTTTACACCGCTTGGATGAGCTTGAAAATTTGCAACGTCTGCGTTTCATTTCTCCACATCCAAAAGATTTTCATGAAGAATTAGCTGATGCATTTGTAACTTTACCCTCTCTCTGCGAACAAATGCATCTGCCTCTGCAATCCGGATCTGATCGGATACTCCGTAGAATGAGACGCTGGTACACGATGGAAACGTTTTATGAAAAAGTGGCTATGTTGCGTGATCGACTTCCTGAGGCTACGCTTTCTACAGATTTGATTGTAGGTTTTCCCGGAGAAACAGAGGAAGAGTTTGAAATGACAATGGAGGCAGTGCGTACCATACGTTTTGATCTAATTTATTCGTTTAAATATTCAACGCGTCCAGGAACCCGTGCTGCAGAATATCCTGAACATCTTGCAGAAGATGTGAAATCAAAGCGGCTTCAAATTTTACTTGAAACTCAAGGAAAAATCGTACAGGAAAAAAATGAAGCCCTGGTTGGCTCCATTCAAGAGGTCCTGGTTCAAGGGAAACATTACCGCAAAAATTCTGTCACCGGACGTACACGAGGTAACCACTCAGTTCACATAAACGACTCCTGTGCTATAGCAGGAGACCTTTTGTCTGTTCGTATCACGGGTGTACTTCACAATTCCTTAGAAGCAGAAATTATTTCCACAAGTACTGTTTTAAGTTAATTTTATTAATAACCAGATTGGTCTCCAGGTTATTTTCAAGATTTGCTGGGAGTATGTGACCTTTATCTTATTTGGTTTGAGGACGTGTCAGTGGATTCGGCGCGGTGCGAGGTGATAATTTGCGTCCGCATAATTCATGATCACTGTAATTTATTACACGGCGCAAAGGTGGTTTTTCAGAAATGTGAATACAGCTGTCTCCATGATTTTTCCAGACTGCTGCGCTGCAGCCCAACACAGTTGTTGTACCTGCCACGAAAATAATTTTAATAAAATATCTGCGAATGGAAAATTTTATAAATAAAAATAATGACTTTGTTGGAAATAACATGGAAAAAATTCGCAGTTTGAGGAATCTTAGGATTATTATTGTATAAGTCAAACGTTTGTCCGAGCTAAAAATCTAGCTATTGTTTTAACTCACTATAAAAAATTCTGGTGTTTATCTGGAAGAGCAATCTGGATGCCACGTTTTTTTAATCTGATATTTACGAGTGATTGTGAACCGAATTGGTGTAGGTGTTTCAAAAGAGACTGATCCGGATGTTGCAATTGCAGAAGTATTGCACTCAGCAGTCAAACAGGCAAAACTTCCAAAAGTGAATTGGGTGCTGACTTTTTTTACTCCTGCACATTTTATCCATGCAGGACGTCTGCATGAATTGATTCGGGAGCAAACAAATTGTGATTGTATCACCGGTTGCAGCGGAATGGGAGTGCTTTCAGTACTAGGAGAAATCTCAAGTGGTCCAGGATTGGTTTTAATGGCGGGCTATACCCCGGAGCTACGTCCGCTCGCGATAGCGAAATACCAGGAACTTGAACACAGTGCTGGGGTTACTCAACAATTCCGTGAAACACTTGAGAACTTTGGTGGTGAGAAACCGCTATTTTTCTTCTTTCCGGATGTTTATCAGCATCAGCCGCACAATTTTATCAATATGTTTAATTTTCTCAAAAACCATCCGTCTGTATTTGGGGCAGGATCTTGTAATGACGGCAGCCAGGAAACTTCCATTCAATTTGGTCCAGATATTGTTACTCTCAATGGTGCAGGTGGATTAGCCTTAGACGGTGTGCCTGAGTTTAGTGCAGGAGTAACACAGTCCTGTGCGACATTCGAAGAGCCAATGTTTATCACCGAAACAAAAGACGATCTAATCCTTTCACTCGATGGGAAACCCGCTTTGGAAGTGTTTAACGAAGTAGCTAATGAATTGGGATTTTCAAATTTGGAGTTGGCAGCACAGCAACTGTTGCTAAGTTTCCCACTTGATCCTGAGCAGCCTGTTTTCACTGGAGAAGGCTCTATGGCCCGACATGTTACCAGGATTGACGCGGCATCCCAAGGCATCAGCACATCACAAATTGTTCACGAGGGCGGAGTTGTTTCTTTTGCCTATCGCAACAATGCAACTGCTGAACAAGATTTGCAGGCAATGCTTTCCCGTTTGAAAAACAAAAATACGAATACACCAACTTTTGGAATTTATTTTAATTGCGCATCTCGGGGCGAAGCGCTTTATGGACGACAAAATGTGGATACGCAATTAATTAGGGAAACGCTGGGAGAGTTTCCTCTGATAGGTTTTTTTGGAGGTTATGAGTTGGCGCAAATGCCCCAAGGAGTACAGTTATACACTTATACGGGCGTTCTTGTTTTGGTTTATCTAGAAAATAAATAACAAAACCCGGCAAGAACCGCTTAAATTACGTGAATATTTGTACATATAAAACCAAATAGAAAAATACCAAAAAAGAACCAGGTATTACCGATGTTTGCCAGTGTTCCATAAGAAAAAGTTTACTATAGTCAAAGGGTTATCTTGAAAAACTTACTGTATCGTTCTGCCAAATCTGTGGCTAAAAAGAGAGTTCTATTTTCGAATTATTTTTTTGGGATTGCAATTGCACTGTTGCTGTCCGGATGCGGTTATGTAATTGAAGGTAGTAATCCGGTACTGCCTAACGAAGCACAAACTCTTGCACTTCTTCCCATCCAAAATCAGACGTTTAAAGCAGGTTTGGAAACAGATTTGGTTGAGCAACTGAGTCGCTTGTTGCGCTCAAACAGTTCGGTAAAAATGTTGACTTCAGGACAGGCGGATCTCAGACTGAAAATTACTTTGCTAAAATTGAAAACAAGTTCCTCAGGATTGAGCAAAGATCAGATTTCAACAGGTGTGAAAGCGATATTACAAGGTGAGGTAATTTTGGAAGACATGCGTACTGGAAGTAAGGTGTGGGAGGAAAAAATGCTCCAAGTTAAGCTTTCTGAATCCGGAGGCAATGACTCAGACACTGTTTCAAGTGTTTCACTTTCTGGAAGCATACGTGAATTAATCAAACAATTTGCAAAAAAACTGTATAACCGCCTCTTTACCACTTTCTAATTTATGCTATAAGTATGAAACCCGCATATACTAAACGCATTCATAAAAATGACAGCATATTACAAAAAGATCATATTTGACAATCGCATCCATTTTTTTATTAGTGAAAGCTTCTGTTTAGTATAAAAACAGTCAATCCACATGTTGTAAAAAAACAAGCATGCATGACTCATTTGAAACCGGTCTTCCGCAAAATTCTGCAAATTACACTCCCCTTTCACCGATTACATTCCTAAAACGTACTGCCTTCGTCCATCCGCATCGGACTTCTGTAATTCATGGGAAGCATCGTTGGACCTGGGCGGAAACATACATCCGATGTTGCAGACTTGCTTCAGCCTTGAGCAAACGTGGTATAGGCAAGGGTGATACAGTGTCTGTAATGGCTCCAAATATTCCGGCTATTTTTGAAGCACATTTTGGGGTGTTGATGACAGGTGCTGTTTTAAACACTCTAAATATACGGNTGGAAGCAGAAACGCTGGCTAATATTTTTGAGCATGCGGAAACAAAAGTTTTACTGACCGACCGGGAATNTTCTCCACAGATCAAAGTGGCTTTATCCAAAGTGAAGCGGGANATCCTNGTGATTGACATTGATGATCCGGAAACGGANTCCGGAGAATATTTGGGTNTGCTTGAATATGAAGCTTTTTTGTCAGAGGGTGATCCGAAATTTGAAGCAGTGCTGCCGGAAGACGATTGGCAGGCGGTTTCACTGAATTACACATCCGGAACAACTGGAATTCCGAAAGGTGTAGTTTACCACACACGCGGAGCTTATCTGCTGGCAACCGGGAATGTGTTGGCCTGGGAAATGCCTCACCGTCCTGTATATCTCTGGACTCTGCCGATGTTTCATTGCAACGGCTGGTGTTTCCCGTGGACAATCACAATGCTGGGCGGGACACATGTCTGTTTGAGAAAAGTAACTGCAAAAAACATTTATAACTCTGTTGCTGAACACCATGTTACTCATCTTTTGCGGTGCACCGATTGTGATGAACATGATCAGCAATGCGCCAGAAGAAGAGCAGCGGGAATTGCCGCACAGGGTAGAAATTATGACGGCTGCCGCACCGCCGCCGCCGACTGTTATTGCCCAAATGGAAGAAGCCGGATTTAATGTTACACATGTTTATGGGCTGACGGAAGTTTATGGTCCGGCTGTTGTATGTGAATGGCAGGAGGCTTGGAACGAAAAAGACAAAACAACTCAAGCACAACTCAAAGGCAGGCAGGGTGTGCGTTATCATGTGCTGGAAGGATTGACAGTTGCGAATCCGGAAACACTGGAACCTGTTCCGGCTGACGGTGAAACAATGGGAGAAGTACTGATGAAGGGAAATATAGTCATGAAGGGCTATTTCAAAAATCCTGAAGCGACAGCACAAGCTTTTGCAGGCGGCTGGTTCCATTCCGGAGACATCGGAGTACTGCATCCGGATGGTTACATTGAGTTGAAAGACCGCAGCAAAGACATCATTATTTCTGGTGGAGAAAATATCAGCAGTGTTGAAATTGAAAACGTTCTCTACCAGCAAGAGGACATANTCGAAGCTGNCGTAGTGGCTCGTCCGGATGAAAAATGGGGTGAAGTTCCCTGNGCTTTTGTTTCATTGAAAACCGGTTGTTCGCTAAATGAGCAGAAAGTGATCGAGTTTTGCAGGACAAAACTGTCTGGATTTAAAATTCCCAAATACGTTGTTTTTTGTGAACTTCCTAAAACTTCCACCGGGAAAATTCGCAAATCTATCTTGCGAGAGCAGGCAAAAAAGTTATAGTCTTGTGAAGGTAACTTCAGGGCTGTCCTTTTATGAATCAAAAAATTCAACTGGTTTTGCCGGATTAAATAATTTTTCTTTCAAAATGGATAAAAGGGGTATGACCGAAAAAAAGTTTATTGAAGATTTAAATCTTAATGGATTGCGTGTCTTGACACGTGTTGATTTTAATGTACCCCTTAACAAAGATTTGCAAATTACCGACAATGGGAGAATTGAGGCCGCTTTGCCGACCATTCGGTACATCGTTGAACAAGGAGGAAAAGCGATCTTGATGTCGCA
>JGI24816J26688_1000223_pt1 | contig 13645 bp, 16 predicted proteins | sample METZYME_3_250m_FD_26688 | JGI IMG/M metagenome (IMG submission 26688)
CAGTCTATCCCTTCATTGGGCACACACACCGGACGTACATTAGCAAATAAATCCAATTCCTTGCGTAGGGCTACATTTGCGCTTTCAACATTTGGCCAGGGATCCCCTTTCCTTGGTGTCGTAGTAGGTCCTTTCAGTGTTACGTGACATTTTTTTATTTCTTCCAGCACATCATCCGGTATTGCCCGGCGCACTTCAGCTCGTTTTTCGATAGTTAAACCCTCAATAACCCGAAAGGTAATATTGCCTGAATCCATTGGCCCTTGTAGCAGACTTTCCAATACTCGCTGTGCTTCAGCAGCGATAAATGGACCGATCCCGTCTCCCCCAATGATACCTACAATAATAGGGTTCAATTCCGCATAATCAGTCCGAACTTCCCTGGCACTCATCTGGTCTACACGTGCCAGTTGATCCCGTAATAGGTTTTGGAAATGTACAGTTGCCTTATCTATATGTTTATCAGTCATGTTTACTACTAAGTTTTTTCCGTAGCTGCAGTCTTGTCTTTTTTTACTGGTTTATCATCTTTTTTCTTTTTTTTCTTATCTTTTTTATCCCCTTCAGGTCGATCCTTGTAATCAGTGAGATAAAAACCAGAACCTTTAAAAATCAGTCCAGAACCACCACTAATAACCCGAGTTACGTTGCAATTCTTTTCCACACAATCAGGTCGTTTTGTCAATGGTCTAGATGACATTGTTTGAAAGTTTTCAAACCTCTCACCGCACTCATTGCAAATATATTCGTATGTCGGCATAAATTTATGTGTTCTCGATTAATTCCAGAGGGAAATCAACTCAGGAATTTATAATAGTTTATATATTTAATTTAGACTTTAACTGCGCTTCGACAATTGCTGGAACATAAGCGGATATGTTACCATCTAGCGCCGCAATTTCCTTGACTACCGTCGAGTTTAAATGCATATATTTTTCATCAGGCATCATAAAAATAGTGCTGATTTCGGGTGCCAGTGAACGGTTCATCAGTGCCATCTGGAATTCATACTCAAAATCACTTATTGAACGCAGTCCCCTGATCAATGCTACCGCTTCATTTTCTTTGGCAAATTTTACAATCAATGTAGCAGTTGAACTGACCGAGATATTTTCCAAATGTTCAATAGATGCTTGGATCAGATCGATTCGTTCATCCACTGTGAATAAGGAATTTTTTTTGGGGTTATTAGCAATGGCAAGAATCACATGATCAAACAGACCGGCTGCCCGTTCAGCTATATCCAGGTGCCCATTGGTGATGGGATCAAATGTACCTGGATAAATAATTTTCTTCATACAGTTTTTGTCCAAATTGTAATCATAGTATCACCGAATTTTTTACTGCGACCTCCCACAGGAATCGATTCTCTAGATGATGTCTCTAAAACAAATCTACCATTATTTAATAATGTGGTTAAACATTTTTCCACAAGTTTGGCTATATCAATTTTTCCATAGGGCGGATCAGCAAAAATGATGTCATACTCATGCCGCACTCGCAAGTATTGGTACCAATCTTTACATATAACTTTCATGTCAACCTGATCCTGAAAGATTTGGCTGTTTACTTGTATTAATTTCACATTTCGTCTGTTGTTATCGACAAATGTGATTTCAGTTGCGCCCCGGCTGGCCGCCTCAAAACCAAGAATCCCACTCCCCGCAAAAAGATCGAGCACTGAATAATCATCCAAATCACCTAACATATCAAAAATACTTTTTCTTACCCGGGATGNAGTAGGTCGGTAGCTGGCTTTCATGATTGTGCGTATTTTTTGCCCTTTAAAACGACCAGCTAAAATATTCATGGAATAATTACAATATCCGTGGGATCATCNTTTTGTGGTTGCATTTTGGGATGAATAATGGAAAGATAGAATGTCCCCGTGGCTTCAGACTTTTCTGGATCCNCCTTATAGATCAGTTTTCTAATTAGNAGGTTACTCGCTATTCCAGATACCTTACTCAAAAAGTCCCGCACTTGTGTTTCGCCCTCCATTTGTACAATAAGAGGAGTTTGGATTTTATTAACTAATTTTTTGGGACTTTGTNCATTCAAACGAAGCGCAGGATAGTCTACTTTCAAAATACTTAAAATGGCATCAGCTGCAAGTTCTGCCGCTTGCGGCTCTGTAAAAAGATCTGTAAATATTAATTCAAGGTCAGTATAATGTTTATACCCTCCACAACAATCTATTACATCACGATTCGTCGAAAGTATCAGACCAATATCATCTGGTTGCCACCTAGGCATTTCGCCACCTACAAATTCCACGCTTAGGATTGTTTCACTTGACGAAATATAGGTTAATTGTCCAGGCTTTAAGTTAATAAATAACTTGATCAGACCTCGTTCTAACGCAGCAGATTGTAGCCAGATCTTTTCATCCCGGGGGAGCGCCTCACCAGTTGGCACATGCGAAGTTATTTTAGGAAGGAACCGTTCAAAAACCACACTTTTCTCTTTCAATTCATTGACCGCGTTAATGTATTCATATTCAAGACGAGGCCCTTTGCTAACTATTATTTTTTTATAATAGATCGTTCCTCCAAATGATCCCAGTAGTAGCAGCGCAGTGAGAAATGATATAATCTGTTCACTTGACCAATTAATATTAACCCTATTACTTATTATAGAATTTTGTTCACGAAAAAAAGAAATAATCTGCTGTCCTGGCAAACGAAACCTAATCTTTTTCTTTCTTACCAGTTTTTCTGGTGCCGGTTCATCGGCATTTTCTGCAGGAAGAACAGTATCCAAAATGATGGGGTTAGGCGCGATTTTCTCCACGGGTTCATCTTCTATTGGTAATGCAATACTTTCATGTTCATGATACAAACGGTCTACTACTCCATGAGGTTCAAACATGTTCAAGCCTACATTTATATTCGGATGGGNAATCATGGTTGATAAAACAATTTTATGGTCAAGTTTTAAANCGGGTTCTATTTTGATATCATCCATACGTACATCAGCAAATAATCTAGGTTGTTGAACCTTAAATCGTTCCCAATGTTTACTTCTGGCTGCAGACAAATCATCTAGACATATTGTCAAGGGCGGTTTATTCCGCATCGTGAATTTTGCACTTAGCAATTGTTGTAAAGAACTTTTATTGCCGAAGGAATCGATACACTTCAGGCCACTTTTACCATAGATTACCGTACCACCATTGATATTATCTCTATCCATATGAAATACATCGTAATGGGTACCAGTCAACTTAATGCTCATGATTGGCAGTTTTCCTAACGCAGCAATTACAGTCGATCTGGTGCCCAACCATACAGGATAACCCGAGAACGTTTGTAAAATCTTTTTTATGGCTTGGATAAGAAAATCATGCACGTAGATGATGTGTCCCTGGCGTCTGTCATTGTATAATTCAATAAATGCCTGAAACTTTTCTGCTGTTGATCCCCAGCGTTTATCTTTCTTCCATTCCACCAGGTTGATTATATCTGCATCAGACATATCCTGCTCAGTTTTAAATACTTCATGATATACAAGGGCATCTGTCAAAGATATAAGGATCTCATTACCCGTGATAAATACCTTATCATTGGCTTCCTGAATACCATTTATTAAATGATTGACCGCAAGTTCTTCGCGACTAAGATTTTCTACAAGCGAACCCTGTAGATCAACCGCTGTTATATTAACTAATAAAGGACTGCTATGTACCCGTGAATAATGGGCAAGTGATATCTGAGTGTCAGATATATAAAGGGCGATCACGCCAGCAGGTCACTGGTCCCAACTACGCGATCCGTCTTCAATATATCCGTGATTACGAGTCTTGAATGAAAATAAAAGGTACCTTCCCTCTTTATAAATGCCTTTTATCGGACTAGCAACCCGTAATACCTCGCCATCATCTTTTATATTGACCGCTATTTTTTCATTGGTCAGAGGACAGTAGAAGTTCGAGGAATCGGGCATGTAACTATCATAATACGATACCACTTCCGATCGCTGTTTCATCTCAAAGCCAAGATCCGCAATAAACCCGTCTTCGGTCAAAATGGTTGACAAATCTCTTTTTGTGACAAAGCTGGTATCATTTCGGTTCATTTCTGAAGAAAATAACACTACTGTATGAATGGTATCGATAAGCGTATCNCGGCGTGTCTTAAGAAAACCAAATGTTGTATCGAATTCTACGTCATATCCTTCCGGTATCAATACGTTCACACTATCCCCCNTTAATTCAAAGGTGCGTTCACCTAAATAGGTNGAATCGGCCATAACAGAATCACGGACAGCATTCACAACATTCATAGCCCAAAGTCCATTTCCTTCATATCCATCAGTCAAGATTTTATAAAAATATTCCACGTCATGTACAGTCTGGATATTAAATCTCGCATCCTCAGCAGCTCTTTTTTCTTCGACCCAGATGGCACTTGGCACATATATAGTGATAATCATGAATAAAAATGCAATTACAATGAATAGTTCTATCAGGTCTGAGTACTGTTTCCGCTTGATCAAATCCATTGTAGTAAAATTCCTTAGTTCAATATTATACGCGCTTTAACCTTATCGAGTGCTTTACTGCCAATTCCTTTGACATTCTTAAGATTCTCAATTGTGTTAAATCTGCTGATATTATTTCTTTAGCCTATAATTCGCTCTGCAGTCATCGGCACAATTGATGGTAATTTGACCAATTCACCTTTCCTGGCCGCATTAATATTAACCAAAATATGGGACGATTCTTTGCTCTTTTCTATTGTAGCATTAGTATTTAAAGTCATTGATTATTCTGAATATTCCAATAGACGAGAATTTTTAACAGCTTGAAATACCACTGTCTACTAAATTTCTTTTGGTATTGGACCGGTTTTTAGCAATGTATTATTATGCGCCATTGCTAATACTCCATCGGTTAATGCGACCAATAAAATTTTCAAAACAAATTTTTCCTGTTTTATTAACAACTTCGCTAGATTTTTATCTTTTTGAACATATCTTTTGGCACACCGTCTGTAACGGCCAAATCTTGGAACAATTTCCGCATATTTTTTGAAAGCTTTTTTGGCGTTTCAACTTGAATTTTCACCAATTGATCACCCCTACTAGATCGACGGACACCAGGAAATCCCTTTTTCCGCATTCTTAAAATTTGTCCCGCTTGAATNCCAGGCGGTATTTTTAGTTTTGCTTTCCCATCTAAGGTTGGTACTTCTAATGTTGTTCCCAAAGCTGCTTGCGAAAAAGCAATATGTGCTTCAATGATAACATCATCACCATTGCGTATGAAATAATCGTGTTCTTTTTCCTCAAACAATACGCTGAGGTCACCGGCCACACCATTAATATCTTCATTACCTTTACCACCTACAGTCATGTAATTTCCATTCTCAACCCCGGCAGGTATCTTAATTTTTATTGTTTCTTCTTTTTTGATCATTCCATCAGGCCCAGCGCCACTTGGTCTATTACCTATTATCTTTCCAGATCCATTACAATAAGGACAGGCCGACGAAGAACGCATTTGACCCAGTATTGTGTTTGATATTTGCGAAACCTGACCGTGTCCATGACAAGTGGAACAATTTGTAAATTTCGTACCAGGGGCTATTACAGATCTCTTGATCTTAATCGTTTTTTCCACGCCACTGGCAATATCCTCAAGTTTTAATTGTATCTGAATGCGTATATCCTTTCCTCGCTGACTACCGCCTCTGCGTCTTCCGCCTCCAAAAAAACTGCTGAATATATCATCGCCACCAAAAATATCCCCAAATTGGCTAAAAATGTCATCCATGGACATATGGACACCACCACCAAACCCGCTGCTTTGCTGTCCCATACCAACGCCAGCGTGACCAAACTGATCATATTGTGCGCGTTTATTACTATCACTCAACACCCCATACGCTTCAGCAGCTTCCTTGAATGTTTTTTCCGCTTCATTATCTCCCGGGTTTTTATCAGGGTGATACTTCAGTGCAATTTTACGGTAAGCCTTCTTGAGTTCAGAGTCGGAAGCGCCACGATCCACACCTAGAATTTCATAAAAATCCCTCATGATTTATTTACCACTACTTTGGCGTGGCGGATAACACGGTCTCTATACGAGTATCCTTTTTCAAAGACCTCAATAATCTCATTATCGTTTTTATCTTCTTCTTGCCGTACCATTAATGCATCGTGCAATTCCGAATCGAGTAAATCACCAGCTTCACCAAAAGGAGCAACATCCAGTTCCGAAAATATTTTTTCAACCTTGGATTGAATAAGAGACATACCTTCTTTTAAACTTTGATCAAGATCATCGTTGTTCTTTACAGCATCGTAAAGTCTTTCCAAATCATCTACAATACTGATCATAGACTTGATAACATCCTTACCTTCATACCGAATCAAATCTATAATCTCTTTTTCTTTCCTTTTTCGAAAATTTTCAAATTCTGCTTTCAAACGCAGTTGCTTATCCTCCACATCCGTAAGTTGCTTGGTTAATTGTTCTATGACGATTTTATCCTTATTAATCCTTGCAGCTGGTTTAGCGCCCTTTTTTACAGGTGCATTTTCTTTCTTGTATATTTTCTTCTTCTTTTTATCGTCTTTAGGAGACATTGCCTATAATTTCTGTAAAATTTGTTAATATTGTTTTTATTTGTTCGTATGGCAGCCGTGTTGGTCCCAATATTGCCATTTGACCGCGAATAGTTTCATTACCAAAGGGATTGGTCACTATTGAGCAATCGGTAAAATTTGAATCACCCATTTCCTTTCCAATCAGAATATTTTCACTATCAGCTATCAAATATTTATCAAAATATCCCTCCAAAGATTCTTCATTAAACAAGGCCATCAAGGTTTGCAATTTTTCAATTTTGTGAAATTCGGGATAATCTAATAATTGTGAAAATGATGACGTATAAATCAATTTGTCACCAGAAATAACAAAATGTTTATTGGAATTTTGAATTAACACCTGCACAATCTCATGATCATATACATCTGTTTCTCGCATCCGAACCAGTATCGTATCCTGAATTTCATCTAAAGACAGTCCCAGCAATCTTTCTTTCAGTGCTTGATTAATGACTTCAAGGACCGAGTCTTTTATAGCGAGATTAAGATTTAGCACAACGGAGCGTATGAAACCAGACTTTAAGGCCAATACCACCATGATACGATCTGAAGCCATTTGTACCAGCTCAATATCAGTTAAAATACTTCTTTGTTGATGGGAAACCATCACTACGCCAAAAAGACGGCTGATCTTACCAAGCATTAATGCGGTTGCCTGCAGCAAATCTTCAAGATTATCTGCGACTGCAGATAATCTACTTGAAACATTATCATATTCATCGATCATACTGGTGGTATTTTCCTGTATTAATGTATCTACATAGTACCTATAACCACTATCAGTAGGTAATCTTCCCGAAGAGGTATGCATATGTTTTAGCAGACCTTTTTTCTCCAAAGCTGCCAGCGTATTTCGAATTGTAGCTGGACTAATTGAATGAAAATAACGTTGGTACAATTTTTGCGAGCTGATTGGTATACCAGAAGATATGAAATCCTCAATGGTTGTTTTAAGAATCAAATTTTCTCTATCATTCAGTTCCATCATTTTTAATTTAATTATATCTAAGAAAATTAGATAATTATCTGCGAATATTTCAACAAGGCAACCACACTTCAGAAATTATGGTAGAAAGCGGGTCACTGCTAGCAAGCTTCCAATAAAACTTATTGATATTCCAATAAACAACATCCATGATAAGGCAGCAGGGTCCATTCGTATCGTCATTGCACTGAATTGGGTCAAGAAATTATTGCCTATCTGTAAAAATACTGCTAGTACCAGAAATGCAATCAATGATCCAACAAAACCTTGTAGAATTCCTTCGATTAAAAATGGTACTTTGACAAATGTATTAGTTGCGCCTATTATATGTAAATCCTGAACTAGGTCTTTCTTCGCATAAATCGTTAGTTTTATTGTGTTTAGTATGATAGTTATTGTGATAAGGATTATGCCAAATGATATCACTGAGAATATTTTTGTAAATCGACTATGGAATGCTTCAATGCTCTGAATGAGTTTTCCTTGGTGATCTATATTATCAATGCCTGGAAAACTCTCAATACTAGTAACAATTGGCATGATATCTAATTCAAAATTACCAGTTCTATTCAAATTAATTACGCAACTCATCGGCAGTGGATTACGTTGAATGTAATCCAAAATATTTTCTCCAAACTGTTTCTCAAATATTTTGGTAGCGCTTTCTTTATCGATAAATGTTGTATTCCTAACGCCGGATAAGGATCCAATTTGCTCGACCAATCCTAGCGCTTCATCCTTGGACAGACCAGCTTCGAAAAACACTTCGATTTTATACTTAGAACGTAAATAATAAATCAATTTATTCGTATTCTTGCCGANAATAAACAATGAGCCAATAATAATCATGGTCAGAAAAACTGAAAATACAGCAGCAAATACAGTCAATTTATGTCGTATTAGATTGCGAAAACCTTCGGCGAAAAGAAATAAGGCGCGGTCAAGCATCAGTTTTTTCGCAAAAGACCTTGTTGAATTTCCATAATTCTATGCCCGCGCCCTTTTATCAGGTTATAGTTATGGGAGGCCATCAAAACTGCGGTTCCTTCATGATTAACGGCTTCTAATAGTTTCAGCAGTTCGAAAGATGTAATTGGGTCTAGATTTCCAGTGGGTTCATCTGCAAGGATAATTTCAGGATCTTTTACCAATGCTCGCGCTATACAGGCACGTTGTTGTTCTCCGCCAGATAATTCATCTGGTGAATGATTTTCTTTTCCTACGAGTCCAACCTGATCGATCATATTTTCCACACGATCCGCTATTTCACTATGTCTTGAACCTATGACATAAAGGGGTAGTGCTATATTTTCATATAAATTCCGGTCACGTAGTAAATGATAGTCTTGGAATATCATTCCAACACTACGACGCAAAAAGGGAATTTTTCGTTTTTTGATTTTGTCAGATCGATATCTTCCTGTCGTAACCACACCACTTTGCGGCAGCAAGGCCATGTAGATTAATTTCATAATTGTGGTCTTTCCTGAACCAGTTGGACCAATTAAAAATGTGAATTCAGCATCATCAATAGTAAAGTTGACATTTTTCACTCCATAACCTTTCTCATAGGCATAAGTCACGTTTTCCATCTGAATCATACGTTAAATCTAAGATTTGTGTTAGCGCTTGTCCATGAATACATAATTGAATTCAGCATTTAAAACATCTGGAAAATAAACACACCATAACCTAATAGGAGGAAAATAGCCGTTCCTCGATGGATAGGTTGAGGCATAAGACCAATAGGGATTAATATCAATCCATAAACGACCATATAGGGGATTTCAAAGTGTATGATTTCTACAGGCGTTTCTAGCGGATTTATTATTGAAACAAGTCCTATCACTGATAGCAAGTTAAATAAATTGGAACCAATGATATTACCGATTGATATAGCACTTTCCTTTCGAAACGCAGCAATAATCGAAGTTGCAAGTTCAGGTAAGGAAGTACCCAATGCAACAATAGTCATACCAATAACTATTTCGCTCACACCAAAATAACGTGCAATATCTATCGCACCAGTGATAAATATATTTGCACCAAAAGAAAGCAAAAGGATTCCAAACATGACCTAGTAATATTGATTTTGATAANGGTACGNTTGGGTTTATTTGGCCAATTTCANTATCCTTTTTATTTGAGGAATGTATAATAGCAAACCAAGTATATGCTATTATACAAGCAAACAGGATCAGGCCCTCCATACGGATTATCTCACCATCCATGCAAAAGTAAGTAAAAAGCAAACATACAATCATGTAAATACCCAGGTCTATCTTCACCTGGGTAAATTTCATGGTAAGAGGAAATACAAGAGAACTTAATCCTAGGACCAGCCCAACATTAGCAATATTTGATCCGACAACATTACCAACTGCGATAGTAGTTGATCCTTCAAGTGAAGCCGCAAGACTAACAACCAATTCAGGTAATGACGTACCAAATGCAACCACAGTTAAACCAATCACAATGGTTGATAATCCAAAATATTTTGCTAATTGACTTCCACCTTTTACAATCCAATCGGCGCCATAGAACAACATGACACTGCCAGTGATCAAGTAGATGGACGCGATGCTCACAAAAGCACTGAAAAATTATCACATATCACTGATATATTCCGTGGTCATTTATATATTCCCATACTGGTTGGGTTACCATATAGCGAATTGTTTTATTTTCTCGCCAGCGCGACCGGATCGTTGAGGAACCTATTTCAAATCGAGGAATACTGGCAAATCGTACTTTACGCAATATCCAATTGGATATATCACTTGGAAGAAATCCTGGCCTTAAAGCAACAATAACTTGACATTCATCCAGGATTTCCCTTGGCTCTTTCCAGGTATGAAAAGTCTGTAATGAGTCACTACCTATCAAATAGAATAATTCCCTGGAATCACAATCTTGATCACTTTTGTATTCCCGGATTGTATCTATTGCATAGCTTGTGCCGCCTCGCTGAATTTCTAAATCACTAATCTCAAAATTTGGATTACTGGTAACCCCCATTCTTAACATGGCAAGCCGGTCTTTTATATGGGTAGTATTGTTTTTTTGAGGACTTTTAAAAGTCGGAATAAAAACAATTTTATCAAAATTTTCAGCCTCAAAAATTGTCTGAGCAACGAGAAGATGCCCAATATGTGGTGGATCGAATGTGCCACCAAATAAACAAATCTTTTTTTGCCCAGACACTTAATCGATAGTTTTAATTTTTTGAATATAGCTTAAAGCATCCTGCCGTAGATCAGTCGAAATTATTTGACTCTCGTTTTCAGCAAAGTATTGTTCCGCTTCTTTCTTTTTCTTCATTTTACTATAGCAGCGAATAATACCAACATGACCCTTTTCCAATATATCTGTATCATAATAATTATTGATTAAACCCTCGAATGCCATAATTGCCGATTGGTATTCTTCCATTTTTATGTAAAGAACACCGGTTGCATATTCCTTTCTAGCCAATTTATTNCGCAATTCATCAATCAGTCCCATCGCTTCTTTTCTGTATTCAGAATTCGAATAATCATCAAGAAGTTCCTGTAATTTACTTAATGCCTTTTCCGTATTCGTCTGATCCTTATAGTATTGGGGAGACTCATTTACATAACATTGACATATTCTCCAGCGCGCCTTCTCTACATAGGGACTAAATCCCATACGNCTAATAAGACGGTCATATTCNGTAATTGCTAAAAGATATTCTTTGTTAAAATAATAAGATTCCGCCAGGTAAAATTGCGCATCATCTCCAAGGTCAGTATGAGTACCTCTAATCACCAGATTATTAAATTCCTCCTGGGCACGGAAATACTTCTTCTTCTCAAGGAATATCTTTGCCCGCTCAAATTGTACTTCAATATCCTCTTCCTGTTTTGATTGAAAAGAAGCACACCCTAAAAAAATACTTAAGGTGATAAAAATTAGATATATATAATATTTTCTTACCAATGTAGAGATACCGCAATCCCTCCTACGCCATATTTTGAATGTTGATTATATAATAAACCTAGATTGGTTTGGATTTTTTTTTCTTTTTTAGGTCTGTTTCTGGTTTGCGACGACCATACAGCTTCCAATGCACTGATAACATGGTTAAACATAATCGCGCTCACAGCAAATTTCGCAATATTCAAGTAATCATTTGAACTTGCCCTTTGATCAACATAATCCTCTTTATTAGGAGTAGAAATAATAATCTCAGTACTGTCCCCTACATCCTTCCCAACTTCAAACCATAGTTGGACACCAGATGGATCATAACAATCAATCCAGCCGCCAACAAATTGATCGTATTTACCGATATTTTCGTAAAAATCTCTATCCCTGAGTACGTTTACTTCATCTGAATAAACCCAATGGGCATTATTCTCTAATGAATCAGAAGAAACGTAGTTCCCGTATTGCTCAGCCAAACTGCCTGATAAAACTAGGATTAGTTTATGGGTACCATCTATATGAACGTCAGCATAGTTCCCTAGGGGAGTATTTAAGGTATTAGATACCCATGTTTCTAAATCCCAGTTCTGATCTGCAAATATTTCATATTTTAGACGTATATCTTCAGCTTTTTTTCGCCATTGTAATCCACTGAAAATAGAAACCGCTTCAATACTTGCGAATAATCCAATTTTCCATGCCGGTGATTTATTATACCATTGACCAAATCCAGGCAGAATCAAGGAATAGAGCATTGGCCGCGCTGGATAAACAGCTAAAGAATCCTCAGACTCCACAATTTCTGGTGCAACAGGTAACGAATCTTGATCCAGTAAAAAGAAATTCGTAGAGAGCACTGGTAGAAATCGGCTATCAAGATTGTACAAATCATTAGCACCTAAGTAACTGGCCATCGCGAAAATGATTAATAAATACCGCATGTTATCAAAATCCAAATAAGATAGTTAGGTAAAACCGTTGTTCCTTACCATAAGTTACACTTTTATTATTTATTTGTCGCTGGAATCTATCTAAACCTTGGTGTAATTCTAATCCGATAGCAGTCGGGAAATTATAAAAGGAAAACCCATTAATTCGCCATTGAATTCCAACCGAACGCGACCAATTTGGTTCATCAATATTCTGGGTCCAGGCATCCCCAGCTTGCCCGATAAAACCTAGCGCGCTGTTTTGCATAATAAACCAACCTATTGGTATATGTTTTTCNCGAAAGATTGGTATTCTTAGTGTCCCCGTTGCAATAGCNAAGGACTTGCCTTCAATACTGTAAAAAGGATATCCTTTCAAACCATTTAGACCACCACCAAAAAAATGAAAAAAAGAATCGGCTTCTACATTGCTGATGGTTCCAGCAATTGATTCAAGGCTAATTGTCATACGGTTAGTAGTAGGAATGGAAAAAAATAAAGAACTTGATTGCTGTATTCGCCAAAGATCATTATTCGCCCAATTCGGCACCAATGTTCCTGCATCGGAAAGGTCAAGCCCTTCAATAAAATTATTTTTTTCATAAGTAATATCTACATCCAGCTTAAATCCCCTTGAAGGATTAATATTGCTATCCACTAATCGTTTGACACCATTAACCGATAATCTGACACCAGAAATAAGCCCTTTGTAATAATCATAGGCCAGGCCTGCTTCCAATCCTTTTATACCCTCCACNTTCTCTTTGATAAATGCTCTATATTGTTGCCAAGAAGTAAATAATTCTAGTGTTCCTAGACCAAACAAAGGAAATCGCAACCCACCATCAAACTGAACAAGACGAAAACGTAAACGATCATCCAGTGGATATACAGAATACCGATTTTTTTCCTGAATATTCCTGGTTAAATAAAATACTTCTGCAAATAGAGTTGGATATAAACGCCGAAATTCAAAAATAAAAAACAGGTCCAAATCTTTTGCTGTATTCATGCTAGCGCCACCAAAAAGACTTAAACGATCAAGGATTTCATTTGAAAAGAAATACCAGCCCAACTTGATCGTCTCATAATCAAACATTATTTTTGGACTCACAAACATAGTGGTAAAACCATCTTCATAAGATTTTGCAGGTAGATGAACCTGTTCAAT
>JGI24816J26688_1000231_pt1 | contig 13410 bp, 10 predicted proteins | sample METZYME_3_250m_FD_26688 | JGI IMG/M metagenome (IMG submission 26688)
CGAAATAACCCTTTTAACAAGAGATTCCGAAGAAACCGCTCTTTCAAACTTTGAGGCGTGTTTTCCAGAATAATTCCGCGAGTTTTTTCCAGCAGTTCTCCATAAGGTACACCGGAAGGACAAGCACTTTCGCAGGCACGGCAATCAAGGCAGCGGCTTAAAGGATCAATTACTGATTGTTCCAGTTCCAGTTCTCCCTCCCAGAGTCCACGCATTAAATAAAGTCGACCGCGTGGAGAATCTTTTTCATCTTCCAATTCACGATATGTAGGACAGCTTTCCAGGCAGAGTCCGCAATGTACACATTTTAGAATGTTATCAAATTCGGCCTGGCGGAAAAGCTCCTTAGTCGAAACAGCCGTTTTTTTCGAAAAATTTATGCTCATTCGTCAAACTCTAAATCATAATATGGAGCAAAAAAAACACCTGCAGGATCAAGGTGTTTTTTAAGTCTCTTTACCAAAGAATATCCACTGGCCACACCAAATTTCCCCAGATCCATAAAAGAGCATTTCGGTGTAGAACTCACCCACCGGAGCCTGCTGTCAGCATGAATCAGGGCTGATTTTATTTTTTCAAGATGCTGAAGCTGCTCTTTCCGTTCTGTGCTTTTGTGCATAAAATGAATATCACCTCCTGTAGGATGAACTGCAATTTTGAAATTTGCTTTTCGGAAAGTTTCAAAAGGGAAGGTAAAGATTTCTTCAGTCGGCAAAGTTGCAAAAACATGAAAATGTGATTCCTCCATTTTCCATGCATCACGAATCGACGGTAAAAACCCTGTAAACCTTTGTTCTCCCGGAGTGGAAATCTGTCCGGAATATGATTTGCCGTCAGGCTGAATATTCAGAGTATTACCAAAAACTTCACGTATTTCACCTTCAATTCGGTTTCGATTCAGCTTGTTTCCGGAATATCCCATACCTAAAACCCAGCTTGAGTCTGAAGTAGATAAAGCCTGAATCCAATTCAATGGAATCCTGAGTTTGCGTAGCTCCTTGAGCTGGGACAACCATGCTTCATCCCGGAAAATTCCAAACATCCCATGCGGTTCGACAGGCCGTGGCATAACCTTAAAATTAACAGCAGTGATAACACCCAAACCGCCTTGACTTCCTAACATCATTCGTGTCAGGTCATAACCGGAAACGTTTTTAACCACCTTTCCGCCAGCCTTTACTAATTCACCTTTCCCGTTAATATATTCGATACCGATGATACAGTCGCGAAGCCCGCCCATGTCCATGCGGTTTGGTCCATAATCATTGCAGGCTACTACAGAGCCAACACAAGAATCCGGAAACCACGGATTGACAGGCAGGACCATATTTTTCTCCGCCAGCATTCCCTGTAGAGTCCGGATACTCATTCCTGCTTCCACACCAACGACCATGTCATCCGGATCAAAAAAGCGTGTTCCGTCGAGTTTTTTCAGGGAAAGGATGTCGCCGGGAATATCTTTCTGGTTGCCTGAAATTGTGCTCACAAATCGGGAACCATTTCCGCAGATCCTGAATGGTACTTGCGTTTCAATACGGGAGTTAACCCAATTTTGCAATTCTTCCAAGGAGCCCGGTTCTATTTTGCTCATACTGCTATTCCTGATTTTGCGGCAACCATTTTTGTTTTATTAACGGCAGACAGATTAGGCGGAGGTGTTCCTGCTTTGGACTCAGCACAGCGTCCGGGATGCGGAAAAAGCTTTCCCGGATTGAGCAAATTCTCAGGATTAAAAAAAACACGTACATTCTGCATATTAGCAAGCGAAGTCTCTGAGTAAAGATCAGACATCCACTCGGCTTTTTCAATACCAATTCCATGTTCTCCGGAAAGCGTACCGCCGTAACGGATACAGGCCGATAATATTTCTTCGCCAATTTTATGTGATTTTTCAACCTCTTCAGGATTTTCATAATCATACAAAATCAGCGGATGTAGATTGCCGTCTCCTGCATGAAAAACATTGGCCACAGTCAAACCGTGTTTTTTACCAATTGCTGTGATTTCATCGAGTACTTCCGGAAGTTTGCTGCGTGGAATTACACCGTCCTGCACATAATAGCTCGGTGATATTTGACCAATTGCGCCAAAAGCTTCTTTACGAGCACGCCAGATTTTGGCACGTTCTGCCTCATCTTGAGCTCGATTGACTTTAGTTGCTCCAGTTTCTTTGAGCAATTTTTCAACTATCTCTGCTTCTGCATCCAGTCCGTCTGCCAAACCGTCCAGTTCCACAATCAGCACAGCTTCCGCATCCAAAGGGAAACCAGGTTTGAGTGCTTTTTCAACGGCAGAAATTGTGATTTTGTCCAGCATTTCCATTGCAGCCGGAATTATGCCGTGACGAATTATACTTGAAACAGATTCGCAGGCATTGCGTACTGAAGTGTATATTCCAAGCAAAGTTACCGCTTTTTCCGGGTTTGGAGTAAGACGGCAAATGATCTTGCTGATGATGCCAAAAGTACCTTCAGAACCAGTTACCAAACCCAGCAAATCCGGTCCGGGCATTCCAAGATGTTTTCCACCAAGTGTGACTAACTCACCGTCAGGCAAAACCATTTCGACACCCAGCACATGATTAACAGTTACTCCGTATTTGAGTGTGTGCGGCCCTCCGGAATTTTCTGCTACATTGCCGCCAATAGTGCAGGCTTTTTGCGAAGAAGGGTCAGGAGCATAGTGGTAGCCGTGAGAGTGGACGTTCTCAGTAATATGTAAATTAATTACTCCGGGACCGACTGTAATTGTGCGGTTAACCCAATCTACTTCATGCACTTCCTTGAAACGCGCCATTTCAATAATCACACTTCCTTCCTGAGGAACTGCGCCTCCCGAAAGTCCGGTGCCGGCGCCCCTTGCGACAAAACTGATCTTGTGCTGATTGAGCAGTTTGATGACCGATGAAAGTTCCTGAACTGTTCCGGGAAACAAAACACCCATAGGTGGTGCAGTGTAAAGAGCCAGACCNTCGCAACGGTAAGTGTAAAGTGTTACTTGATCATCCTTGACCCACTCTTTTCCAAGAATCCNGACAAACTCTCCGCGGATATTTTTTTNAAATGACATGTTCCACNCTCCTCAAAATTAAAATAATTTTGTTAATNTATTGTGATGAAAACGATCTTCATTAAAATGTTTTCGCAGGCCTCAATAAAGTTGTTTGGGACATATTGCTGGAATTAAGAATAACTTATTAAAAACACTCTATCAAGTGGTATAATTGTAAGACCAATTATTATTTTTGTNANAAAACAGAATCCACTTGACCATTGTCCTCAGAAAACAGAGGATTCATTGCAGGAATTGATGAGNTTTGCCGAGGTCTCCCTACNAACTCGTCATGAAAATTAATTGTCTTTTTCCAAAACAATAAATCATCAGTTGGAATAATCAAATGCTCCTGAAAGCAGTCCGCTCACAACGTCGTTTTGAACAAGTTGCAGAACAAATATCTAAATTAATCCAAAAAGGAAAACTCAAACCGGGTATGCGTTTGCCGCCTGAAAGGGAACTTGCACTTCAGCTCGAAGTAAGTCGTCCGACGGTGCGTGAAGCAATGATTGCACTTGAAATTTCTGGTTTGGTTGAAGTCAGGGTTGGTTCTGGAATTTACGTTTTGGACACTTCAAGTCCAAATCTGAAAATGTGTAAAAATTCTGTTGACATTGGGCCTGGTCCACTTGAATTAATTGAAGCACGCAAAGAAATTGAGGGTGCCATTGCAGAGCTTGCCGCGCAGCGTATTGACACGGGCTGCCTGGAGCAACTGGAGCAGGCAATAGATAAAATGGTGCATGAAAACAAGATTGGTGCTGATGGGGACCGAGAATTTCATTTGCTGGTAGCCAAAGCTGCCGGAAACAGTGTTTTGGAAACAATAACTGTATTTCTCTGGGATCAGCAGCAGAATTCTCCGATGTGGACAAAATTGATTGAGCGGATGAAAGAGAAAAAGCTGCACACTGCCATTCTGGATGACCACCAATGTTTACTGGACTCTCTTCGTCAAAAAGATTCCAAAGGGGCTAAAGCTATCATGAGGAATCACCTTAATCATGCTCGAGACATATATTTTGATTTAATTGGAGAAGAAAAAAACTGACTGTCCCGTCAGGAAAGTTTAATTGAGTATTTTTTTAAATTTAAAACATGGTTTTGCATTTTATAAAAGATTAATGAGTATTTACGGATATACACGTTTAAACAACCACCGTCCAACTCCTGATAAATTGGACACACGAAACCAGGCTGGGATAATTCGAAAATGGTCTGAAAAAAAGGAACTGAAACTCAAAAAGATTTTCCGTGATATTGAATCAAACAGTGCCAGCCTGGAACTGCCAAATTTAAAAAAACTTATCACCCTGATTGTACAGGATAAAGTCACGGTACTCATTGTTGCTCGTCTGGATCGGTTAACGAGGTCAATTCGTCTTTACAAACAATTACTTAATTTATTTGAAAAACATAAAATACGTTTTGTTTCTGTAGCAGAAGGTTTGGATTCGAAAACAAAAAGTGGAAAAATGGTTTTAGATGCACTCAGTATAATGGCACTTTGGGACGCAAAATCAATTCCGGACCGGACCCGCGAAATGATAGAACGAAAACGGGAAATTGGTGAACGTGTAGGCCATGCTCCTTTTGGATATACGTACTGGAACAAACGACTGGCGCCTGTAGAAAAAGAACTGGCCATTGCCAAACTCATCCGGGAAAAGCGAGAGGATGAAAATTTGAGTTATCACAAAATAGCCAGGTTCCTCAATAGCCAGCGACTGAGGTCTAAGCGGGGAGGTCGCTGGTATGCAGAAACGATAAAAGGAATTTGCGAAAATTCTCTTTACAAACGAACTTCGAATATCAAATAAGGAACTGTTTAACGATAAGGTGAGTGTGGGGTGAATTCTTCAATACCTTGATCAATTGCTGCCTTCTCTTCTTCCAGAAATTTTGAAATTGAACTCCTGAATCCCGGATGCTCCAGCCAATGTGCACTGTAGGTTAGTTCCGGAAGAAAACCGCGCTGTATTTTGTGCTCTCCTTGAGCACCAGCTTCGAACAAACTAATTCCTTTCCTGATAGCATATTCTATCGGTTGATAGTAGCATAACTCAAAATGCAAACTCCGAAAATTTCCTTTACAACCCCAATACCGCCCATATAAGCATTTGCCATTTTTAAAATTGATTGTTCCTGCGACACAATCTCCATCAACATAAGCAAGAAAAAGCACCAGCTTATTGCACATAGTTTGATGGATACGGGAAAAAAAGTCTTTTGAAAGATATGGACGTCCCCACTTTTTTTCAGATGTAGAAAGATAAAATTCATACATATAATTTATATGTTCAACCAGAATAGCCTCTCCCTCCAGTACTTCCACCTTGATCATCTGCTGTTGAATTTGCCTGCGTTCCCGTATAATTTCCTTCCGGCGTTTACGTTTTAAACTTCCAAGGAATTCATCAAAATCCTGGTAAAAATTGTTTTTCCAATGGAACTGGAAACTGTGCCGGATTAGAAATCCCATGGATTCAAAGACTGGCAGCTCTTCTGCAGTAATGAATAAAAAATGGAGAGAGGAACAGTTTCTTGAACGCATGCAAAGCAACGCCTCTTCTAAGAGTTTCTTCCTGACATTACTGGTATCTGCTTCCGGATGCACAAGTAATTTCAGGCCGGTTGCCGGTGTAAAAGGTATAGCAGAAACTAATTTTGGATAATAATTCAGACCATGCTTTTCATAAGCATTTGCCCAGCCCCAGTCAAAAATATATTCGCCGTATCCGTTATATTTTTCGTATAGGCAAACTGCTCCCTGTAACTGCTTTTTTTCCCACAAAGTCAGATGGCAAGGCAACCATCCGGATTCTTCGCCAACACAGCTGCTCTCTTCCAGAGCATTCAGATAATTATGCTCAGAAAAAGGAAACTCGGTACCCTTCAAGGTACTCCACTGTTTGGAAGAAACGGCTCCTATCTTGGGCTCAAACTTGGATTGCACAAATTTTATTTTGGTAAAACGGTGAAAATCAGCAGGACTGTACCAGCAGGAAAGTTCAGGATTTTTTTCCCGAACTCGTTAATCACTAGAGATTTGGTGCATGTACATAAACAATCTTATTGTTACGTACATAACTTACAATTTGAAGTGATGTTTTTTTTATGGTCGCAACAGACTTTATAAAAACAACTTGGAAAGGGATCAACGGGGCTTGAGGAAGGCTAGTATTTAATAAATCATTTTTGTCGTTCGTTAAAGCAGTGGAGTCCTGAATCCCAAATTCGGAGGAATGACGCAGTGCTTTGATATGCATGGGACTCAGTGATTCCAACTGTTCGTCTGACAATACAGTTCCGGCATAGGTGAAATGGTTTGCAATCAACTGTTGGTCGGCATCAAATGCAAAAGCCTTCAATTGTATTTTTTTAATCTGGTCAGACTCATTGAAGGTGTTCCGAATAGATCCTTCGACTACAAATACCGGCAGACGATTATATCCATTTTCTACTAGTCTTGCCTCAAATTCACCTGCAAACTCCAACTGATGCACATTACCGCCGACCAACTGGTAAAAAATGGCTGAATCCAGTAATTTAAGATGTCCTCCGATAATGGCAAGAGACGCAACACCCATTACCACCAACATGGAAAGCAAAACAAATTTTTCATGAAAACCGAATTTAACTTCAGGCAGTTCAGCCGTTTTTTGGGCACTCGAATCGATTTTCTCAAACTTTTTCTGTTCTGTCTTTTTAGTCGTCGATTTATTTAATATTTTTGTTTTAGTATGTGGTATTTGAATTTCATGGTTCTTGAGGATTATTCTTTCCCAGGATTCCAATTCTTCTGTTGTTTCTTTTTTTTGTTCAGCTTTTTTTTGAATCCCTACCGGACTTATGTTTTTTGATCTGACTGAGGAAGATCTTTTAACTCCGAGCTCATCAAGGATAGAAGTTGCAGCATCAGCTGCAGACTTTTTGCGTTTTGGTTTTGGTGAGAGCAGGGACAAGCCTTCTTTGCGGATACTCACAGAAGGACTATCACTTGAATTCTTTGATCTGACTGAGGAAGATCGTTTAACTCCGAGCTCATCAAGGAGGGAAAATTTTTTTGGTTTTCTCGACAGCATTTTAAATCAGTTTATAATTGTATTAATCGTGAGTCATGAGTGATAGTAAGGTACGGATATTATTGACTTTTTCTCGTCATCTCGGCCGAAGGGAGATATCTGGCAAAGTGCTGATACCGTACAAGATCCCTCACTTATGTTCAGGATAACACTACAAAACTAGTGACTGTCGAGTTGTAGTATTTTAGTGTATGTTCCACGTCAAGTAATTTCAGAATTGAATTATTGTCGCATATCTACAGAAAACGTCCAGTGGATGCTGATTTTACATTTAAAATAAAAAAAAGCAAGGCTACCCTGAAATAGGCGAACGTATTTTAACTTCCTGTGAGGACACCCAGTAAAATGAACTGTGGTTTTTTATAATCAGGATCATTCAACGGAAAGGCTACTTCAATTTTCAGAGGTACTTGAAACAGTGAAGCAGTATCCAGCGTCCACTCAATACCCATACCGGCATTTTCCCGGTGTTTTGCTTTTTCATATGAAATGTTTTCCGACCATATTTTACCCTGGTCATAAAACACAGTACCTTGTATTTTAAAGGCACTCAACATTCCCCACAAAGGTTTAGTGATTAAGGGAAACTTGAAATCCAATCTTGAAGCCAACAGGTGGTCGTCACTCAAATTTGTTTGTTGAGGATATCCACGTAATACGGCGGGGCTTCCCAGTTGAAATTTTTTCTGCAGCGGAGATTTTCCCGAAGTAGTAGCGTGAATGATATCGAACTCAAACCATTTCCGATGTCCAACGCGCAATATTTGTCCAAGTTTTGCTTGCCCGCGTACATAAGAAAAATCGCTTTCCATTTCCAGAGAAGGCTGTTCGTTCCAGATGTTCCAGTTAATTCGGTAGGAGTCTATGGGACTGACAGCACCCGTATGTTCCAGCAGAAAAGTGTTTGATTCTCCGGTTTCAATTACATCACTGTTGTCAGGATTGTTGCGAGCCGAAAAAAGAATCTCCCGGGAAAAACTGGAGTGGAACTTATATTCCAGTTCACCGGGATTATTAGAGGGTTTGTATGTGGCCCGGATGCCCTGGGAACGGACTCCACCATACTCACGGGCACTTACTCCGGCCTCCAATCCATGCAATCCCAGGTGTTCACGGTCGAGATTAAAAATGTAGAGTCCTCGTTTATTTTTTGAACCATATCCAGGAATTGCATAAATACGATAGTCATCAAACCTGTATCTTATTCCTACACCAACAGAATTTCCATCTAAGGCATTGTTCCCAAATCCAGGAACTAAAAGCACCAAATGTTCACGCTGTTTTTCCCAGTCGAAACCAAAACGAACACGATAAAAATTATAAGAATGATTATTGATCCTCGATGTTTCCAGCAATCGTTCTTCTGGATCAAGTGAAACTTTATCCGGAAAACCCGCCGTTTGAAAGACTACTGTCTCCTGCTGTTTAATTCCTGGTACCAGCCTGCGAATCTGTTTACCGTCTTTTGTGATAAGTGAAACTACCAGCGGCATTTGAGCAAGTCCAATTTTATTGACACTTACTTCAGTCTCATACAACCCATTGGGCAGAGTTCGAGTAGTTGAATCTCCAAAACTGTAATCCAAAGTTTGTACAGTGCGGAACCACTGTGAAAAAAACCATTCCAATGAACCGTTTCCATCCATATTGTAAGGACTCCCGGAAGGAAGTGGAGGCGTTCTGAGTTGGTGATAATTAAACTTCTCCATTGCCTGCTGAAATTCTTCCAGTTCAATTACATTTTGCTGATAATTTTGGGCAAAGTACCGGATACCTTTTTTAAATGCCTTGTCTCCCAGTGTGTATTCCAACATGGAAAGAACCATTGCAGTCTTGTAGGTAAGTGTCTGCAAATATTTTTGAGAGTCAGGATTTTTTCGGAAAGATGAGAGAATGGGATATCTCAATTTTGGTGAAACAGAGTTTGCCATTTTTTCGAAAAAATGATCCCGGTAACGTGGATTCAGCCAGTCAAGACTATCAAAAATTCCTGCATCTGCACCAAAATTATGTTGAAAAAAACGCAATCCAAAAAAAGCAGGAACCCCCAAATTGAGCCACTGTTGAGTATCCTGGTTGCTCCAGATTAACTCTCCAAACCAAAGTTGCGCCAGTCGCCGTGTCAAAAATCCAAGAGCCTGCCGGTCCAGAAATTCTGACCTTTTGTAGTTCGGCAGGGGGACCAGGACCAAATTGTTCAAAACGTCCACCTGCTCATATTCTGCTTCAACTGCAACTATCCGAATTGATTCCCAGGGCGGTTTGAGTCCATAACGTGAATGCATAAATGACAAAAAACTGGCGCTCCAATTATGTAGAAGTTCAGCTCTTCGTTCATCACCTTCCAAGTAAAATGAAGTCAGTTGGTAAGAAGTTTTAGCAGCTGCAGTGCTTGTATTTTTCACCACAATTGATCTTCCTTCATTTCCGGAAAATTGTTGATGAACTCTGGAAAAAATCAAGGGGAAGTATTTAATCGGTTTCTTTGTAACAGAAAGAGTTACAACTTGCCCCGCCAACAATTTTTGATGACCCGGGGTCGTGATTAATGTTCCCGCCTGAACTGCTTTCCAGGTAACCTCAAATGTGGCAGGTGACGGATTATCTTCAGTAGTTTCCCATTTTTTCTCATTCAATCCAGGTTTTTCAATCCAGGTTAAGAGTTTTGGATGCCAATTTACTGTCAGCAACATTCCATTGACTGCACCTTCTTGTGCGTGTTCGGGGAAATTTGTAGAAAACTCTATCAGAACAGTTGACTCTCCAGGAAAATTTTTTGTATCCGGAAGATTTTTTGGCAACAATATTCGCAGCAGACCATTTGAAGTTGAATAACCAATCTCCAGGTCAGGATTTGGTTCCAGGGAATATTTCAGCGGGTGTTTTTCTACTGATTGATTTTGAGTGAACCCACTCACGGAATTGATCTTTAAGCTTCCGGTACTGAAACCAGTTGGAGTTTTTGGATCTTCGAGATTATCTTGAAAGCGTCTCAGTGAAAAGACAGGTACTATTTTGTGTTTTCTGGTACCACGTTCATCCGGATAATTGAAACGGTTTCCCGGTAGAGAAAAGAGTAATTCATGAGTCGGATAAGCGTTTCGAGTGAAACGGACTTGCATTTTTCCCACAAGAAGTGTCTTATCGTGATCATAAGAAACGTCTATTTTGTAGTGCGGGGCCTGCGTTTTAAAGTGGGATTCTGCAGATAAAAGCTGAGTTGAAATTACAATCAGCACTCCGTGAACAACTAAAAACAACAACGGGAAACGAAAAACGAAGTACAACAAACTGCGCACCTCGAGTCTCGAACCTGAAACTTTTAAACTTAAAGCTGAAACACCAAAATGGCTTCGATCTTCACCAAAATTATTCAAGATGAAATTCCTTGTGAAAAAATTATTGAAACGGATTCAGAAATTGCATTTTTAGACATCATGCCCTGCGCTGCAGGACACACACTGGTGATCCCAAAACTTGAAGTTGAGCGCTTAGAAGATTTACCTGCAGAGCAGGCTCTGTCGTTGATGCGTACAATGCAACAAGTGGCAAAAGCAGTTAGTACAGCTTTCGATGGAATTGACTATAACCTGATCCTCAACAATGGTTTGAATGCCGGACAGGAGATAGCGCATGTCCACTTTCACGTGCTGCCGCGTGCCAAAGGCAGTCCCGGACCTTTCCGGGAACATGTCCAATATGCTGAAGGAGAAATGCAAGAAGTGGGAGCAAAAATACGAAACTGTCTCTGATGATCTCAATTTTATCACTTTTTTTCAAGAGATGAGTCCAAAGACCTTTGCCACCATAGAAATTGGCAGTAATGCAGTACGCATGATTGTCGGAGAATTGAGGAGTTCCTGCAGGTTATGTGTACTTGAACGGTGGAGTGCCCACTTGCGTTTGGGTGATTCAGTTTTTGAGTGCGGAGAAATTTCTGAACAATTATTTCAACAGTTGCTGCAGACAATTCAGGGTTTGCTAAGTAAGGTTCATAAATATTCCGACCTCAAATTATCGATAACCGCCACAAGCGCAATGCGTTCAGCAATAAATAATGCTGAAACGGCTGCCCGGATTGAATCAATAGTTGGATATCCTCTAAAAATTCTTTCCGGAACAGAAGAGTGTCAATGTTTAGCGGATGGAGTAAAATCTTTTTTGCCTCCGTCTATGGTTTTGGACTATCGTTAAAACAAACTTTTTTGGCGGATTTAGGTGGAGGCAGTTTGGAAATATCTCTACTGAAATCAGGAAAAAGTCCGAGCTGCAAGAATGNAGATTATCAGTACAGTATAGATATCGGCNCATTGCGGCTGCGGAAAATGGTCAATCCTGAAAATGAGCTGAAATCAGTAATTACGGAAAAGTTATTACAGTTGGATGAGGTTCTTTCTGCTAATCCTCANAACCGAACGAATTTGATTTTAACGGGTGGAAACGCAAAAACATTTGCNCGTCTTTATCCGCAAGTTTCAGCAAATNTTCGGCCTGAAAATTCAAGTACGGTNGAGGCAAAAAACTGGCTGAGTATGAATTGGACTGAATTTGAGTGCACCGAACAGATTTTTCAGAGCCAGTCAGCAGATGAACAAATTGAACAATGGAAACTGCGTCCGCAACAGACAGAAGTTTTTAATTCTGCTCTGGCGGTCTTCAGGGCAATTGGCAGTAAACTCAGAACTGAGCAGCTGTGCATCCCTTTTTTTGGTTTGAAGGAATCACTACTGTTAAGCCTGGTTTCAGTGGTAACGGAAAAACCTATGGAAGATTTCACACTGGTTCTGATTTATGGGCCTCCAAAAAAGTATAAAATTGGTGCATGAAAAAAATTAGCGTCAACAGGCAACAAAATGATGAAAAAATTGAGAATGATCAGCGTTGTGGATTTATAGGATTAATAGGACGTCCAAATGTTGGTAAATCAACTTTACTGAACCAACTGGTTGGACAGAAAGTTTCAATCACTGCACACAAAGCACAAACTACCAGAAACCGCATTCTTGGTATCCGGACTGTAAAAAATACCCAGATGGTTTTCATTGACACGCCTGGAATCCATCCTGCTAAAAAGCTGCTGAACCGTAAAATAGTAGCATATGCGACAGAAACTTTGCGGGAAACAGATTTGAATTTGTGGTTAATTGAACCTTTGCCTGAAACTTCTTTGAAAAAGGATGGTCTCTCTGTTTTGCATCGTGAAGATCAGGAAATACTAAAAATGTTGTCCGGAAAGGAAAAACGGACCGTGCTAGTTTTGAATAAAATTGATACAATTTTACAGGAACAGGCACTTGTCAGCATGGAAAAATTAGCGAAATTGGGAGACTTTGCGGAAATTGTTCCAATCTCAGCGCTGAAATCAACTAATGTTGAACACCTGGTTGAAACCCTGAAAAAATATATTTCTATCCATCCATTTTACTTTGAAAACAAACAGGTTACCGATGTGTCAGAACGCTTCCTTGCCAGTGAATTTGTACGCGAGGAACTGTTTATGCGCCTGCAGCAGGAAATTCCTTATTCGGTTGCAGTTGTAGTGGAACAATTTGAAGAGGATCAAAAATGTATTAAGATTGCCTGCAATATTTGTGTGGAGCGAGATTCACAGAAGGGGATCATCATTGGAAAAAAAGGTCAAATGTTGAAAACAATCGGGATTGCCGCCCGGAAAAAAATCGAGCGATTACTTGGAAACAAGGTTCATTTAGCACTGCATGTGAAAGTTTTAAAACATTGGTCCAGCAATGCACGGCATTTGCGCAATCTTGGATTTAACTAACTTGCAGGTAACAAGAGTCAAAACTAATATTTTCAGTTCCTGATTTCAGGCAAAAACTTCAATATCAAAAGATATGTGGAATTTAATAAAATTACTGTTTGGCATAGTTATCATTCTTTCAGTTATTTCAATGTTTCAAATATCGTGGGAAATTGGTCTTAGTGTTTTTGTTTTGATCACTGCTACATTTTGTATCTGGATTGTACTGAAAAAAATTACAAAAGTTGTATTTTATCCTGATTTTGTTCTTTCTTCAGAACCGTTTCGTGATTCAGTAACTTCTGGCGGCAATGAAGAAATTATTTAGCTGATCAAGATACTTCTGCATCAGGAAATCTAATTCCTGGTGTTGACGAATCTATTTTTGAACAATTCAGAGAAAAATTAAATTTACACCCTCCTTCCGAATCTACCGGAGATTCAGCTATATCCTCTGAAAAAAATGCAAACTCAGGCTTGGTTGCAGAAGCATATGAAAAAGCCAATTCA
>JGI24816J26688_1000232_pt1 | contig 13393 bp, 13 predicted proteins | sample METZYME_3_250m_FD_26688 | JGI IMG/M metagenome (IMG submission 26688)
AATTGATCTATGAACCAAGTGATGACTCCTAGTTATAGGTATATGAGTGAGACTGATATCGAAGTTAGTAGAGATATAGAAATTAATTCAAACCCTGTTCCTTGGACAGACAAGAACTTCTTAGATTGCTTGAGAAAAGATTACTACTGCTTAGTTCAAGAGGTTGACCAAGAATTTTCTGGATTTGCTATACAAACCATATCTCTAGATCAATCGCATCTTCTTAACATAGGGATAAAAGAAAAATTTAGAAACAAAGGATTGGGTCAAGAGCTGTTAGAACAGATTGTCCATGCTTCAAAATCCATGGGATGTAAAAAAATATTTTTGGAAGTGAGGGTCTCTAACAGCCCGGCTATAGAGCTATACAATAAAACAGGATTTAAGAGGGTTTCTATCAGAAAAAATTACTACCGCTTACCTGATGGAAGAGAGGATGCACTGGTGATGTCAAAAAGACTTAAGAAACCTTGGAAATTATTTTAGTTCGTACCTTCCAACAAATCCTTAACATCAGAAGATATTTGTTCTGGAGTGGTTTTAGGAGCATATCTTTTTACAGTTTGCCCATTTTGATCAATTAAAAACTTAGTAAAATTCCATTTTATTTTTTCTGTTCCCAATAACCCAGGCTTACTAGAAGTTAAGAATCCAAATAATGGGTCAGCCGAAGGTCCTTTAACATCAATTTTTGAAAATATTGGAAATGTGATGTTGTAATTTATGCTACAAAACTCTGAGATTTCTTCTTCTGTACCTGGTTCTTGACTACCAAATTGGTTGCAGGGAAATCCAAGTACTTCAAACCCTTTACTTGAATATTCCTCATAAAGTTCCTGCAAACCCTTGTACTGTGGGGTAAATCCACATTTACTGGCTGTATTAACTATTAAAAGGGCTTTCCCCGAATATTCGGATAGGCTGACTTCCTCTCCATTTAAATTCTTGCAAGAAAAGTTATAAATATTTTTTATTTCATCCATGTCTTTCTTAAATTAGCCATGCCTATTATAGTTTTAGTTCAATAAATTTTCTTGATAAAGATTCAGGAGGAAAACATGGAATATAGAAAATTAGGAAATACAGATCTAGACGTCAGCCTCATCTGTTTAGGAACTATGACTTGGGGTCAGCAAAATACTGAAGCTGAGGGACACGAACAAATGGACTACGCCCTTGAAAGAGGAATTAACTTTTTTGACACTGCAGAAATGTATGCTATTCCCCCGATGGCTGAAACTCAGGGGAGTACTGAAAAAATTATTGGAACTTGGTTTAAAAAAAGTGGAAATAGAGAAAAAGTTATTTTGGCTTCTAAAGTTGCCGGTAGAGGCAGAATGGATTGGATCAGAGGTGACGAAACCAAGCTGATAGAGAAAACATAGAAAAAGCGGTGGAAGAAAGTTTGAAAAGACTACAAACAGATTACATAGATGTTTATCAATTGCATTGGCCTGACCGTCCTATCAATCTATTTGGTGGAGGTTTAGGTTATAAGCACATTGAAAGCGAAACTATAGAAATCTCAGAAACTTTAAATGTATTAAATGATCTAGTTAAACAAGGAAAAATAAGGTATGTGGGTCTATCTAATGAAACCCCATGGGGAGTATCTGAATTCTTAAAGTTCTCAGATTTAAATAATTTACCAAAAATTGTTTCTGTTCAAAATGCCTACAATCTTCTTAACAGAACCTATGAACAAGGATTATCAGAATTTTATTTTAGATCTTCTGTAGGGCTCTTGGCCTACTCTCCTTTAGCTCAAGGGTATTTAACTGGCAAGTACTTAGATGGTGCTAGGCCAGAAGGAGCTCGAACTACTTTGTTCGAAAGAGGTCAAAGATATGAGACAAAACATGCAGAAGAGGCAATTAGGGCCTATGTAAATTATGCTAAAGAGAGACAAATTGATCCTTCCGTATTTGCCAATGCTTTTGTTAATTCAAGAAAATTTGTTACCTCTAACATTATAGGTGCTACCAACATGGATCAGCTTAAATTAGCAATAGATAGTTACGAAGTGCAATTAACAGATGAAGATTTTAAGAAAATTGATGAAATTCATTACCGTTCTCCCAATCCTTGTCCTTAATTAGATTAAAGGGTTAATTCTTCTTCATAAAAAATGAATAGGGAGAGATTAATAAACACTCTATTGGTATTAGGGGTTTTTATTGGCATCTCCTTAGCTCTTTTTTCTTCTATACGAGATACAAACTTCGATGACAGTAGAGACTGGGCTGCTAGGGTAGGCGGTGCNGAAATTAGTAANGAAAANTACCTCTTACAATTGGACGGCCTAAATTCAGATAAAAGNGTNCCTTTAAATAAAGAAGACAAGGCTTNTGTTTTAGAAAGAATGATTGAAGAGGAGTTGCTNATTCAAAGAGCAAAAGATTTAGGATTATTCTCAACGAATACAATGATCAGAGGAACAATAGTTCAACAAATGATAAACATGGTTATTTCAGAAAACTCTCTCGATATAGTTTCTAATTCAGAGTTAGAAAGTTTCTATAAGGAGAATAAAGGTTTTTTTACCAATGCGGACAGGTTGAGGTTGAAGCAAATTTACTTTTCAGAAGAAAAGGGCGCCGCGCTTGAAAGGGCCGAAAACTTCTATTTAGAACTTATTCAGGGAAAAAAGGTAGATCAGATTGATGCAGAAGGCGATAAAAGTGCTTTAGAGATACCAGATACATTAATGACTTTAGCTAAGGTAAGGGAATATATAGGACCGTCTTTAATGCAAGTAGCAAAAATGCTTCAACCAGGAGAATTTACCGCTCCTAAAAAGGTTATTGGTGGCTATAAAATTATTATCTTATTAGAAAGGAGAGATGCTTCACCACCAAAATTTGAATTTATAAGAGAAAGGGTTAAATCTGAATATCAAAAGAGAAAAGATGATCAAGCGTTAAGAGATTATTTAAATAAATTGAAGAAAAGGTATGAGATCGATCGCAATTCAGAGATTTAAATCTAAGATCTCTCTCATAATTTTTGCTCTCCTTTTACTTGCTCTGTCTTTAGATTTATCTTCACATCAAAGGAGTGAGTCTTACTCAAAATGGGTAGTTGAGAAACAAGGGAATGAAAGCCTCATAAGTATTGCATTTACTATTAGATTATCCAATCTGAACAGATTAGAGGGGCCTTTAATAGGAGAGTGGCAGAAAAGAGTTTCTGATAAAATCACTTCATCATTTTCGACCAATACTGAATGTTCTGTTGAAGAAAAGCCTATATCTGTTATGTCTAAAGAAGATGATATTTTTAGGGTCTCTTGGACTTTATTATGTTCATCCGAATTAGAAAAGATCAATACCGCTATCTTCTTTAACCAAGATCCTACTCATTCTCATATAGCTAGATATATTTATAGCTCAAATTTATCTATTGAGAAGTTATTTACTTCTCAAACTAGGACCTGGAATCTTAAAGATATTAAGTCAGAAAAGAATGCAGTAAATTCTTCTTTTAAAGAATATGTTCTTTTAGGGATAAAGCATATTTCAACTGGTTATGATCATCTTGCTTTCCTTTTAGGGTTGCTTCTTTTAAATCAAGGGATCAGAAGACTTTTATTGGCGATTACTGGTTTTACTTTAGGCCATAGTCTTACCCTAAGCCTAGCAGTTCTTGATTTAGTAAGACCAGTAGGTAGTTTTGTTGAAGCTCTTATAGGCTATTCGATAGCTTTACTTGGTTTGGAGTTATTAATTAGAAGAAGCAAAGATAGTTCAGTTTATATTTATAGTGCCGCTTCTTTCTTGGCTTTATTTTTTCTTTTTTATTTAGTTTTCTTTGACGGAAGTTTTGCTTTAGGCCTCTTTGGGTTATTCCTTTTTAGTATCTGTTACTTCATATTAGTTAAGGATGATCGTTCTATATTTTTCTCATTAATCATAGCTTCTATCTTTGGACTGATACATGGGTTTGGATTCGGAGGTTTTCTTTTTGAAGTAGGGTTTTCTGAAGACAACCTTTTAAAGACTCTTTTCGGATTTAATCTTGGTGTTGAAGTAGGACAGATAATGGCTATTATTTTATTTCTAACCCTATTTTATGTATTGGGTAAATTAAAAATTATGAACCAAGGCTACTTTAATCCAATTTTGGCAATTTTCTTAGTTAGCCTGGGAACATACTGGTTTGTATATAGAATTATTTAATTCTAAATAATTGTAATATTTTCAGCTTGTGGTCCTTTTTCTGTATCTTCCACAGTGAATTTTACTCTAGTGTTTTCTCGTAGTTTCCTTCTGTCTTCAGGTCTAACTGATCTAAGGTGGACAAATAAATCTCCTCCCTTATCTCTTATTAAAAACCCATAACCCTTGCTTGGGTCAAACCACTTGATAGTTCCTGTTTCGCCTTTGAAGGCCTTTTTTAACCTTCTTCCNTACACGAAGCCTAGAATAGATAAAAAACCTAAACTCCACAGTAAGACAAATGATATTAACCATATATTTCTCGCTATACCAGGAACTAAACTTGCAAAAATAAAACCATAAATGGCAGCAAAAATTGCACTTGTTACTAGTGATCTAAAAAGCATCTCATCACCTACAATTATTATAATTGATTAAAATAAATTGTTCTTAGATCAAAGGAGTTTTTGTATCTCTTGAATTTGAATATCTTGCAGATTAAGTTCTTGTGAGATCTCTTGAAACCTTTTCTTTTGATTACTAACCAGTTCTTTAGGAGCATTGTTGATGAATTTCTTGTTTTTAAGTTGTTTCGAAATAGATTCGCTTTCTCGAGTAAGTTTAAGAATATTCTTTTCAATTCTATTCTTTTCTTCTTCAGCTTTAATTAATCCTTCTAAAGGAATTAAAACTTTTAGTTTTTTGTGAAAATTTATTGCTGAAGCAGGCAATTCTTCCTTTTGGTTATGCCATTCAAGAGACCCGAGTCCTGATAATTCTGAAATAAGGTATTCAAAGTCTTTCGATCTTCGCTTGTCATTATTATCACCCTGTTGAAGTAGTGCTGAAATCTTAACGGAAGGCTTAATTCTCATTTCTCCTCTAATATTTCTTATGCCAGAGATAATCTCTTTGACCCACTCGATATCCTTATATTCTTTAGAAGCTCTTTTAGTTTTGTCAGCAGGATATTCACTTATCATAATGCTCAAACTCTTATTTTTATGCTCCGATTTGAATTGTTGCCACAATTCTTCTGTAATAAAAGGCATTATTGGGTGGGCTAGCCTCAAAGANTTTTCTAAAGTAGAGATAAGAGATTGAAGAATGGCCCTCTTTTCNTTTACCCCATAAGCTTTACTGGAAAGTCGAATTTTACATATTTCAATATACCAGTCACAGAATTCNTTCCAAATAAAGTCATAAATAGTCAATGTAACNAGATCAAACCTAAATTCTTCAAAATAAGAATTAACCTTCTGTGAGGTTTCATTTAGTTTTTCTTTTATCCATAAATCTGGTGAGTCTTTTGACTCTTTTCCCCCTGGTCCATCATTATCTGCCAGTTGTAGTTTTATAAACCTTGCAGCATTCCAAAGTTTGTTACAAAAGTTTCTGTAGCCTTCTACTCGTTTCATATCAAAATTAACATCTCTAGAGCCAGAAGCTAGAGAACAATAGGTAAGCCTTAGTGCATCTGTACCATGTGACTGAATGCCTTCTGGGAATTCTTTAATAGTTTGTTTCTCTATTTTTTCCTTCATCTTTGGTTGCAGCAAGCCCTCAGTTCTTTTTTTAATGAGGGCCTTAGTACTAATTCCATCTATGATGTCTAAAGGATCTATGATATTTCCCTTAGATTTTGACATCTTTTGACCTTCGGAGTCGTTTACTAATCCATGTATAAATATCTTTTTAAAAGGGACTTCAGAAATAAAATGCGTGGTCATCATTATCATTCTTGCTACCCAAAAAAAGATAATATCGAAGCCTGTCACCAAAACATCGGTCGGGTGATATTTTTTTAATAAATTATCTTTTGACGGCCATCCAAGAGTGGAAAATGTCCACAGAGCCGAAGAGAACCAGGTATCCAGCACGTCTTCCTCTTGGTTGATCTTTTTCTTAGGATCAAGATTATATTTCTCCCTTACCTTCTTTATATTTTCCGCAACAAAAATATTTCCTTCATCATCTAACCAAGCTGGAATTCTATGCCCCCACCAAATCTGTCGGCTTATGCACCAGTCTTGAATATCGTTCATCCAAGCAAAATAAGTATTCTCCCAATTTTTGGGGACAAATTGAGTTTCTCCATTTTTAACTGCCTTTATAGCAACTTTTGACATTTTCTTTACATCTAAAAACCACTGATAGGTTAATAGTGGTTCAAGAATAGAATTGCTCCTATCACCTCTAGGTATTTTTGTTTTATAGGGCTCTATTTTTTCTAAAAGTTTGAGCCCATCCATTTCTTCTATAACCTTCTTTCTTGCTTCCAGTACTTTTAATCCCTGAAAGGAGTGGGGCACTTCATTATTTAAAGTTCCATCTAGATTAAGAATGTTAATAGAGGGAAGTTTGTGTTTTTTACCTATATCAAAATCATTAAAGTCATGTGCAGGAGTGATTTTTACGCATCCAGTCCCAAATTCAGGATCAACATAGGTATCCCCGATGATAGGTATTTCTCTATTTGAGAGAGGAAGTGCTACCTTTTCCCCTATTAGTTTGTTAAACCTTTTATCTTTTGGGTTTACAGCTACAGCTGTGTCCCCAAGCATAGTTTCCGGTCTAGTTGTCGCTATGGTTATATGACCTTTATCTACCAGTGGGTATTTAAAGAACCAAAGACTTCCATTTCCTTCTTCATTTGATACTTCTAGATCTGAGAGAGCTGTTTGAAGGACTATGTCCCAGTTAACCATTCTTTTACCCCTATAAATCAAACCTTGATCATAAAGGCGGATAAAAACTTCTTGGACTGCTGTGCTCATTTCAGGGCTCATTGTGAAAGCTTCTCTTGACCAATCAACGGAAGCGCCCAGCCTTCTTAATTGGTTGGTTATATTATTTCCAGACTTATCTTTCCATTTCCAAACTTTATCTATGAATTTTTCTCTACCTAAACCCTCACGAGTAAGGCCTTCCTTTTCGAGCTCTCTTTCAACTACCATTTGCGTAACGATACCCGCATGATCAGTTCCCACTTGCCACAAAGCGTCGTAACCAGACATCCTTTTATGTCTTATAAGAGCATCCATTAAAGTGTTTTGAAAACCATGTCCCATATGCAGTGAACCAGTTACATTGGGAGGAGGAATCATAATGCTAAAAGAAGGTCTCTTGCTTTTTGGGTCTGCATTGAAATAACCAGAAACTTCCCATTCCTTATACCATTTTTGCTCGATACTTTTAGGACTGAAAGTTTTTTTCATGGTTAATTTTCGATAAAACTCGGATTAAGTCCCATTGATTTACATTCTTGCCATGTACTAGCAGCTCTTTCTCTCATTTTAGAGTTATCAGAGATAACTAACTGGTAGTAATAGATATATTCAGCGATTTGATTGGGTAAATCAGGATTTAAATTTAGTAACATTTTCTTATCCTCTTTAAGAAAAGTACTTCCTGGATAACCTATTTCAACAAATACATCTTCTTGAGTTTTATGAGTCAAATTATGTGGCAAGATAATGTCTTCTGGGTAATCCCATAGCAATTTATCAAGTTCTTCTGCCTCTTTTGCTGACTCACAACGAATATCTATCTTCTCTACTTTTGGATATTTGGAATCTTCTAAAAATATATTTGAAACTAATTCACAAGTGTATTTTAGAGCTTCCTTTTTACTTGAACCTGCTGACAGGAATTTAGTCTGAAGCATTTTTAGAAATTAAGACTGATCTAGTAGATAATTGCTTAGGAGTGGTACGGGTCTTCCAGAAGCTCCTTTAGCTGCTCCACCTAAATGCGCTGTTCCAGCAACATCTAAATGGGCCCAACTATAATCTTCAGTAAATCTAGAAAGAAAGCATGCTGCTGTAATAGTTCCAGCTCTCCCTCCAATATTGGCAATATCAGCAAAATTACTATTCAGATCCTTTTGATAAACATCCCATATTGGTAGTTGCCATGCTCTATCGTTAGAAGTTGTTCCAGCTTTAAGAAGCTTTTGAGCTAGCCTTTCATCATTGCTCATAAGTCCAGAAGTTGAATGTCCTAAAGCAACAATACAGGCACCAGTTAAGGTAGCTATATCTACAACAGATTTAGGTTTAAATCTTTTTGCATAAGTGAGCGCATCAGCCAAAACTAGTCTACCCTCTGCATCTGTATTTAAAACTTCAACTGTTAAACCAGACATTGTTTTGACTACATCTCCTGGTTTTGTGGCCTTACTTCCAGGCATATTTTCTGCGCTTGCTACCATACCAACAACATTTAAAGGAACTTTTAGTTCAGCCATGACCTGCAAGGTCCCTATAACACTAGCAGCCCCACACATATCAAATTTCATCTCATCCATTGCACCACCAGGTTTAAGACTAATTCCACCAGTATCGAAAGTGATTCCTTTTCCAACTATCACATAAGGCTGATCTCCCTTTTTCCCTCCCTGATAATTTAAAGTGATTAATTTAGATTCTTGAGCACTTCCATTTCCAACTGATAAAAGACAATCCATTCCTAATTTCTTCATTTGTTTTTCACCCAGAACTGTACATTTTAATGAAGAGTATTTATTTGCGGCTGATCTAGATTCTTTTGCTAAGTGGGAAGGGGTACAGACGTTACCAGGAAGATTGCCTAAGTCTTTAGCAGCATTTGATCCTCTCCCTATAGCTTGTCCAACTTTGATGTTTCGATTTAATTTTGTGTNAGGTATAGGAGAATCAATAGTTAGAGAAACTCTTTTTAGGGAAATCTTTTTTTGATTTTTCTTATTTAACTTAGCATCGTAGGTGTAACTGTTATTTTCACAAAGATAAGCTAATTGCTGAATTATCCAATCATCTCCTTCTCCTGTTACATTTAATTTAGGTAGAGAGATAAATGCACTCGAAGATTTACTAGAAATCGCAGCGCTCACCATTTTAGTTAAAATCTTAATCGCATCCTGTCTTGTTAGTTTTTTTCCCTTCTTACCACAGCCCACTAAATAAGTTCTTTGGGCACGAATTCCCATTAGAGCGGGAAGGTAATTTCCTTGACCTAATTTCCCATTTAATTCACCTAGTTTTCTAAGTTTCTTCAGTTGGCCATTGCTAACTTCATCAATTTTTTTAAGCTCTTTAGTAAAAGGTCCTTCGTATGCACCGACTATTAAGCTACCAGAGCTTACTTTTAGCAGTTCTACCGTGCTTTTTTTATTAAGATTTATAGTTAATCGCTTTTTCATACAGCTCTCCTTACATTCATTTATACTCAGGCTTTATCTTAGTAATTTAGTATTTAAACTTTTTTAATTGAAACAATATTACCCTTTTCTTGTCGAATTTATATTTCAAGAGCAAAATAAATCACTTAAATTATAGAAAAGCATGATCTTACAACGCTACTTATTGAAAGATATTTTCTCACATACAGGTGCAGTAGGTTTAGTTTTTCTGCTTGTAATTCTTGCTTCAAGATCAATCCAGTACTTAGAACAGGTATCGAGAGGAGAGCTAAGCTTAGAACTGGTTTTCTGGGTTATATTATTTAGGTTACCTGAATTCTTAGAACTTATTATTCCTTTTAGCTTCTTCCTTAGCATAGTGCTTGTTATAGGTAGGTTGTGCTCAGATAATGAAATGATAATTCTCGAACAAAATGGCTACTCAAATTCAAGATTACTTAAGTTATTTTTTGTAGCTTCTTTATTTTTTGCTTTATTAACAAGCTTATTTTCTTTTTGGGTAACGCCTACCTTCAAATCAAATTTAGATGATATTTATCAACAAACTTCCTTTAAAGAGGATTTTCATTCTATTCAACCTGGAAAATTTATAATTTTGAAAGATGGCTCAGTTTTTTATGCTGAAGAAAAAAACAATGAAATTTTCTCTAATATTTTTCTTAATTTTTCATTCTCAGAATCAAAAAAATCTGAGAGTTTCTTAACTGCAAAAAAATCTTTTATTTCTTCAGAAGATCCTAATTTAGTTTTTTTTGAAGATGGCCAATCTTTTTCTAAGGATGGGAAAAATCAAGTAAAAATGAGCTTTGATTTATTATCAATGAACGCCGGAAAAAACTTTTTCTTAGATGAAACCTCGAACCAAAAAAATGTAAATGAAGTTCAATTATCAGCACTTAACAACATTTGGAAAATGTCTTTGCCTTTACTTACACTAATTGCAGTTTTCCTAGCTTTGCCGCTCAGTAAAGTAAAGCCAAGACAGGGGAGGTATTCTAAGGTGTTACCTTGTCTTATTGTTTTTTTAGTCTATTTGGGATTACTGCTTTTAGTAAAAGGCTGGCTAGATGAAGGAAGGATAACTTTTGCTCCTAGCCTATTGGTAGTTCATTTATCTTTTCTTCTTTTGGGCTTAATTCTGATGTCTAAATTTTCGCCACTGAGGACTAATTAATGAACTATATTTTAGGGGATTTAGTTGAAAGAAATATAAGTTTCCAAGTTCTTGTTTCGTTGCTCATAGTATTGGTTGCTATAGCAGGTATAGATTTAATCTTTCTTTTTTTGAATGAATTATCTGATCTGTCTGAATCCTACACTCTAAATGCTATTTTTATTTACTGTCTTAAAAGCTTTCCTTATCGGATATTTGATTTAACTTCTTACATTTGCTTAATAGGGCTAATCATTGGCATGGGATCCTTAATAGATAAAGGTGAACTTATAGGTGCTCAAATTCTTGGAAAATCATTAACATCAATTGCCATTGCAGCCTTTAGACCAGTTTTATTAATAATGATTATTGGTCTTTTCTCTTCTCAGTTTTTTATACCTTCTTTGTCCCAATCTGCAGAAGAAACTAGATCTCAGTTACAAGAGAGAATTTCTTATGACCAAGGCTATTGGAATAAAAATGATGAAAACATTAGCTTCTTTCTTTCGACACCTGAAAGAGATCACATTCTTGATCTAACGGTCTACGAATTAGATGAGGACAAAAAAATCTCTAAGATAATTTTTGCAAAAGAAGCCTTTTTTAAAGAGGGTGTGTGGGAAGCAACTAACGGACAGATAATTGGCTTAAGTGATAACATTTCTAGTAATGCCTCTCAAGTTTCATTACCAAAACTGAGTATAGACTTTAATCAAATGTTGTCTCCCAAGTACCTTTCCTTAACAAACTTGTATACCCAGTCAAAAGAAACTTTCTCAAAATACAGGAAGAATCAATTATCTTTGGAATTTTGGAGAAAGGTTCTGCAACCACTGGTTACTTTTTCTTTAGTTTTATTGGCAATGTCTTTCTTATTTGGACCTATGAGGGAGCAGAAAACAGGCCAGAGGATATTGATTGCAATAGGAGTAGCTTTTACAGTAGATCTAAGCCAGAAATTATTAGGCAGTATTTCTGTAGTATCAGAAATACCAACAATTGTTTCAGTACTCTTACCTGCAATTTTGCTTATTTGTCTTTCTTTAATGTTATTAAAGAGAGCTTAGGAAGAGTTTTTTTAATTCGTCTTTATAACCTTGGTTTTGGTGAGTATATCTGACCAAGATAGATTATTTTTATCGTAAAGAATCCAGAAGTAGCCCAATCCAAAACAAACAAAAGAAATAGTTGAAATTAAACACCTTAGCATGGTCTGTTTTATATTAAGCTCAGTTTCATCCATAGTAACTAATTTGATTTTCCAAGCCTGCATGCCTGTGGTTTGCCCTTTATTAGCTATCCAGAAATAACTATAAAAAATTGGTCCAGCAAAGACCAAAATAAAGAATTGTGTAAAAGATACAAATGAGCCAGATTCTGGGTAACCGCCATTAACAAAAACAAGTAAAAGGCTTAAAACTAGAACTATTGCAGCTATTAATAGAGAGTCGTAGACTAAGGCTAAAATTCTTTTTAAAAATCCAGCTGATTGCATAAATAGTTTGGTCCTAAAAGGATAATTGATTATTCTAGAGTATTACAAAGAAACTTTATGTCTACAGATTTAGAAGATTCAAACAACACAGCTTTTTTTGGGCACCCTATAGGTCTTCGAACACTTTTCTTTACAGAGATGTGGGAAAGGATGTCTTACTATGGGATGCGGGGGTTATTAGTTCTCTACATGACCTTAGGGGTTACAGGAAATCCAGGAATGGATTGGTCAAATGTTCAAGCCAATGCCATCTACGGGATTTACGCTGGGATGGTTTATTTTTTAGCCGTTCCAGGTGGGTGGATTGCAGATAATATTTTAGGCTATCAAAGGTCAGTATTAATAGGTGCTTTGATAATCACTTTAGGCCATTTCACTTTAGCGATTCCTTTTGAACAAACCTTTATCCTCGGTTTGGTATTCGTTGCTCTAGGGACAGGTCTCTTAAAACCAAACATATCTTCAATAGTAGGTCAGCTCTACAGTCAAAATGATACAAGAAGAGATTCAGGATTTACTATTTTTTATATGTCCATAAACATAGGATCTATGTTGGGTTTCGCTGTTTGTGGTTGGCTGGGAGAGAAGGTAGGTTGGCACATTGGTTTTGGAGCAGCTGGAGTAGGGATGCTCTTTGGTGTAACTCAATTTATTCTTTTTAGACATCATTTAGGCGAAGCAGGAAAGTATCCAAATAAGATTAAAGAAAAAACCAGAACAAACTATATAAGAGGACTGGGTTTGGTAGTCCTTTTGATTGCTGGTGTTGTCATTACAGGTATGGCAGGCTTTTGGGCAATTGATCCAGTTTATTTCGCTGAGAGATTCAGAGATTTCTTAGTAATAATTTCAATAATCTACTTTATTTTTCTTCTTTTCTTTGCAGGACTTTCCTCAGACGAGAAGAAGAATGTCTTAATGTTATTGCTTCTTTTTATTGGAGCAGCTGCTTTTTGGTCTGGGTTTGATCAGTCAGCCGGTTCTCTAACTATATTTACCAGAGATTATGTCAGCTTAACTTTCGGTTCTTTTACAGCACCTGTTAGTTGGACTCAGTTTTTAAATCCTTTATTTGTGGTGATGTTTGCCCCATTCTTCGCTTATCTTTGGGTTTTTCTTGGTAGAAGGAATTTAGACCCCAATATGCCTATTAAATTTGGTATAGGTCTTATTCTAATGGCACTTGGTTTTATTGTAATGATCTTTGCTGTCAAGTTTGCATTAGTATCTTCTCCTGTAGGCGTTCAGTGGTTATTGTTAACCTACCTGCTTCATACTTTCGGAGAATTAACCCTTTCGCCTGTAGGCTTGTCAGCTTTTTCAAAATATTCACCAAAAAAGTATCTTGGTCAGATGATGGGTATCTGGTTCTTAGCATCTTCACTTGGAGGTGTATTGGCAGGTCT
>JGI24816J26688_1000237_pt1 | contig 13265 bp, 14 predicted proteins | sample METZYME_3_250m_FD_26688 | JGI IMG/M metagenome (IMG submission 26688)
ACGTTGGAGTGGCTCCCCCAGGAGACCATTTTATTTGGAGGAAGTTCTCTTGTGACTCGGACCAGGGTTAATCTCCACCCGTCTGCGTGCTTTAGTGGATGGGATCTGATCGTTTTAGGTCGTCCATTCAGTGGTGATAGGTACGAGGAAGGTGCTTTTGATCAGAAGATGACGATCGCTGTCGCTGACAAACCGATATTGAACGAACGACATCGATGGCGGAGAGAGGAACCTATACTGGGGGCGGCATGGGGCGTTGGGGGGAATTGTGCCCTTGCTTCGGTGTACGTGTACCCGGCGGACCTTGACATGCTCGAACGGGTACAGCAGCTCATCGCCCGTCCGCCGGTCGAAGCAGGCGCATCCCTTCTAGGGGAACTTCTCGTTGCACGGTTTCTCGGAACTGCTCCGCAAAAGATCCGCATAGTGGCGGAAAGACTATGGACGATGATACGCCCACTTCAGATGGGACGAGAGGCTAGTCGCCCCCGCATTTGGTCAACCTAGGATGATGTTTCAAATAATGCGACAAGGGGAAAACTGATGGAGTTAAGTCCACGTGAGAAAGACAAGCTACTGATATTCGTCGCGGCACAATTAGCGGAACAGCGCCGGGCGCGGGGAGTGAAGCTGAACTACCCGGAATGTGTTGCATTAATTTCGTCCGCGATTATGGAAGGCGCAAGGGACGGAAGAACGGTGGCGGATCTCATGACTGCCGGAGCTCAAATTATCTCGAGAGACGAAGTGATGGACGGGATCGCGGAAATGTTGTCCGACGTGCAAGTTGAAGCGACGTTTCCGGATGGGACGAAACTCGTCACTGTTCACAATCCAATTCAATAGGAAAAGCTGATGAATCCCGGAGAGTACCTGATCGATGACGATGACCTGACACTTAACGAGGGCAGACGCTCGTATGGAACGATGGTTTCAAATACCGGCGATCGACCCATTCAGGTTGGCTCCCACTTTCATTTTTACGAAACGAACCGGGCGTTAGCGTTTGATAGAGAAGCTACGCGGGGCTTTCGCCTAGATATTCCCGCTGGGACCGCAGTCCGTTTCGAGCCTGGTCAGGAGCGCGAGGTCCAGCTCGTCGAATTTGCAGGAACACGTCAGATATTTGGCTTCAATGCCAAAGTGATGGGCCACGTGGAGGATACAAAATGAGCACTCTTAACCGTCGGGCGTATGCCGAAATGTACGGACCAACCGTGGGTGACCGCGTGCGACTTGCTGATACTGACCTAATTATCGAGGTCGAAAAAGATTGGGCGGTGTATGGCGACGAAGTGAAGTTCGGCGGTGGCAAGGTAATTCGTGACGGCATGGGTCAGAGCCAGAGACCCTCGAACGAGACGGTCGATACGGTGATTACCAACGCGCTCATTGTGGATCATTGGGGGATCGTCAAAGCTGATGTGGGTATAAAAGATGGGCGTATTGCTGCCATTGGTAAGGCGGGAAATCCAGACACCCAACCTGCGGTGGACATCGTCATCGGTCCCTGCACTGAAGTGATTGCGGGGGAAGGCAAAATACTCACGGCTGGTGGTATCGATGCGCACATCCATTTCATCTGTCCTCAACAGATAGAAGAAGCTCTCATGTCGGGAATTACGACGATGCTCGGCGGTGGGACGGGACCGGCGACCGGTACAAATGCGACCACGTGCACTCCGGGTCCGTGGCACATCGGGAAAATGTTGCAGGCGGCCGATGGCTTGCCGATGAATATCGGCTACATGGGCAAGGGAAACGCGAGCCTCCCAATTGCATTGGAAGAACAGGTCGCGGCGGGTGCCATGGGACTAAAACTTCACGAGGATTGGGGCACGACGCCGGCTGCGATTGATAATTGTCTTAATGTTGCCGAAGCAGCCGACGTGCAAGTTGCCATACATACGGACACGCTTAACGAATCGGGGTTTGTCGAAGACACGCTCGCGGCGTTCCGCGGGCGATCGATTCATACCTTTCATACCGAGGGCGCAGGGGGAGGTCATGCCCCGGACATTATCAAGGCGTGTGGCTTACCCAATGTTCTACCCTCATCAACGAATCCGACGCGTCCCTATACCGTCAATACGGTTGACGAACACCTCGACATGCTCATGGTCTGCCACCACCTTGATCCGAGTATTCCCGAAGATGTTGCTTTTGCGGAATCGCGTATACGACGCGAGACGATTGCTGCCGAAGATATCCTGCATGATCTCGGTGCGTTTTCGATGATCGCGTCTGACTCGCAGGCGATGGGCAGAGTGGGAGAGGTTATCTGTCGTACCTGGCAGACTGCTCACAAAATGAAAGTGCAAAGAGGAAACCTTGCCGAGGACACTGCTCGGCATGACAACTTTCGGGTTAAGCGATACATCGCGAAGTACACCATCAATCCTGCTATTGCTAACGGGGTTGCGGAACATATTGGTTCGGTTGAAGCAGGAAAACTTGCCGACCTGGTACTTTGGGAACCTCGATTTTTTGGCGCTAAGCCGGCATTAATCATGAAGGGAGGCATGCTTGTCGCGGCCCCCATGGGTGATCCAAACGCATCCATACCAACCCCGCAACCCGTCCACTATCGACCCATGTTCGGGGCCTTTGGTGGCGCGCTAGCGGCGACGTCGGTCTCGTTTGTCTCACGTGCGGGAAGTGAAGCCGGGATAGCTGAGCGTCTTGGGCTAACCAAGGACGTTGTACCGGTTAAGGGAACCCGGAATATCGGCAAAGCAGACATGGTGTTGAACGACTGGACTCCAGAAATTGAGGTCGATCCAGAGACGTACGAGGTCCGTGCCGACGGTGAGCGACTGACATGTGAACCGGCGACTGAACTACCCTTGGCGCAAAGGTTCTTTCTCTTTTGAAGGGAGACACGGGCACGGTGGAGATATACACGAGTTGTGTGCAAAAGGATCGAACCGCTGGTTCGGATTTGGATGAGACCGTCGTGCTCTCTTTTCAACGCCGACAGAAGACCAGGCAGCGCGTGCAAACTCAGGGGGGCCAGGAGATAACGATCAATCTACCCAGAGGAACATTGATGCGCGGCGGCGACAGTTTAGTTTCGGAACGGGGGGGTATTGTTCACATTGTCGCGGCGTGTGAGAGGGTATCGACGGTCGCGAGCGATGATGCCGATTTGTTGACCAAAGCCGCGTACCATCTGGGTAATCGCCACGTTTCGGTGCAGATAGGTTTGGGTTGGTTGCGCTATCTGCAAGATCACGTTCTGGACAGCATGTTGCGGGAGCTAGGATTAGAGCCTCAACGGCACTCGGCATCCTTCGAACCAGAATCGGGCGCATACAGCTTTCACTCTCACTCCAATGCCTCCGTATAACCAGGCCAAGCTTTGGCAGCTGATTAGCCCAATGCTTCCTATTGGGGCGTACCACTATTCTCAGGGTCTCGAGCAGGCGGTGGAGCGAGGCTGGATTCGTGATCGGGCAGAAGCCGTGAAATGGATATCGGAGCTACTTCACCACACCATTGCCCACATCGATTTGCCGATCATTCATCGAGCTCATCGTTTTTGGANGTCTAAGGATATCNCTAGTCTTCAATATTGGGATGAAGTTTGTCGGTCTCACCGAGAAACGCGGGAGTTGCGTGACGAGGAAGACGCCATGGGGCGAGCGCTGATGCGATTGGCCACGGAGTTGAATCAACCAATTCCGACGTGGCGGCCTGGATACGTGGTCGCCTTTTCGGTGTTCGCTGTTAACGCAGAGATATCTGAAACGGATGCGTTGAGTGGTTACGCCTGGGCGTGGTGTGAGAATCAGGTGGTGAGCGCCACAAAATTGATACCTCTAGGGCACACGGAGGGTCAGCTAGTGCTGCGGGATCTTATCGAGCAGATACCAATCGCTGTGGATGAAGCGCTTGAGTGCTCGGATGAGGACATCGGCAACAGCGCACCAGGCCTGGCACTTGCCAGCATGTGGCACGAAACACAGTACTCAAGGATCTTTCGATCGTGAAGAATCGTCGATGAAACCGGCATTGAGAGTTGGGATTGGCGGTCCGGTGGGGGCGGGCAAAACCACCCTAGTGGAAGCGTTGTGTAAACGGATGCGCGGAGATTATGAAATAGCCGTCGTTACTAACGACATCTACACGCAAGAAGACGCCGAGATATTAGTCCGCTCTCAGGCGCTTTCAGAAGACAGGATCGTCGGGGTCGAAACTGGTGGTTGTCCGCATACGGCCATTCGAGAAGACGCGTCGATGAACATGGTTGCAATCGAAAATTTTACGACGAGATTTCCTGAGCTCGATGTTGTGATTCTGGAAAGTGGTGGTGACAACTTGAGCGCGACGTTCAGCCCAGAGCTTGTCGACATGACAATTTATATCATCGATGTTGCGGCCGGAGAAAAGATACCGAGAAAGGGTGGGCCCGCGATCACGCGGTCAGACCTTCTTATCATTAATAAAACCGATCTAGCGCCGCATGTGGGCGCATCGCTTGATGTGATGGAACGTGACGCGAAAAAAATGCGTGGCGCGGCGCCTTTCGTTTTCACCAATCTTTTAACGGGCCAAGGTCTCGAAGAAGTTGTTGATTTCGTCGTTGATGAGGGAGTGCTTTNAGATAACGCGGTGTGAGACATCGNGTGTTGCGCAAATTGGCCATTGCGACATTAACGAGCTAGCCGGCTCGACAATGGCGTTGATGACGATGGGCAATGTGTTCAAGATGTTCGGAAAAGAAATTCTGGCGAAGAGAGATTACCTTGGGGTTTCGGCCCTGAGCACCACATAGGAGGAATGGAACGATGAAATTTATTTCCGCGATAATTAAGCCGTTCAAACTAGATGAAGTGCGCGAGGCACTGTCGGAAATTGGCGTGACGGGAATGACGGTCACCGAAGTTAAGGGCTTTGGTCGTCAGAAGGGACATACAGAACTGTATCGCGGTGCCGAATATGTCGTGGATTTTCTGCCGAAAATGAAAATTGAAGTTGCCGTTGACGATGGTCTGATGGACCAGTGTATGGAAGCGATTAGTCGAACCGCGAATACTGGAAAAGTTGGGGACGGGAAAATGTTTGTATTTGGTCTTGAAGAAGTCGTTCGTATACGGACGGGTGAAACGGGGGTCGATGCAGTTTGAACGGATCCGATTTGTAACGGGTCGACGAGAGTTATCGGAGCAGTGAATTGGAGGTCGGGGATGAAATTTGGCGTGAGTGATTGGATACAACAGGTGAAACGCATCGCGGTGGTCGCGTTGATTCTTGGCGTTAATTGGGCGAACGCGGACGAACTGAATACCGGTGACACGGCGTGGATTTTGACGTCAACGGCGCTAGTACTCTTCATGACCATTCCCGGGTTGTCGCTTTTTTATGGCGGTTTGGTGCGTTCTCGCAACGTTCTTAGTGTGTTGATGCAATGTTTTTCGATTACCTGTGTGGTTACGATCCTTTGGCTATTGATTGGATACAGCCTCGCCTTTGATGTTGGTAATTCTTTCATTGGTGGACTTTCCAAAGGCCTCTTTGCTGGCGTCGATGAAGGCGCAGTTGTTGGGACGATTCCTGAGTCGAGCTTTGCGATCTTCCAATTAACCTTCGCGATTATTACACCGGCACTGATTGTCGGTGGTTTTGCAGAACGGATGCGGTTTGTTTCGGTCCTGGCATTTACGGCGCTGTGGTCGATTATCGTCTACGCGCCCATAACCCATTGGGTTTGGGCCGAAGGTGGATGGTTGTTCGAACGGGGGTTTCTCGACTTTGCCGGTGGCAGTGTCGTACACATGACGGCGGGTACGGCGGCCGTCGTGACAGCGTTGGTGCTGAAAGCGCGGCAAGGATTTCCCACCCAGCCCATGCCACCGCACAACATGACACTGACGATGGCCGGGGCGGGTATGTTGTGGGTTGGTTGGTTCGGTTTTAACGGCGGGAGCGCTTTAACAGCAGGCGGCAACGCCGCCATGGCTATCGCCGTCACGCATATTTCGGCCGCGGCCGGTGCGTTCACCTGGATGTCTGTTGAATGGATTAAGTACGGAAAACCGAGCGCTCTCGGCGCGGTGACCGGTATGGTCGCCGGCCTAGGGACTATCACGCCGGCCTCTGGCTTTGTGGGACCCGCTGGCGCACTGGTGATTGGCGTTGCCGCTGGCCTGGTCTGTTTTTATGCAACGAACATCATGAAACAGAAGTTGAAAATTGATGACTCTCTCGACGTTTTTCCGGTGCATGGAGTCGGGGGATTTCTTGGAATCATGCTGACGGCAATTTTTGCTAGCAAAACTCTTGGAATTTTTTCCGGTCAAGAGGATATTTCTATAGGCAGTCAACTGTTGACGCAATTTATCGGAGCAGTTGCCGTCATGGCCTATACGGCGCTGGCTACCTGGGCAATTCTTCTTCTGGTCGGACGACTCGCTGGTACCAACCGGGTTACGGGTGACAACGAGGTTCTGGGGTTGGATCTTTCCGAACACAATGAACGTGGTTACGTTTTGTAGATGGTGGGAAGTCGACGAACACGTAATCTTCTGGCGTAGGACTAGGCAATCGGTTGGATCACAACCGCGCCAACTAGCCTTAAAGCCATGCTGGGTTGGTAGCTACGGTTGGACTTGAACCAACGACCCCAGCATTATGAATGCTGTGCTCTAACCGACTGAGCTACGTAGCCCCAGGGCCCCACGGCGGGCAGGAATTCTGGCGAGATGCCTCGTTGAAGTCAATCCACTGGCAGGCGTAGCTTGCTGTCCAAATGAAGCGAACTACGATTGCTTGAAAAGACGCAGTTGGAGCACAATATATTGCATACGTTGAAATTTTTGTTGAGGTGAGGAAATGGCTGAACCGATGGGTCCTATTGTCGATGCTGGCCGCGCGATCGAGGTCAATAAAGTTCTTCGCAGCACGTACTTGTTACTTGCGATGGCCATCGGATTCGCCGCGCTGACGGCGTTTATTGGCATCGCAACGGGTGTCCCTTTTATGGGATTTTGGCCGTACTTAATCGGTTTTTTTGGCCTCTCTTGGGCGGTTAATAGAACGGCGAACAGTAGCTGGGGCATTGTGCTGACGTTTGTTTTTACTGGTTTTATCGGGTTTGCGATCGCGCCGATTCTTAACGTTTACTTGCAAGTGAATCCGGGCATCGTGCTGCAGTCGCTGGGGATGACTGCGTTGTCATTCTTCGTGGGGCTATCTATTTATACGATATTTACACGGACGAACTTTAGCTGGCTTGGGCAGTTTCTCGCGGTCGCGTTCTTTGTCGTCCTTGGCATTATTGTGGCCTCGATCTTCTTCGATTTATCGGCGTTTTCCTTGCTCATTTCGGGGCTAATGGTCTTTGTTGCATGCGCCCTGATTCTCTTCCAGACCAGCCGGATCGTATTGGGCGGAGAGACGAACTACATCATCGCTGCGAACAATCTGTTCGTTTCGATCTACATTCTGTTCATGAACCTGCTGTCTATTTTCGGGATCATGGGTGATGACTAAGAGGTCCGTCATCAGATAGAACGAACTAGCGCGAGTCTAGGCTCCCGTTGTTATAGGTGTGTCAGGCGCCGGTAGGCTTTTTGGAGGGCGCTGGGAAGTCCCTCGGTTTCTTCGATCACCATGTAGTGTTCCTCTGGGCACATGCGTCGCAAATAGTCGTGTCCGGATCGATCAACCGTAATACAGAACGTTTTTACCCCGCGTTGTTCAGCCTCACGAAGTGCCTTAGCGGTGTCCTGGACACCATACTCGTGGTTCCCGCGATCCGGGCCATAGTCACAATCCTGGGGGAATCCGTCGCTGATGATCATTAAGACTTTCAGAGCGGTACCGCTTGCCGCGAGTTTCGCTGCGGCATGTCGTATGGCGGGGCCCATGCGTGTCGAGCGTTTCGGTGTCATGGCAGCGATCGCGTCAAGTGCTCGAGAGTCAAGCGCCTGTTTGAATTCTTTCGCTATATAGAATTCGACGCAGTCGTGGCCATATCCAGAAAAACCATACACTCCATACTGGTCACCGAGTCCCTCCATGGCGCTGGCCATTAGCACGACGGCTTCCTTCTGAATATCGATGATTTTGCGTTTGGCATCTTCTGCTTCACGCCTACTTTCTAAATCGAAGGTAAATTCGTCATCGTCGTCTGGATAGGGATCGCGGAGATTGAGCGCGGACGGGGTATCGGAATTGGTCGTTGTTGCCGCGCCGACAGGCAACTGATCGATGGGATCGTCGGTGGAAGCGGACAAGTCGACCAAAAATGCCGCACCCACATCGCGTTTCTGGCGTTCGCGNCGACTGTAGACCCGTTCGTCGGGTGAACTTCCGACACGGAGATCCGCTCGAACGTCAACGACAGCGCTCAAATAGAGTTCGTCGCCGTCCGTAACTTTGTTGACGCGCTGGTATCCCGAGGGACGGATTTGTTCAAAACGCTTACGGATGCCTTGGACGAGAGGTCGGAGAGTTTGCAGTAGCTCGATTCCATCGCCGGTATGATCGTCTTGAAGCTGTTCTTCGTAGACGCGGCACCAGCCGCGAAGATATTGCGAGTTTATGTAATCCCATTCATCGTACAGATAACTACGGACGTTCTCGTGTTCGTCGCCAAGCGCATGGCGAATGGCTGAACGTTCCATATCGATTCGGCGCTGCGCCTGATCGCGTTCTCGTACCATGTCGGTGCTGGTTTCTCGTATAGTCCCATCACCCTCGGTTTCACCCATCGCCACTTCTTCGCCCGCTGCATCGTCGGCAAGTTCGAACGCTGCCAATTGAGCGTTCATCGACTCAAGGTCGTCTTGCCAATCTTCGAGTCGTACCTGCCGCTGTAACCATTCCATCGGTGGGCCGTCGGTCGTGTCGAATACATCGGCGCTTTCCGTGGCGCTTTCGATCAGGTGCGCTAAGGCTTGATAACAGTCCATGGTCGCTTGAACGCTGGTGTATACCGTTGCTTCAGCATCGTGAATTGGGTTAACGAAGTTGGTGAGATTGGTTCGTGCATTTGGGACGCCGTTTAAGAATCCTTGCAGCGTCTTCAAGGCCCCGTTTACACCGACCTCATCGGATTTGTTGTTGTAGTCGTCGTTGAATTTATGTTGCAGCCGTTTTCGGTAAGGAATTGCCCCGGGGTAATGACGCAACACGGCGGCTTCGATGCGTGCGGCCTCGAGGAGGCTGAAAAGTTTTCTTGCGAGGACTGGGTATTCGAAATGCCGAAACAGCAGTTCCAGATCTGATTCTCGATGTTGGTTAGGAAGCCCGTGTTCTCGTAGATCAGCACATTCACGCCGAGCTTGGATAATGTCAAAGCGGTACGTCCCGTATTCACGAAAACCGAGCTGCTGCAGGACCAGCCAACGATAGGTCGCAGCGTTACTTGCGGCGATTGAGAAGTAATCGATACTGCCCGGTAGATAGAGGCTAAAGGCGTCGTGGCTGGCCTCCGAAACGCCCTCATCGGGATTGTTGCGCTCAGATAGATCGCGGATGTGAAAGTAGCGCCCCGCGATGCCTTCGGCAAAGAGTGACAGTGGTCGCTCCACTTGCGCGAGTGTGGTCACGGCCAAATGACATCAACGATGTCCGCGACGGCTTGTTGCACGCCGACCTCGTCGGATACTGCATGCACGATGGCGATTTCGGATGCTCGTCGCGGTTCGATGCCGCGCTTGATGAGTTCCCCTGTGTAAATCAAAAGTCGAGTACTGACGCCTTCCTCGAAGCCATGTTCGCGAAGATTACGCACTTTGACACCGATGGTGGCTAGGCGTTCGGCAATTTCTGCGTCGATGCCACTCTCATGTTGGATAATTTCCGCTTCGCGATCTTCCGAGGGATAGTCAAACGTGAGACTGACAAATCGTTGTCGCGTGCTTGGTTTGAGGTCTTTTAGGATACTTTGGTAGCCGGGGTTGTAAGAAATAATCAGGAGGAAATCTGCATGCGCGGAAACGATTTCTGAGGTCTTATCAATGGGAAGTACGCGCCGATGATCGGTTAATGAGTGAATCAGAACCGTCGTATCCTTTCTCGCTTCAACGATCTCGTCGAGGTAACAGAGAGCTCCGGTTCGTACCGCTTGCGTCAGGGGCCCATCTTGCCAAATGGTTTCATCCCCCTTCAGTAGATAGCGGCCAACCAGGTCCGTAGCGGTGAGGTCCTCGTGACAGGAAACCGTGACCAGTGGTTCAGTTAACGCGTGACGACGGGATTCAGTTTGGCAATAGAGTCGCCATGTCATATGTTCGACGAAACGGGTTTTACCGCACCCTGTCGGTCCTTTGAGCAATACTGGAAGGCGACTCTCGTACGCGGCTTCAAACGCGGCGACCTCGTCTCCTAACGGCAGATAATAAGGTTCCTCTTGCAACGACACGAACTACTCGGGGACGAATGCGTCGCGCCCGCTCCTATAGTTGAAAAAAGATTGCGCCGGATTTCGATTCACTAAATTACGCTTGAACATGGGATGGTGGAGGCTCCGCACTTCGTGTTCGATCTCGGTAAGGAACTTCCCGCCGTCTGGGTCGACGATTTGTTGGAACCGGTACTGGTGCTGATCGGATTCTTCGGTGATTAGTCCATTTTCAGCCAGGTAGGTATGGGGTTTTGAGAAATTCGATACATAAATGGCAATGTGATGCCCATCGTATTCGGCGATTTCCTCATCGGTTTCGTCAAAGACAAACTGCTGAACTGCACCCATCGAAATAACCGCGCGCACGCCTTCATTATCTTCGACTCGTTCGGCGGGCGTATCCAGTACCTCGCGATAAAAGCGGGCGATGCCGTCGGCGGTTCCGGGTGGAACGTCCATAACAGCCAAGGGAATACCAAGGCTCATGTCGCCGTGGTGGCCGGGTCCGTATACGCGTATTTGGTTTCCCCATGGACAAGTGACCACAATGTGATCTTTTTTCTCNTCCCAACCGAATTCCGTGCCTTGCATCGGTTTTTCAATGAATTTAAAGCGGCGTTTCAAATCCTCCAAGTCTGGGACGACGACGACGATGTGCCCTCGAAATTTTTGGGCGTCGTTTTTTGGGAGATGGAATTGCTGTTCGCCCGCATTGATCCACATATTGAAAGTGCCAAAATCGATATAGGGGTCGCGCGTAAAGCCAAGGCCGGAAACGTAAAAAAGAGCTGCTAACTGTTGATCAGGAACGGTCAGATTGACGTGCTCCATGTTGAGGATATTGCCGACATTCTCTTCTGAGCGGTTGAATGCGGCTACCTCACTCATGTTTGATCCCCTTCACGTTGTGCCAGATGCGATGAGCGTTCCTCATAATAATCGTTGATGGACCCAAATTTGGACTCCCCCTCGAACGCTGTTCGAGTGGTGTTGACGATATCTTCGGTCGACAAGGTTGGATCCCAGGGACCCCCCTGTGGCTGGGCCACATGCCACGGGGTGTCGCAAAAAATTTCGAGGCCATTAGCTTCGGGATCGTTGAAGTACACCGACCAGGCATTGCCGTGGGTGATGGGCATAACGTTGGTAACGCGCTCGTCGTCAGTGAGCACCTTGTGCATGGTCTTTACAGTCTCGAGATCGTCGACGCGAAAAGCGAAATGAGCAACGTTGTTGCTACGGCCGCCCTGTTCTCGTGTCGCGGAGAAGGCCAATTGATGATGGTCGGTCTCGACTTGGCTCAAAAAGACGAAATCGTTCCCGCCGACATCACCTCGATCCGTGACTTCAAAACCAAGAACATTTGTGTAGAAATCGACCATTGCTTCCAAATCGGTGACGTGAACGAAAGCGTGTGACCATCTAAGTTGCATGACGTGTTGCCTTAGCGCATAGGGCGTTGCATCAGAGTACTCCAAAACGCCATAGTTGAGCACATGGACGAAATGGATACCGACAGACTTCTTGACGCAATCACGGCCGTGGTGCCGCCGGTTCTTACCGCCTTAGAAACACTTGCTTATGTGAGCCGTCACTTGCACCCGCCAAATGTTGCGTCCCTCGCCGACGCGGCACATCAAGCGGTGGCGCCTGTTCGGGAAGGTATGGACGTGTTTAAAAGTGTGACTATGCCAGACCACCTCGCCCAGTTCGCAGTACACCTAGAAAAAGTGGTCGAACAGGTCTGTCTCGCGTGCGACGGCCTGGAGCGAAGTGTGGATGATCCTAATGGCCTCATGGGGGCGTATCGGGCGCTACGTCATCAGACAAGGGCGATCGAAGCGTTGTATCCCATCGCGCTGATGCTTCCGCCTGTGGGCCGTTTTTTTCTTGAAGAAGATCTGCGAGACAATAAGGTGTTGGCTGCGAAACTGGCGGATGCTGATCCGGCCCGAGAAAACGTCGGCATCATTCATGCGGGAAACGAAAAAGGGACCCGTGGTGGGTTTTCAATGTATGTCCCGGAGTACTACGAGGAATCAGACGTATGTCCATTGATCATGGCCTTGCATGGAGGATCCGGACACGGACGCGACTTCTTGTGGACATGGCTTCGGGAAGCGCGCAGTCGAGGTGCGATCTTGATCAGTCCGACCGCGAGGGGTGACACCTGGTCATTGATGGGCCCTGACATTGATAGCGCGAATATCGATCACATGGTCCAACACGTCGGTGAGCACTGGAACATCGACCCATCGAAAAGATTACTGACGGGGATGAGCGATGGCGGTACGTTTACCTATGTTTCTGGGTTACGGGACGATTCTCCGTTTACTCATCTCGCGCCGAGCTCGGCGAGTTTCCATCCGATGCTGCTAGAGGGATACACGAGTGCGCGCATGAACGATTTACCGATATACATCATGCATGGCGTGCTCGACTGGATGTTCCCGGTTGACATCGCTCGAGCGGCCGACACGGCCCTGCGTGCGGCGGGAGCCCGAGTCGTTTATCGGGAAATCGACGATCTTTCGCACACCTACCCACGAGACGAGAATCCTCGACTTATGGATTGGTTTCTGGCGGACGATTCTCCCGAAAACTGACCTAGTTATTTGGAGGAGATAGGTCCTTAGGCTTCGGCTTCGGCGGTCACCGGGTCGATCATCTTACGTACCGGAGTAACCACCGATGCTGGAAAGCCGCTGCGCTCCGAATGTTCTTGGATCAGCGTTGGGTCGTCCGCAATATATATACAGAATGTTTTATCCCCAGCGACGTAAGAGTGTTCCCATTGGATATTCTTATGTTCGCTTTTCATCTCCGCAAGGACCTCGTTTGATTTCGAGGCTGCGTCCCGAAGTGCATCTCGCTCGGCTGAGCCGATTTCGGGAATGTCCCGTTCGATCAC
>JGI24816J26688_1000240_pt1 | contig 13228 bp, 13 predicted proteins | sample METZYME_3_250m_FD_26688 | JGI IMG/M metagenome (IMG submission 26688)
CAACAGTCAATGGCTCTAATTTACGGGTCACTCTGCAATGTGGCCAATAAGTGTTTTATGTAGGCGATTTTATCTTGTGGCAGCGGTAACGATGTAGTGATACCCAGTGTATAGGTGCCTCGCATGTTTATTTCATTATTGCTGGATTCAATTAGATCAACGAGTTGTACTGGATCCAGTGCGGTATGTTCAGAAAATTTCACAAATCCCCCTTTATCTCCTAACTTAATTTTCTCTATTCCAAGGCCGGTCGCTGTCAACTTGATATCGCTGATAGCGAAGACCGACTTCGCGGCCTCGGGCAGTAGACCAAATCGGTCGAGAGTCTCCAACTGTAGGTCATACAAGTCTTCGACTGTTTGAGCGTTTGCGATTCGCTTGTACAGTAACAATCGGGCATGGACATCGGGTAGATAACTATCAGGGAAAAGAATTGGCAGATCGAGGTCGATCTCGGTTCGTATCTGCTCGTAGAGAGTGTATTTGTTGTCGTTTGGTAGTTTCGCTAGATCCCTGATGGCACGATTAAGATAATCTGCATAAAGGCTAAATCCGATATCATCGATGGTTCCGCTTTGCTCCTCCCCAAGGAGTTCTCCGGCACCACGGATCTCGAGATCATGAGACGCGAGTGCAAATCCAGCACCGAGTCCTTCCAGAGAAGCAATTGCGTCAAGACGCTTTGTTGCATTTTTAGTTATCGCGATTTCGTCAGGTATAAGTAGGTAGGCAAACGCCTGCCGATTTGACCGGCCGACACGGCCTCTGATCTGGTGCAGTTGTGCAAGCCCCAGGCGATCGGCACGATCGATCAGTATAGTATTGGCATTGGGGATATCGATACCGCTTTCTATAATAGTGCTACACACCATTAGGTTGAAACGTTGTTGTTGAAAGTTCCTCATCACAACTTCAAGTTCCGATTCCGGCATCTGACCATGGGCAATTCCAATCGTTGCTTCTGGCACGAGAATCTGAAGCTCATCTCTTACNCGTTCGATAGACTTGACTTGGTTGTGTAAGAAAAATACCTGTCCACCACGATTTATCTCCCTAAGGCAAGCTTCTCGAATTAGACCATCGTGTTTAATTCGGATAAACGTTTTAATGGCGACACGCTGTTCGGGNGGTGTAGCAATTAATGAAATATCACGAACGCCAGTCATAGTGAAGTTCAGTGTCCTGGGAATCGGAGTTGCGGTGAGCGTCAAAATATCCACGACTTTTCGTAGCTTCTTGATGTGTTCTTTTTGGCGGACACCAAATCGGTGTTCNTCATCAATGATCAACAGCCCTAGATCCATAAAAGAAACATCGGGCTGTAACAGNCGGTGTGTTCCAATCACGATGTCTAGGGTGGCATTACGAAGACTAGCTAGAGTCTTTTCTACTTCCTTGTTGGTCTGCAGACGGGAAACACATCGAATGCTTACGGGTTGATTGGAAAAGCGATCGAGGAAAGTATCGAAATGTTGTTGTGCCAGTAAGGTAGTCGGTACTAATAGTGCCACTTGCTTTCCATTGTGAATCGCGACAAAAGCAGCTCTAAGTGCAATTTCTGTTTTGCCGAATCCAACATCGCCGCAGACCAGCCGATCCATTGGTTGATCGGATACCAGATCACTCAAAACATCCTCCATTGCAGTGATCTGATCCGGTGTTTCCTCGTGGACAAATGTCGATACAAACGTCGAGTACTCTTCTGAGGGTATAGCTAGACTGGCGCCAGCGCGAGACGCCCGAATTGCCTGAATTTCTAGTAGTTCGGCGGCTGTATCCCGGGTGCGTTTAGCGGCTCTATCTTTAGCCCTGGCCCATTGTTCGGACCCTAGTTTATGCAGGGGTGCGGTTTCGGGATCACCGCCTAAGTAACGGTTAACCAGATGTAGGTTCAAGATCGGTACGTAAAGCTTGTCGCCACCCTGATAGTCGACAACCATCAGTTCGCTTTCGTGTTCCAATATACGCATGACTTTTAAACCCCTGTAGCGCCCTACACCGTGGTCTTCATGAACTACAGGATCGTCAATCTTCAGTTCCGCGAGGGACTGGATGATGCTTTCCGGATCACGTGAACTCGCAGTACGCTTTGATGCGCGGGTAGTCCGCTCGCCAAAGATCTGAGTCTCGGTTATGACCTCCAATCCCAAATCCTGAAAAACCGCACCACGCTCAATTCGGCAGGTTACTGTCGCAAGGTGGGGGCCACCTTTCTTCGCAAATTCAGTCCATCCATCGACCTCAGTCGGACACATGTCACGGCCTCGAAGAACCTCGCTAATAATGTCCTGTCTGCCTACAGACTCAAACGCAAGTAGAGTCTTATAGCGCGTATGTTGCAGATGTTTAGTTATTGCTTGATACGGCTCGCTGTTTCTAGGCTCGACCCAAAAAGTGCCCGGTCTGCGTTTCTCCGATTGCTCATGTGTTTCTGTGCCTAGAAAGATGTTGACTTCGCTATTAACTCGCCGACTTATTTCTGCTGGTGCAGCGTACAGTTGTTCCGGTGGCAGAGGGAGTCTTTCGGGCACAAGGCATGCTAGTTTATGACGGTCAACGATTGCTGCCCAATGTTTGTCAACACTGTCTCGAAAATCTTTGTCTAAGACCCATGTAGCGTTAGAAGGCAGGTGTTCAAATAGGGTGTCGGTCTGGCTATAAAACAATGGCCAAAAATAATCCAGCCCCGTGGGCAGGTTGCCTTTGCTGATTTCTCGATACACCAGATGTTTTTGTGGGTCGCCTTCAAATTGACGTCGGAAATTTGTCCGAAACTGATTGATTGCATCGTGGTCGGTAGGGTATTCCCGACCTGGGAGGAGTTCTATGGAATTTCTAGTATCAGAAGATCTTTGTGATTCCGGGTCAAATAATCGGATGGTTTCCAATTGGTTTCCAAAGAGGTCAAGTCTGAATGGATCGCTAGAGCCCATCGGATAAATATCAATGACTCCCCCTCGTATTGCATACTCTCCCTGACAGAGAACTTGTGATACGGCTAGGTATCCGGCTTCCTGAAGTCGTTTTCGAAGATTATCTGGATCGACGATCTGACCAGTTTCGAGAAAAAAACTATGGCCAGAAATGTATTTAGAGGGTGGAAGCCTTTGCATTAGCGCCGGTACGGTTGAGAGCAGGATGCCCTGTTCGAGATGTGGGATCTGAGCGAGAGTTCGCAGTCGGTCCGATATTATTTCTGGTTGTGGTGAAACGACGTCATACGGTAGGCACTCCCAGTCTGAGAGAGAGAGTAGGGGTGCGGTAGAATGGTCCCGAATGAAGAAAGCTATTTCGTCCTGCAGGAGTTTCATCCGTCGAGAATTATTGGCGATGACAACCACCGGGGTTTTCAAGCGGTCCGCTAGTCGCGCTATCCCATATCCTTCGGCGCTGCCATACAGATCAGACCAGCGGGTGGTTTCGGTAAAAGCGGAGTTTTGTTTGAATTCGTCTGGTAACGCACGCATCGGACAGGGTCTGCTTGGCCACGATGAGGTTATGGATTCTATCTTAATGAAGCCCCCATGCTTGAATATCCTGTTAGACAGAAGACGCGCCGGTGTTTAGGAGCGGGGAGAAACTTTGGGCTGTTGTGCCTGCGGCAGGTCAAGGCAGACGTGTCGGTGGTGCAGTCCCGAAGCAGTATCTAGAAATAGCGGGTATGCCNGTTTTAGTGCACAGTCTGAACAGGTTAGCTGCCGTTCAACAGATCGATGCAATATTTGTCGGGATTTCTGAAACCGATAGACACTGGCACAAGCTGTCGCCGCCACCCGGTATGCAAGTAGCCTGTTATACCGGAGGTCAGAGTCGGGCAGAGACCGTGTGGCTGGGGCTTCAAGCGCTACAGAAGTGCGCGAGTGCGGATGACTGGGTCCTTGTGCATGATGCAGCACGCCCGTGTGTACAGGTAGAGGATATTGATACCTTAATTTCGGCGGTAGTACCTTCATTGGAGGGGGGGCTACTGGCTGTACCCGTAACCGATACAATCAAGGTTGCAAACCAGGATTCGACCGCGAAGCAGACGATGGATAGAAGAATGCTCTGGCGTGCCCAAACCCCTCAATTGTTCCGATTTTCTGTACTGTACACTGCGTTACAGGCGGTAGTGCATGATCTTGAATCGATCTCGGATGAATCGGCGGCAGTAGAAAAACTTGGCCTAAAGCCCCTGATTGTTCAATCCGATGAGAGAAATATCAAGATCACAAACAGCAAGGATCTACAACTGGCAGAATTCTTCCTGGGTAAAAAATCGTGAGAAGCCTAATTAGAGTCGGGCATGGGTTTGATGCCCATCGACTGGTGGAAGGGCAGATGTTGGTTCTTGGAGGGGTGGAGATACCCTATCACCAACGGTTGCAAGGTCATAGCGATGCTGATGTTCTGATTCACGCGATTTGTGATGCGTTATTGGGCGCATCAGGGCTCGGAGATATCGGGAATTTGTTCCCTGATACAGATGACCGGAACAGAAATAGAAACAGCCGTGAATTTCTGACCGAGGTTCACCGACTCCTCCAATCTCATGCGATAGGCGTCGTTAATGTTGATGCGACACTGATAGCCCAAGCGCCAAAATTAGGTCCATTTGTCGGCACCATGCGATCGAACCTGTCGGCTGACCTTGAACTAGACCAAAGTTTCGTCAACGTAAAAGCAACCACTACCGAAGGCCTGGGGTTCACTGGCCGTGCTGAGGGTATAGCGGCGCACGCAGTAGTTCTGGTTGAACAATCTATAGCTTAACGCCGTAGCAGGATATAGAACGCGCCGTGACCACCATCGACTGGCTGTGAACAGCAATAAGCCAAGACACGAGGGTGTTTTCGAAGTGTTTCAAGCGCAGTTGCTCGAACGACCGACACCCTATCAGGGGAATTTCTCCCTTTGCCGGTGATAATCATGACGCACTGGTTGTCTGGGTTACTATAGGACGCTAAAAAGTTGGTGATGGCAGCGGGGGTGGAGACCTGGGTGTATCCATGAAGATCAAGAATGTCAGCGATCTTTAATCGACCTCGCCGAAGCTCNCTCAATTTTCTTTTTTGAACACCACTTCTGTAAAAAAGATCACCATCAAGATCCACCTTTCCCGGTCCAGCTATTGGGTCAACATCAGGGGTTGTGCTGNTACTTCGTGGTTTATTTGGTATNCCCCTAGAGTCTTGATTGCGCAGCGGGATGACCCCAGTCACAGATTTTCTGAATAAGNGATCGGGATCGTGCATAGCAAGGCCCTCTATCNGTTAGATTGTTCGGCTAGGAATCGTTCAGCATCCAGAGCAGCCATNCAACCTGAACCTGCCGAGGTTACCGCCTGGCGGTATATGTGATCTGTGACGTCTCCAGCCGCAAATACTCCCGGGATGCTTGTTGCGGTGGCTTCTCCATCCAGTCCGCCTTTGACCACGATGTATCCGCCGTTCATCTCCAGTTTGTCCTTGAATAGCCCTGTGTTGGGGTTATGACCAACGGCAATAAATACACCATGTACATCAAGGGTTGTTTTCTCGCCAGAGCTCACGTCTTGTATTCGAATGCCAGTTACGCCTGCTGTGTCTCCTACCACCTCATCAAGAGTGTTGTTCCAGTGGATGGACANATTTCCATTACCATCGGATCGGGCGAACAGTTTATCCTGCATGATTGCTTCAGCCCTAAGTTGNTTGCGGCGGTGAATCAATGAGACAGTAGAGCAGATATTTGAAAGATAAAGGGCTTCCTCAACAGCTGTGTTGCCACCGCCNATGACAGCAACGGGTTTGTCTTTATAGAAAAATCCATCGCAGGTGGCGCAAGCCGAGACACCTTTCCCTTTGTAAGCTTCTTCTGATGGTAGCCCCAGGTACTTTGCTGATGCACCGGTCGCGATGATCAACGCATCGCAGGTGTAGGTTCCTGAATCGCCATACAAGTGGAATGGCCTATGGTCCAATTCGGCATTATGAATATGGTCGAATATAACGTTGGTATCAAAACGTTCCACGTGTGCCAACATACGTTGCATTAGCTCGGGTCCTTGGACCCCTGTCGGATCTCCCGGCCAATTGTCTACATCTGTAGTTGTGGTGAGCTGGCCACCCTGTTCAATACCCGTTATCAGGACTGGGCTGAGATTTGCACGGGCAGCGTAGAGGGCTGCGGTATAACCTGCAGGCCCAGATCCAAGAATCAACAATCGGCTATGAACCGGTATTTGCATGGCAGGTGCGCCTAACAAGTGTGGTCGGNTTGAAGTATGGTGGGATTGAGTGATGAGATCATCAGACCATCCGAAGGCGCTATCATAATGAGTTTGAACCGATACGGATAGGGGAGCATCATTCGGATTAAGCGCTGCTCTTGAATATTTCGATATAATTACACCGGTTCATTTTTCAGCGACCTACTTAACGATTATTGTGGCCCAGGCGAAGTCGCCCAAACAAGTGGAACGGACTAAATCCCGTACGTCACCAAGACTGTTGCGTCTGGGCAGGGAGGTATTGGTCATTGCTCTAGGTGCATTCACTGCCTACCTGTTAGTTTGTTTAGCGAGTTATTCAAGCAGAGATCCAGGTTTCACGCACACAGGAGTCAGCAATGACATCGAGAATCTTGGCGGCAGATTCGGTGCTTGGTTTTCAGACCTGATGTTGAATGGATTAGGTTACTCCGCCTACTTTTTACCGATACTGTTTGGTGTGGTGTGCTGGCGACTGTTGCGACAATCGGACAGTGAGGACATGGGCTATTCCCGGCTTGTTCATGGGGCTGGCATGGTATTCGTGCTTTTTTCAGCTTGTGGTATCGAATTTCTGCATTATTTCTCTTGGTCACGCACTATGCCTTTTGAGTCAGGCGGTTGGATGGGCATCTTGGTGGGCGCGTGGGCCCTTGATTCATTTGGGATTGTCGGCGCGACGGTTATATTTCTGGTGATCTTTGTTGCTGGGATTTCATGGTCGCTTGATGTCAGTTGGTTCACAATTATGGATAAGGTTGGGGAGATGACCTGCAAGTATTCGGAGTCGTTATGGCAACGAGTAATAATTTGGTTTGATGAAGTGCAGGGTTTCAGGCTCAAACGAAAACGACAAGATACAGTGGCAGAAATTAGACGGGATCGCGCCAAGAAGCAGCCCCCGCGTATAGAGCCTAAGGTTACTGAAACCAAAGAGGGTACCCGTATCTACAGGGAGAAACAGTCCCCAATCCCCATGTTTGCGGAAGACAAGGTACCGCAGGGTTCACTACCAGCGCTGGGGTTACTCGATAAGCCTGAGGCAAAAGTTCAAGGATACAGCAAGGAAACCTTGGAAATGATGTCCCGGTTGGTTGAGAAAAAACTCATGGACTTCAACATAGATGTGCGAGTGGAATCAGTTCAGCCTGGGCCTGTTATTACCCGTTTTGAAATTGATCCAGCGCCGGGTGTTAAGGCAAGCCAGGTGGTGGGTTTGGCTCGGGATCTTGCCCGTTCATTGTCGGTGATCAGCGTTAGGGTTGTCGAAAACATTGCCGGAAAAACATACATCGGCCTGGAAATTCCTAATGAGCAGAGAGAGTCGGTATATCTACTTGAGGGGCTGGCTTCTGAAATCTACGAATCGAGTAAAAGCCCTTTAACACTCGTGTTGGGTAAAGATATTTCCGGGCAGCCAGTGGTCGACGATTTGTGCAAGATGCCGCATTTGTTGGTAGCAGGTACCACGGGATCGGGGAAATCGGTCTGCATCAATGCGCTGATATTAAGCATTGTCTACAAATCGACACCTGAGGACGTTCGATTGATCATGATTGATCCCAAAATGCTTGAGTTATCGGGTTATGACGGGATACCTCATCTATTGACGCCTGTTGTCACCGATATGAGTAAAGCCGCCAACGCACTTCGCTGGTGCGTTGGTGAAATGGATCGCCGATTCAAGCTGATGGCATCCCTTGGCGTCAGGAATATCATGGGGTACAACCGCAAGGTTCTCGCTGCGATCAATTCTGGAAAACCGCTTCCAGACCCTTTCTATGAGCCAATTGGTAACGAAGAAGACCATCCGCCACCGACGTTGGCAAAAATGCCCTACGTAGTGGTGATCGTTGACGAGTTTGCCGATCTCATGTTGGTCGCAGGAAAGAAAATCGAGGAGCTGATCACCCGTATCGCACAACGCGCAAGAGCGGCTGGCATACATTTGGTGCTGGCGACTCAACGGCCTTCGGTGGATGTTGTAACAGGTCTGATCAAGGCAAATTTTCCAACTCGTATTGCATTCCAGATGAGTTCTCGTGCTGATTCGCGTACTGTCCTCGACCAGATGGGAGCGGAGCAGTTGCTGGGTCATGGCGATATGTTATTTCTGCCACCTGGTACCGGCTATCCAGTCCGGGTGCATGGGTCTTTTGTGTCGGATCAGGATGTACTCCGAGTTGCACAGCATTTGCGTCAGAGTGGTGCGCCCGAGTTTCTCGATGCTGTGATTGAACCAGAGGTCTCCGAGGAAATGGGTTCTGGAAGGGGTGACGCTGTTGGGGGCGAAGGCGATCCCTTGTATGACCAGGCGCTCGCATTTGTTGCAGAAACGCGACGAGCTTCAATCTCAGCGGTTCAGAGACATCTCAGGGTTGGCTATAACCGCGCGGCACGAATGATAGAAGCCATGGAGGCAGCAGGTGTGGTCGGTCCACTCGAAAACGGAAGACGTGAAGTCTTTGCACCAGTTCCGGTTGAATAGATAACGCGGCGAAAATAAGTGACTGTAATCGGCCAAGCTATGCGCTGGATGCTTCTTTGCATATTCATGGGGGCCGGGTTATCACCGGCATACGCAGATGCGGATGGACATGAACGGCTCGATCGTTTCTTTGAAAAAGTTACTACGTTTAAGGCGAGTTTTACCCAGGTGGTTCTTGACGAAAATTTACTGGCCCTTGAAGAGACCAATGGGCTACTGTGGATTGCTCGTCCAGGTCGCTTTCGTTGGGATTATGAATCTGTTCATGCTCAGACTATTGTGGCTGACGGGCAGGTACTTTGGGTCTACGATGTTGAACTGGAGCAGGTCACACGCAGGCAACAGGAGAGTGCGATTGGACAAACTCCGGCGGTGTTACTTTCCAGTGGGCGGCAATATCGAAAAGACTACAACGTAACAATATTGGGGAGTCAGGGTGCAATCAACTGGATTTCACTAGTCCCAAAATCAAGCGATGGGAGCTTTGCAGAGATTCAATTGGGCTTCGAGGGTGAGACCCTTCGACTTATACAATTGTTGGATGAACTCAATCAAATCACGCGAGTAACACTGGCCGATGTGGTTGAAAATGAGACGATCCCCGATAGTGTATTTCACTTTGTTCCGCCTAGTGGCGTCGATGTCATATCCGATGTTGAGTAGATAGAATGTTGCAGTTACTGGTTATAGGATGCGGTGGTGCTGTCGGAGCAATGATGCGCTATGGATTGGGGTTGCGTGTTACTCTACTCGCAGGAAGTGCCTTCCCGTGGGGCACATTACTTGTCAATATAGTGGGCTGTTTTCTGGCGGGTCTGTTGTTTGCATTGGCGGTCACACGTATACCCTTAAGCGATCTGTTAAGAAATGGACTCCAGATCGGGTTGCTGGGTGGATTTACAACATTTTCGGCGTTTTCCATAGACGCCATTACACTGTTTGATCAGGGTTTGTGGCTGCGTGGTTTGTTGTACATTGTTACAAGCGTGATCGTATCTCTACTGGGAGCGTACCTGGGAATGAGTGTCGGACGGAACTTTTGATAGAAAAATTTTGAGGTAGGTCGAAGATGCTTGATCCACAACTGCTCCGAAATAAAACAGAGGAAGTGGCAGCAGTGCTACAAACCCGGGGGTATTTACTTGATGTAGAACGGTTCCAGAGCTTAGAGAAGGATCGTAAACAACTGCAGATCAAACAACAGGAGTTACAGCATTCGCGTAACCAAAATTCAAAAGAGATCGGCAAACTAAAAGCGTCCAAAGAAGATGCAGCTGATCTTATCAAAAGAACCGAACTGCTCGGAGGGGAGCTCAAATCCATTGGCGATCACTTGCAACAGATTCAGCTTGAGCTCAATGACCTGACGGCGGGCATGCCAAATATTCCTCACGAGAGCGTGCCTTCGGGCGAGTCAGAGGATGACAACGTCGAGCAAAGGCGTGGGGTGAGCGACGGGATTTTTCGTTTGAAATATTTGACCATGTTCAGCTTGGCGAAGACTTGGGAATGTGGATTTCGAACAGGCCACGAAGCTGACTGGTTCACGCTTTGTTGTGATGACAGCAGGTCTCGCCCGACTCCACAGAGCACTGATTCAGTTTATGCTGGACCTTCACACCCAGGAGCACGGGTATGAAGAAACCTATGTGCCGTATCTGGTTAACGCCAATTCTTTATTTGGTACAGGACAATTGCCAAAGTTTGAGCAAGATCAGTTCGCAACCGATACTGATCCCCGCTACTACCTCATACCGACTGCAGAGGTGCCAGTGACTAATCTTTATCGTGACGAAATACTCGAATCGAGTGAGTTGCCTGTTCGTCACGTGTGCCACACACCGTGTTTTCGCAGNGAGGCAGGATCTTACGGAAAAGATACNCGNGGCATGATCAGACANCACCAGTTTGAGAAAGTGGAGTTGGTTCAAATTGTTGAACCTTCGACATCGTGGACTGTNTTAGAGGANTTGACTGGNCACGCTGAGATCGTATTACAGCGTCTGGANCTGCCCTACAGGGTAGTTACGTTGTGCACTGCAGATCTTGGTTTTTCTTCNGCCAAAACCTATGACCTGGAGGTCTGGCTGCCTGGCCAGCAGCGGTATCGGGAGATCTCTTCGTGTAGTAATTTTGAGACATTTCAGGCAAGGCGCATGCGGGCTCGTTGGCGCAATCCTGAAACAAGCAAACCGGAGTATGTGCACACNCTGAATGGGTCAGGTCTTGCTATAGGNAGGACATTGGTAGCAATCATGGAGAACTACCAGAATGAAGACCGAACAATATCGGTTCCAGATGTACTACGGCCTTATCTGGGTGGATGTGACAGAATCCAGAATGCCTGAGAGAACTGTGCGCACTAGCCCAGCTTCGGAAATGCCGGACCAGTGCATTTAATTGAGAATGCTTTCTCTCAATCGTCACCGCCAAATATGCCCAGGATCTGGAGCAGACTGAGGAACAGGTTGTAAATGGCGATATAAAGTGTGATGGTCGCCATAATGTAGTTTGTTTCACCGCCGTGTACGATCTGACTGGTCTGAAATAAAATGAGTCCGCTCATCAGCAAGATAAACATTGCGGATACCGCTAAGGATAGTGCNGGGATTCCAAAAACCACGGCACCTAGTCCAGCGATAAATGCTACCAGGATGCCGGCAAACAGCATTCCACCCAAAAAGCTGAAGTCCTTGCGGGTTTGCAGAGCATAGGCTGACAGACCCAAGAAAATGACACCCGTACCGCCTAAGGCGGTCGTGACTACCTGGTGACCATTCGGGACAGCTGTCAAATAGAAGTCGATGATAGGCCCTAAGGTCAGCCCCATGAATCCTGTCAGAGCGAATACAAACAACAAACCAAGAGCTGAATTTTGATACCGGCGAGTCAGAAAAAGTAGACCGAAATAACCAGCCAGGGTAATCACAAGACCTGGATGTGGCCAGTTAAAAGCCATGGAGAGTCCGGCGACGGCGCCACTGAAAAGTAAGGTGGCAGAGAGTAGTCCATAGGTATTTCGGAGGACCTTGTTATATTCCACAGCACTGGAGGCTGGTCGGAGAGAGGCGACTTGTACTCTGTTAAACATAACGTGCTATTGCTCCATGTTGGCGTTAGTTCACAAACCTATACAGACATTAGGATAGGGCCATTCTTCCAAAAATCAAGCTTTTGTAGAACTATGAACGCTTGATTGTNATGCAATCTGCTGAAAGGTTATAGCAAGAGGATGGGCTACAATCAGTCTAGACCGGAGAGGTGGCAGAGTGGCCGAATGCGGCGGTCTTGAAAACCGTTGACGGGCAACCGTCCGGGGGTTCGAATCCCTCCCTCTCCGCCATAATCATTTTTTCTGACTCAGTACAGTTGAATCGAATCCGTCGATGGCCGCTGTCGCCGATCAGAAGGTGACAGAACTACGACGATAGCTGAATGTTAAACTTCAATCCACAGTCCAGAAAATTCCCAGATCTTTTCAGATGCTAATCTCGGCCCAATCATTGATGAAAATACACGGGGAAGAAAATACCCGTATCCTGGACTGTCGGTATGTGCTCAGCGACCCGGCAGCCGGTATCGCTTCATATCGACGAGGCCATATTCCAGGGTCTATTCACTTGGATCTTGGTGAGAATCTGTCGAGTCCCATTAGAGCTGGAACAGGTCGTCACCCACTCCCCGCTGTGGACCTTTTTCAGGAGGCGGTAGGCAAGTGGGGGGTAGCAGACAATTCGGCGGTGATCGCCTACGACGATGGACCAGGCGCGATGGCAGCTCGATGCTGGTGGTTGCTGCGCTGGTTCGGTCATCAATCCGTCTACGTGCTTGATGGCGGTCTAGATGCTTGGATCAACGAGGGAGGAGTCTTAGCCGATGGTACTGAAGCCTATCCAATGGCTGAGTTTACCGGCCGGCCGCAACAGAATCACTGGACTGACGCTGATTCGCTAATGCGGGCCGTTGATGATCCAGGTCAATTGATCATCGATGCAAGAGAAAACAAAAGGTTTCTCGGTCTGGAAGAACCAATCGACCGCATTGCAGGCCACATACCCAGCGCTATCAATCGACCATTTAAGTGCAATCTTTCGGGCGGTCGCTTTAAATCAGCCAAAATATTAAGACAGGAGTTTATCGACTTGATTGGGAATACTTCCCCCAATCAGGTTGTCCACAGTTGTGGCTCAGGTGTGACTGCCTGTCACAATCTTTTAGCGATGGAGGTAGCTGGCCTATATGGATCGCGGTTATACGCGGGGTCGTGGAGTGAGTGGATCACAGATCCTACCCGCCCGGTCATCCGCGCCGCCGAGTAAGTGGATGGGTCATGTGGGTACTATTGTCGCAAGTGGTAAGTAAAGGTATGGCCGAAGCCAAAATGGCGGCACTGGAAGATGTCGGGGTCCTTTTGGTAAGAATCCCGGCTGAAATTGGTAGCACCATGAAGCAGCCCTGAACCGATAGATAACGCAAATGGGGGTCGGCCTATTTCAAGGCAGAGAGAACTT
>JGI24816J26688_1000245_pt1 | contig 13164 bp, 8 predicted proteins | sample METZYME_3_250m_FD_26688 | JGI IMG/M metagenome (IMG submission 26688)
TGTTGCTACACATGGAAGAGTTCTGGAACTGTAAAAACCCTTCTCATAAATAAACCGGTCCCCCGAATTCCCAATTCCGTGGGAGTGACAATTTATTTTTGGAAAAAATAAAGTAAAAAATACTGGTTTCAATTTTCGTAATCAACCAAGTTCAAGCTTTGCGGAAATGAAACCATTCACTGGATCATTTCTAAAATGCTGTCCAGGATTTTATTCTCAATACAAATCAACAAATATCATTCTTTTAGATATTCATCGTAAGCCAATTTTCTGGATATTGAGCGGAAATTTTCTGTAGCAAGTTTTTTCCAAAGCTGGCCTTCACCATCTTTGTGATCCACCAGTTCTTTGAATATTTTTAATGCCTGCTCATTGTTTTCCTGACGAGCATAAATACTTCCGATTTGATAACGGGCCCAAAACACACGCTCGTTTATTTCCTTGTTTTTGCTATCAGCATAGAGCGAAATTGCCTGTTGATAGCTCAGAAGCGCAATTGTATCGTTTTGAGCTTTGTTGTACATATCTGCCGCCAGAAAATGGCTGTTGATAATATATTCAGGTGTATCTGGATGATCAAGCGGATGATTGTAACTTGAAACCGCTTCTTGAAAAGCCTCACCAGCATCTACAAAATTTCCTGTTTCTTCGTGGAGTTCTCCCAAATCATAGTAGAGTTCCGGAACAATTTCTGCTGAAAGCGGATCCTTGTTTTGATCATATTTCTGCAGAGTTTGATTGTAAACAAGTAGAGCATTTGGATATGATTTTTTCCTGCGGTAAATTTTTGCCAGCAATTGCCGTGCTTCTGCATCATAAGGACTTGCAGGGTATTTTTGTAGAAATCCTGCTGTGATATTACGGGCTTCAGTCAGAGCTTCTTTTTCCAGCAGTGTCAGGGCTTTTTCCAACTGTACCAGTTCGCCAATTGTTCCTCCCGAGCGTGTTTCAAGAAAACGCAAAATATCCAGTGTCTCCTCGTAAAAGCCCAGTTTACGGTGAGCTACCGCAGTTTGAAAAAGGGTTGTGTCAAAGCGGAAATTGAATAAATATTTAGCTTTATAATCACTATAAGCGCTTACGAGAGCAAGTGTGTCATCCTGGCGAAAATACTGGTCAATCAATCCTTTTAGATTCTCGTCAATGTTTTCCTGTATTACATTTCTGCGCACATAAACGTTTTGAGGATATTTCTCCATGAAACTTTCCAAAGTTTTAATTGCACGTGCGTAATATCCGTAAAGAGTAAGTGTCAACCCCTTCCGGAGTAGTGCTTCTTTCGCCTGTGGTGTCTCCGGATAGAGTCTGTGTATTTCATCATAAACCGTGATTGCCTCAAGATGGTCATCAGAATAAGGGCGTTTTGCCTGAATGTTGGCAATTCGCAATTTGCCCAGTAGCGCAATCTCTCTGGTGTAACTGCTGATTGCGTTTTTGTAGGCTAGAATGGCATCATTTTCTTTGCCTTCATCCCGCAGAAAATCACCTAATCGGAGTGCAACCAACTTGGAAAAATCTGCTTTGGGATATTTTTCCAGGAGTAATCTGAAAATTTCACGTGCAGTAACGTAATCGGCATTTTCATAATATGTCTCACCCATATGAAATAAAAGCGTTGGATCGTCTTTGGCATAGTCCTCTTCTGCATTCCGTGCTATATCAAAAAACTCCTTTGCAGTTATGTAACGCTTAAGCTGGTAATAGGCCTGTGCCATTTTATAATGGGTGACAGCAAAAAATTTTGGTTCAGGTGAAGTACGCAGGTACTCTTTAAATTCGTTGATGGCCATTTCCCATTGCCGTTGCTCAATACGGCTCATTCCCTTCCAAAAACTGGCTTCCATTGCCTCAATTGAATTTTGAAAACGCTCCTGCAGTATTTGGTAATAAACAGCTGCCTCATGCTGAAATTTCATTTTTTGATAGGAGCGTCCTATACGGAAATTGGCATGTGGTAAAAGATAAGCTGTTTCAAATTCTTCTCCATTTTCTTTGGCAATTTTTTCTGCATCCTGAGTAATACGGATTGCTGTTTTGTAAGCCTCAATTGCCTGGTGATAATTATCACCAATCCTGCGCTCCAGCATGGTGTAGATTGTGTCTCCAATCCGGAAGAGAGCACGTGCAGACAAAGGGTGAAGCGGATCTTCAAATTCATCTCCTGTGTGTTCCTTCCCGAGCGCATAGGCTTCTTTGTAATGGGACACAGCTTCATCGTACAAATTTTTTCTGAAAGCATTTTCACCGCGCTGAAAAATAGGATTGATTTTAGAAGCCCTGATTCGTCGCTCTTTTTCTTCTTTTTCAAATGCAGCAGCATCTTCCGGACTCAACTTTTTCCCTTCCGTAAGATCTGCTGCAATTTTGCGCTTTAACGGAGTACCGTGAATGTCAAGTATCCACTGGACGGGCCTGGAAACAAAATGCCGTTCCACACTCACGTCTGTTGCATTGAGTTTCAATTCAATAAAGGTTTGGTTTACTTCTGAAGTGAGTGCATGAAGCTCCAAACGGGCATCCTTGTAATCAAGGTTTAACAGCTGTTTTTCCGGTAAAGTGTTAGGCAGGCGAATAGTAAGTTGAGTTTGAAGGCTGTTTTCAAGTAAAAAAATCCGGGGAGGCTGCCTGTCTTCCGGAACAGAACCAGTTGCAGAAAATTTTGCAGGTTTTGTAAAACCGAAAGTCAAACGTGTAAAATCAGTATTGCCGGCATCAAATTTTATAGAAACCAGTTGATACGCAGCATCTTCCGGCGGATCAGGCAGGGGTTCAATTTGGATTGAGGGACGGAAATCAATTTGGATTCCATTTTGTCCCGTGAGGGAACTGACAGAATAACTTAAATCTTTTTTCAGTAATTTGAACTGTGCCCAGCTGTCTCCATCAATTGCTGAAAAACGTATTCCTGCCAGCTGCGGATCATTGAAAAGACGCTCATTCCGGCCGTCTGAAAAACCGATACGGGCATTGTTGAACTTAATCACCAGTGTCCGGGAAGCAAGGTTTTCTGTGATTATGTAAACTGGAGGATTGTCTGTCAGCAGACGCACGCTGATTTGCCTGCCGTGACGCAGTAGCTCTACATTTTGAATTATGACTGGATCGGAAGTCTTGGAAGTTTGCGCCGGAATGCCTGCAGCAGTCGAACAGCTGATGATCAGCAGAATTAGAAAATTCCGGAACAACCTCATACAGGAAAGATCAGTATCACGTGGTATGGTTCAAGGTTCAAGCAACAAGGATTAGTATTTTCTACACAGTTTTGAAGCTTAAACCTGATTATGATGTAATCTTGAAAAGTCTAAATACTCCTGGAACTCATTCCTGAAAAGAATATCATGGACCTGATTGAGAGCATGAAACAGTCATTTCAGTTGATGAAAATTTCCGCTTTCCAGCATTTTAGAAATGATACCTGAATTCCAAGGGCCCCGTTTATTCATTATTCGTAAAATGATTTGAGTAATTTTGAACGGGTTGGATGACGCAATTTTCGCAGTGCTTTTGCTTCAATCTGACGAATACGTTCCCTGGTTACATCAAAATCCTGACCAACTTCTTCCAGGGTGTGATCTTTGATTGAATCAATGCCAAAACGTAGACGTAACACATTCTCTTCACGCTTAGTGAGAGTTTTTAATGCTTCACGTGTTCTTTCACCCATGTTTGAAGAAACAGTAGCTTCACCTGGATCCCTTATGTGTTCATCTGCAATAAAATCTTTGAGTTGCGAATCCTCATCATCACCAATTGGTGTATCAAGTGAGATTGGTTCCTTGGCTATTTTTAGTACTTTACGGACTTTGTACAAAGGCATTCCAAGATCTTCAGATAACTCATCTGCAGTAGGTTCACGTCCAAGTTCCTGTACCTTGGCTCGTGATATCCTCGAGAGTTTATTGATTGTTTCAATCATGTGAACAGGAATCCGGATTGTCCGTGCCTGATCTGCAATGGCACGTGTGATTGATTGACGAATCCACCAGGTTGCATAAGTTGAAAACTTGTATCCTCGACGATACTCAAACTTGTCTACAGCTTTCATTAAACCAATATTGCCCTCCTGAATAAGATCCAAAAATTGCAGTCCGCGGTTTGTGTATTTTTTTGCAATGCTGATCACCAACCGTAAATTTGCCTCCACTAGCTGGCTTTTTGCAGACTTAACCCTTCTCTCTACTTGTTTAAGACTTTTTACTTCAAGGTTAAAATCATCCAAGGAGAGGGTTGTCAGTTCGATCATTGTGCTGATACGCTTCCGTTTCAGTTCTATTTTTTCAAAGTAACGGTTTGCTATACTGAACCGATGTCCTGTTTTAGCAGAAATGTCTTTTGCGGTTTTCTCTTTAGCTTTTTTACTGGTTGCAGAACTCAATTGTTTAAACAATTGATCCATTTTTTCAACGGGCAAGTCTAAACTTTTTATATTGGAGTTCATCTTGCGGAAAGTCAGGTTGATCTTTTCCTTGTGATTTAATATCTCATCGCACATTAATTCAATTTGGCGTGAGTTAAAACTAATGTTACGAATTGCATCTTTGAATAATGATTCGCTNNCTTCCAGACGTTTCTTTTCAGCAGGTTGGAGCTTTCGTTTGGCCTGATGTTTTTGGAATTTATTCANAGAACGATGGTGCTTCCAAAGTATATCGAATTGAGCAATTAGTTTGACGGTAGCCTTGTCTTCGTCTTCAATCACATTGTCATCTTCATCCAATCCTGAAATAACATGCCGTGCCTTTATTTTCTTATTTTTGAGGTGCTTGGTAAGGTTCTGCAGATAAAGCAAAATCAATTTTGAATCAGAGAATATATCTATTAAGTCTGCGTTCCCTTTTTCTATTCTTTTGGCAACTTCAACTTCTCCGTCACGTGACAACAATTGGATACTTCCCATCTCACGTAAATACATGCGAACAGGATCGTCTGTAGAATTATCTATTCCAGGGTCAAGGTTGAGTTCACTAGCCTCATTATCCAGTTCAGTCGCAGAATCTGTTTGATCACTTACAATATCCATTTTTTTCTCCGAATCAATTACTTCAATGTCCATTTCAGCAAATATATTAAATATTTTTTCCAGTTGTTCTGGAGATGGAGTTTCATCGCCAAGACTTTCATTGATTTCGTCAATTGTGACAAACCCTTTTTCACGTCCATCCGAAACCAGCTCTTTGATAAGTTTTTTCTCTACTGATGANAATTCGTTATCACTTTTATTTGCTGTGCTCATGTGCTGTATACNGAGATTATTGNGTCAATATATTGTCNATAATTTGCTTTATTTCTTTCAAATTCTTTTCTTCNAGTCTTCTNTTTAGAGCAGCCTGTGCCCGCTCCTCGTTACTTTTACTGTGAAGTAGCCACTCCTGATATTCAATCTCCAAGTTTCGTTCTTTCATACGCAAGAGAGAAAGCCCAAAGTCGTGACTTGGGATTTCCTCAGAAAGTAGCAACATCAATGATTGAAACAGGTCAGGATCAGATTTCTCCAGAGTAAAAGGATCAAAAGCTTGAAATACNGCATCAGGTAGCTGCAATAATTTTTCGTAAAGNCGGCGTAAATTTGGTGTCTGGAATTCTTCAGGTTTTAGATGCTCCCGGACACGGGGCCATAATTTGCCTTTGCGCAACAATGACTGTAACAGCCACTGTTCATCTTGGGAATCTTTATTGTTCTCAGATAAACAACTGACTTTATCATTATTTTTATATTTTATGCAAGCTTTTGTTTCCTTTTCTTTTTAACTCTTTCGACAATAATTCCGGAGGAATCCTCATTCTTTCACCAATTGTCATCAGAGTGAGTTGTCGACGTTTAGGATCCTGGATTTCGTACAATGCCGGCAACAGTTCATCCAGACCCTGCATTCTGCCCTGGATACTGTCTGGATATTTTTTTATGGTCTGTTGAACCAGGTAATCCAGAGCCGGAACTTTCTGATTCAGGAATGCATCAAAATTTTCTTTTCCGTTATTCAATAAAAATGTGTCAGGATCTTCTCCTTCAGGAAGAGTAAGGATGTAGGACTCAAGGGCGACAGGAAGCAAAAGATGAGCATGCCTGAGTGCGGCATTATTTCCCGCAGAATCACCGTCAAAAAGCAAAATTACTGTATCTGCGTAGCGCAGGGCTATTTTAAAATGTTCCTGAGTCAGGGCTGTACCACATGGGGCTACTGCTTCAGGAAAACCGTTTTCGTGAAGGCGAATGACATCAAGGTAGCCCTCAACAAAAATCAGTCGACGTTTTTTACGAATGGAGGTAAGTCCTTCATGTAGGCCGTAAAGTACCTGGCTTTTACGGTAGTATGAAGTTTCAGGACTGTTGAGGTATTTAGGCTTATCTTCCGGTTTCATCGCACGTGCCCCAAATCCGATACAGCGTCCGCGGACATCCTTAACAGGAAACATCAAGCGTCCCCGGAAAGTATCATAGTGTTTTGCTGATTTTTCACTGACCTTGATCAAACCCGTTCTGGACATTTCTGCCAGAGAAATATTTATTTTCTGTAGATAGTTCAAAGTACCCTGCCATTCGTCCGGAGACATGCCGATTTGAAATTGTTTCCACATGCTTTCCGGAACCTGCCGCTGCTGTAGATATTTGACAGCATTTTCTCCTTCCGAGATAGAAAGTTTTTCACTGTAAAAAGCCGCTGCCTCCTTGAGACAATGTAATCCGCGGTCTTCTTCCGGATTGAAACTCCGTGGTCCTCCGGACTGAATTTCAAGCGGGATACCGGCGCGTTTAGCAAGCTCTTCTACTGCTTCCGAAAAAGAAAGACGATCATATTGCATCAGAAACTTTATACCATCTCCACTGACGCTGCAGCCAAAACAATGAAAAAAACCACGCTCCGGATTTACATTGAATGAGGGCGNTTTTTCTGAATGGAAAGGACAAAGTCCCTTGTAGCTGGAACCTGCTCTTTTAAGCGTGACNCCATGATCAGAAATCAAGTCAACAAGGTCCGTTGCATCTNCAACTTGGCGGATAAAGCTTTTACTAAATTGCATTTCTTAGTATTTNGAGAATTTTGAGCTAAAGNAATTTTATAAATATTCGGACCTTAACCTTGAAGTAGCTAACTGACNCTTACTGCTTTTGAGTTAANAGTCCATCAAAAATGTTTTGCAAGTCCGTCTGCAGAAAAACTNATGTTAGTGCTGAAAAAAGATTTCAATGTGTCCTGTTGTTCTACTTTTCTTGAATTAACTGCCTTGAAATATTCAGGATGTTCTCCGAATATTACTGTAATTCCAGAAAAACTTTCCTGCCATTCCTGAATAAAAGGCAAACTTATTTCGTCCAATTGTGAAAGTAAGCGGTTTATCAAAACTACTTTTGTGTTTGCCGCAACCAGCATCAAAGCCCAAAATCGTGCTGCATACTCAGGCATAAGTTCATTAACGGGGAGATTAATAATTCGTCCGGTCAATCCTAAACGGTCCTTCAAAATATCCATATTTTTTCTTTGTCCTCCAAACCACGGACGAGTCGAAAAAAGTTTAGATTCCATATTTTCCAGTAGTGACGCTTTCTTGTCTGTACCTTCCCATAAGCTGTCGTCAGTGTGAAGGTGAGTATTGGCTGAAATCTGTAAAGAACCAGTTTTGGGCTTGAGCTTTTGCTGAAACATACGCCACAATACTTGTTTCTGCTCCTCATTTTGAAAATGGAAACAAGCTTTCTCTCCAGCATGTAATTCCAAATTCAGCTTCCGTATGTCCCACTTTTCTACAGTAGATATTCCGGTTCCGGAAGGTGCAGCATAGCCTAAATTATGACAACTAATGAGCACTCTTGGATTCATGACAGTTTGATGAGTAAACTAATACTTGAGCTAAATTCACTGGAAATAACTGATGTTGTTGCCAGAAAAACTGCAGCACATTTGTTCCCAGGTGCTGTTCTCTTGTTTTGGGGAAACATGGGTGCCGGAAAAACTACTTTTGCAAAAAGTCTTTGTGCCGGTCTGGGCATCCCTCATGAAACAGTTATTTCTCCAACCTATACTATGGTCAACATTTATTCAGGCAAATGGACAATTCTTCATGTTGACCTCTTCCGCTTGACTGCACCGGAGCAACTCGATGATTTTGATAGAGAAGATCTGTTTGCCGATGATGGAATTACTTTGGTTGAGTGGCCGGAATTTATTACAGATCATTTGACGGATGAACCCGTACTAAACTTGTATTTCAAAACCGTTTCAGAATATCAAAGACAATTAATCATTAAAAGTGAATTTGATGATTTTGACACACTTTTAAAAACTTTGTAACAATCGATTTAATCTTTACAAAAAACAACAGCCCCTTTGAATCAGGATAGTACATGATTAGACTCTCAGTGGATACTTCATTTGAACATTTGGGTTTGTGTTTGACCCGAAATGGAGTCCCTTTGGCAAATTACTATTCTCTGTGTCATCGGAGGAATGCAACAATTATTTTTGAAGTTATTGATGATTTGCTGAAAAGCGCAGAGTTAAGCTTAGCGGAAGTTGATGCCTATGTTGTAAACTGCGGTCCCGGCTCTTACACAGGAGTCAGAATTGGAATGAGCGTGGCCAAAACTTTCGCCCAGGTTCACGATAAACCGGTAATTCCAGTCAATTCACTTGAATTACTTGCAGGACAAATCAGGCACCTGAAAAATGATTTTCCTGTATTGCTTAACTGTACCCGTAGAGAAATCTTTCACTCAGTTTTTCGCATAGTAGATGATCATCCGGTAGCACAGACTGCAATTCAACTCACCAGTCTAGAAAAATTCATTGAAATCTCAGGCGGTGTTCCGGTTGTCCATTATCGCGTCAACCCTGAGCGGCGAAAACATGAGCCACTGTTTGAACAACTGGTTCTGCTGCCCTTGGATTATCCAGTTCCGGATGCTCAGCTTTTAGATCGCCTGGGTGCATATAAATTAGCTTCATCTGCATTTGATCCGGATCTTCCAGTGCAACCGTTATATATAAAACGTGATGTAGAAAAACCTTTATAAATGTTTTGGATCTGAGGATTTGGACTGAGGAAAAAATCGCAGAAAGACTGACTTTAAAATGCTATACCACACCTTTTCAACACAAGAAGAAATAGACCAGGAATACAATCCGCGCTTTATTGTAAAGAATACAGATGAGTTGATTCAAAGCTATTTTACCGAAAGCCAAAGAGTCCTCAGAGAATATTCAAACCGTTCCGCAGTGGCTTATGGTCCAACACCGTCGGAAACCCTTGACATTTTTCCTGCTGAAAAACTCTGTAGTCCTATTCACATTTTTTTTCATGGAGGTTACTGGCATTCGTTGACGAGCAGGGATTTTGCGTTTGTGGCAGAAGGGTTGGTACGAAACGGAATTACGGCGGTGCTGGTTAACTATGCTCTTTGTCCTTCAGTTAACATCGATGAGATTGTACGTCAATCGCGTGCCGCGGCAGCCTGGACTTATCGCAATGCAGAGGACTTTGGTGGAAATCCGGAGCGGATCTCGGTTTCCGGACATTCTGCCGGTGGTCATTTGACAGGAATGTTAATGAGCACAGATTGGGAAAAAAACTATGGTTTACCTCCAAATTTGATCAAGGGATTTTTGCCTGTCAGCGGACTTTTTGACCTTAAACCATTTCCGTTTTCCTGGCTCCAGCCAAAATTGCTGCTGACTTCAGAACAAGTTCTCCGCAACAGTCCTGTATTCCTTAAACCTGTGTACACTCCACATGTTATGGTCGCAGTGGGCGCAGATGAATCGCATGAATTTCAGCGGCAATCGAAAAATTATACTATTTTTCTGCAAAAACACGGAGTTCCTGCAGAATATCTATCTATGCCCGGAAAAAACCATTTCAATATCATTCATGATTTTCTTGGTGACGGGGGACCGTTGTGTAAAAAAATTATTGAATGGAAATAAAAATTTTCAGAAATTAAAGAAAAGTAAAACAGGAAATGATGAGACATTCAGGATTGACACTTTAGGGATCGGAACTGATAATAAAAACGCAAACTTAAACCAAAACAAAAAAACTATGAATCTTGAAAATGCAACCAAAGAAGAACTGCAAACTTTGGAACAAAAACTTGCAGAAAAGTATCAGAAATATAAAGATGCCGCTTTAAATCTGGACCTTACCAGGGGAAAACCAGGAACTGAACAACTGGAGCTTGCTGATGAAATGGAAGGCTTGCTCAAAGACAAACTGATTTTGGAGGATGGAACTGATCTCAGAAATTATGGGGGACTCGATGGGATCCCTGCAGCACGTAAACTGGGTGGCGAAATGCTTGGCCTTCCGGAAACCGAAGTCATTTGTGGGGATCACAGCAGTTTGTCACTGATGAATCTTTACATGCTTCATGCTTTTTATCATGGCTCTCAAGGACCTAATACAGCCTGGGCCAGAGAAGGTGAAGTAAAATATCTGGCAGTTGTTCCAGGATACGATCGTCATTTTTCCATCTGTGAGGAACTGGGACTGCGGATGATTAGTGTAGACATGCTGGATGACGGACCTGATATGGACGCAGTTGAAGATTTGGTGCGCAATGATCACATGATCAAAGGGATGTGGTGCGTTCCTAAATATTCCAATCCCACTGGAAATGTATATTCTGAAGAAGTGGTGGAAAGAATCGCTGCACTTGGTAAAATTTCAGGCTCCAATTTTCGCGTGATGTGGGACAATGCATATGGTGTACATGACCTCTTTGAAAATCCGCAGCAGTTGGCAAATGTGATGGATTTCTGCCGAAAATATGGAACTGTTGACAATTTAATTTTAACTGCATCTACTTCAAAGATAACTTATGCAGGAGGCGGGATTTCATTTTTGGGTGCATCTGAGAAAAACCTGGAACATTTTCGTAAACGCCTTGCCGTCATGAGCATTGGTCCAAACAAACTCAATCAGCAGAGGCAAGTTCTCTTTCTAAAAAATTTAGCAGGTGTACTGGCACATATGAGAAAACATGCTGAAATTCTGCGGCCCAAGTTTGCAATGGTACAAAAACATCTTGAAAGCGAGTTGGCTGGAAAAGGTGTGGGAACCTGGTCTAATCCGAAAGGCGGATATTTTGTCTCGTTTGACGCATTGCCCGGACTGGCGCAGGAAATAATCCGTCTTGCCGGTGAGGCTGGAGTTAAACTGACTCCGGCTGGAGCAACATACCCCTATTCTCATGATCCCAATGATAAAACTATAAGACTGGCCCCCACGTTTCCAAGTGTTGAAGATTTGGATCAGGCAATGCAGATTTTTGTAATCTGTGTCCAGTTGGCTTCCATTCGGCAACGGCTATAAATCTTTGTCCATTTCTATTCTGTAATAAACTTGAAAAACCTGACTGGTTGCATTGTCGTTCAGAAACTATTTAAACTCATCGGTATCGTAAATAAAAACCTGAAACCTGAAACCTCGTATATTGAATAAAGAAGTCAACGACTGGGAATTATTTCAGCGGTTTCTCGTTTACGTGCGTCCGTACTGGAAAAGCGTGGTACTGGGAGTTGCTACAGTTCCGTTCTCAATTGCGGCAACTTTGCTCCTGCCATGGCTATTAATTCAAATTATTGATGAACATGTAATTCCCGGTGATCTGGACGGATTGTTTCGGATGGTGGTTCTCATGGCTGGAGCAGTTGCTGTCGGTTATTTTTCAGATTCAATTTATACATTTTCCCTCCAAAAAACCGGCCAGTTAGCTATTAGTGCAATGCGCAGTGATCTCTATGCGCACATCCTTTCTATGCCCCGCTCTTTCTTTGACCAGCGTCCAATTGGTGTGATTCTGACACGTCTCACAAGTGACATGGAAGCACTCAATGATTCTCTAGCCATTGGTGTCCTNTCTATTTTTACCGACTTTCTTAAGACAATTGCGTTGNTAATATTGTTGATAATCCTGAGTTGGAAGCTCACGCTGGTAGTNCTNCTGATTTTACCTCCAATATATTTTGTCAGCAATTTTCTGCGGTCGAGATTNCGGCATTATTACAATCTGACTCGGGAGGCGCTTGCGGACTCTACTGGTTACCTGCAGGAATGTTTGAATGGTGTAAAAACAATCCAGTTGTATGCAGCAGAAGCCAAAGTTCGGAAACAATTTGAAGCAAAAACCAGGCATTTTTTTAAGGCACAGACCCACTCAAATTTTTATGATGCAGCTCTTTTTTCTGTGATTGAAGGTATTACCTCAATTGCACTGGCCTTGATGCTTTGGTATGGAGCCCAGCAAATTCTTACAGGACTTGTCTCAATTGGAGTTTTGGTTGGATTCATAAATACGTTGAACCGCATTTTTGTTCCAATTCGAGAATTTACTCAACAAATTTCCGTTTTCCAGCGCTCACTTTCTGCACTGGAAAATATTGACAAACTATTTCGTGAAATTCCGGAAGATCAAGATACGGCAGACATGCCTTCCTATGCGACCAATTCCAGAAAATATACTCCAGAAGAAATTATGAAACGTTTTCAGGAATTTAAAGAATTACGTTTTGAAAATGTTCACTTCCGCTACACAGAGGATGGACCATGGGTCCTGCAGGGAGTCTCGTTTATAGTTCGTAAAGGCGACCGCCTGGCTATCGTTGGAGCAACTGGTTCAGGAAAATCTACAATTGTCCGTATTCTTACCAGAACTTATACACGTTATCAGGGTTCTATCAAAATAAATGGTGTGGAGCTTTACGAAATATCACGGGATCATTTGCAGTTGATGATAGCAATGATGCAGCAGGATTCGCATTTGTTTGAGGAAAGTATCGGCTTCAATATTGCTCTGAACCGTCCGGACGTTTCTCCTGAAAAAGTCAAAGAAGCTGCAAAATATGTCTATGCTCATACATTTATTGAATTCCTGCCTGAGAAATATGATTTCAAAATTCTCGAAGGTGGAAAAAATCTTTCTGAGGGAGAAGGACGCCTGATCGTTTTTGCCCGTGCATTGGCAGGTGAAAGCGATTTAATAGTATTGGACGAGGCCACGAGTTCCGTTGATTCTGTTACAGAAAATCTTATTCAGAAAGCCATTGAACGCATTTTTCATGATAAAACAGTGATTGCCATTGCACATAGACTGAGTACAATTCGAAATTCTGATTTGATACTTGTTATTGATGCCGGTAAAATAGTTGAACGTGGATCACATGCTGAGCT
>JGI24816J26688_1000252_pt1 | contig 13065 bp, 11 predicted proteins | sample METZYME_3_250m_FD_26688 | JGI IMG/M metagenome (IMG submission 26688)
CGACCACCAGCGGCACGATCCCGTAGAGGGGCCGGGCCCAGCCCTCCAGCTCGGCCACCCGTGCCTCGAACAGCGCGGCACCGCTGCCTAGACGGGCCCGGGCTCCGCCGGGCGACAGGTGCCGGACCACTGGTTCGACGAGATCGCGAACGGCCTGCTGAGCGTCGGCCTTCGAGGCGAACGGGTTACCGGCCATCGGGTTGGCCCGCGGGTCAGACACGGTCGGCATCCTCCTCCGGGTTCTCACCGGCTTCGAGCCAGGCCTGCAGCGTGGCGGCGTCGTCGGCCAGGTTGGCCGGGTCACCGTGGCACCCCACGGCCCTCCGACGGGTACGGCAGACAGCGCCGGCTCCCAAAGGGAGGCGCCGTCGGCCAGCCGATTGCGGTGTGGGGGTCCCCGAAGCCGGTCCCCCAGGAGAAGACATGTAGGTGGGAAAGCCGCCCGACGACGAGGGCCAGTTCCGACACGGCCACGGTGTCGTCGAGCGACGAGTCGGGCTGCCAGTAGGTAAAGAGGTCGGGGTGGTCGACGGCCGCCAGGACGTCGAGGGTCGATGCCGCGGTCTCGGTCAGCGTTCCGGGGTGATACTCCAGCGAGGTGGCCAGCCCCCGTTCGGCAGCCATCACCGTGGCGTGGGCGATCCCTTCCAGGACCTCAGCCCGCTCAACGGCCGGGGCGTCGGGCCGGACGCCGTACGGGGTCCAGATGCGGAGGTTGGACACTCCCAGGGCGAGTGCCGTATCGACCGCCCGGGCCACCTCATCGCCAGGTGTACGCCCGGCCACCACGTAGCTGCCGTAGGACGGGCAGGCCAGCCCGGCGTCGAGGCAACGATCGGCCACGTCGGCCGCCACGTCCAGTTCTCCAGCCGGCACGTGCACGTCTGCCCCCCACTCGATGCCGTCTAGCCCGGCTTCCACGGCCACCGACAGCACTTCTTCGGCAGTCAGGGCCCGGAAGGTGATTGAGCAGAGGCCGGAACGGATCGGGGTCATGCGATGTGGTCCAGGTCGGACCGAACGACCGGGTGGAGGGGCGGCTCCCCGGCCACGAACCGCTCCACCTCGGTAACGGCCAGGTCTCCCATTCTGGACACCTCGGACCCGAGGGATCCAGCGATGTGCGGGGTGAGGACCGCTCCCTCGAGGTCGTAGAGCGGCGAGTCGGGAGGTAGTGGCTCCGGATCCGGGGTGTCNAGGAAGGCCTGCAGACGCCCGGTGGCCACCTCGGCGGTTAGGGCCTCGGTGTCGACTAGCCCACCACGTGCCGTGTTCAGCAGCCAGGCGCCATCGGGCATTCGGGCCAGCTGGTCGGCTCCCACCATGCGCCGGGTGGAGTCCAGCAGGGGGGCGTGCAGAGACACCACGTCCGAGGTGGACAGCAGCTCTTCGAGCTCGAGCAGGCCCACGCCAAGGGCGACCGCCTCTTCCTCGTCCAGGAATGGATCGGACACCACCACGTCGACGTCCAGGGTCCGGAGCCGTTCGATCACCAGGCGGCCGATGGTTGACGCCCCGACCAGTCCGATGCGGCGTCCCCGGGTACCCATCCGGGCGTGGTCGACGACCGGCTCCCGACCCCGCACGGCCCGGTGCCGGTTGCGGATCCCGAANACGTCCTTGGCGATCATGACGATCGCCGCGAAGGNGAACTCGGCCACCGGAATGGCGTTGGCTGCGGCGGCCGAGGTGACGGTGANATCCCGGGCCCACAGGGCCTCAGTGNCCAATGGTCGGACGGTTCCTGCGGCATGGGCCACCAGCCGGAGCACCGGCAGGCNGGCCAGCGCGTCGGCGTCGAGGGCCGGGCATCCCCACCCGGTGACCAGGATCTCGACGTCGGCTGGGAGGTCGGACGCGAGTCGACGATGTCCGATTCCCGAACTTAAGGAGCGGGAACACAGCGTCGTTGACCCCGTCACAGGTCGGCGAGACCAGGTCCACCATCGCCTCCAACCTGGTTCGGGCCCCGCCGTCCAGGACCACGTCCTCCAGCCCGGTGGCCATCATCAGGGCGGCCCGGGGCCGGGGCGTCAACGGCGGCATGGCCCATCATCGTCGCCCACCGCCACCGGGGACTCCAAACCACTCCGAACCCCTTGACACAATAATCAAAGGTTTGATTAGATTGGAGAGGTCGTCGAGCCGTCCGGCGACGCGCCCGTCGGGGAGAGCCAGTGCGAACGCTCGAAAGCCACGTCTGCGGGAGATGGCACTCACCGCCCGGGGAGGGTTTCGCCACCCACCACGCGGTGACCGGTCGACCCGTAGCCGGGGTCTCCAGCGACGGCATCGACTTCTCAGCCGTCGTCGGCCACGCCCGCCATGTCGGCGGACCGGCGTTACGAGCCCTCACCTTCCACGAACGAGCCGCCCTGCTCAAGGCCCTCGGCCAACACCTCCTGACCGAGAAGGACCACCTCTACGACCTATCCACGGCCACCGGGGCCACCCGGGCCGACTCCTGGATCGATATCGAGGGCGGGGCCGGAGTACTCCTCGGCTACGCCTCGAAGGGGCGGCGAGAACTCCCCAACGGCCACGTCCTCCTAGAGGGCGAGCCGGAAGTCCTGGCCCGGGACGGCTCCTTCCTCGCCGCCCACGTGGCCACCCCCCGCCGGGGCGTCGCCGTTCAGGTCAACGCCTTCAACTTCCCGTGCTGGGGAGCCCTGGAGAAGCTGGCCCCGGCGTTTCTGGCCGGCCTGCCCACCATCGTCAAGCCGGCCACCCCCACGGCGTTCCTGACCGAGGCCATGGTCCGTCTGATCGTCGACTCTGGCATCCTCCCTGACGGCGCCCTCCAGTTGATCTGTGGCGGCGTCGGCGACCTGTTCGACCACCTCGACGGACAGGACGCGGTCGGCTTCACCGGATCGGCCACCACCGCAGCCCTCCTCCGGACCCATCCCGGGCTTGTCGACCGGTCGGTCCGGTTCAACGCCGAGGCCGACTCCCTGAACGCCGCCCTCCTTGGGCCGTCCGCTGAACCGGGAACCCCCGAGTTCGACCTATTCGTAGCCGAGGTGGTCCGGGAGATGACGGTCAAGGCAGGCCAGAAGTGCACGGCCATCCGTCGGGCCCTGGTACCCCGGTCACACCTGGAGACGGCCACTGAGGCCCTGGCCGCCGCCCTAGCCGAGGTCCGCGTCGGGGACCCGTCGAACCCGGACACCGACATGGGGGCACTGGTCGGCACCAGGCAGCGGGACGAGGTACGGGCCGCCATTGCCGACCTGTGCACGACGACCAACGTGGTGGTCGACACCTGCACCTTCCACGACGTGGACCCTGCCGTAGGAGCGTTCCTGGCCCCCACCCTGCTCCGGGCCGGCGACCCCGAAGCGGGTCCGGTCCACGACGTCGAGGCATTCGGCCCGGTCTGCACCCTGGTCGGCTACGACGACCCCGACCACGCCGTCCACCTAGGCCGCCCTGGGTCGGGGCAGCCTCGTGGCCTCTATCTACTCCGGCGATGCCGACGAGGCCGCCCACTTGACGCTGGGCATCGCCTCCCACCACGGCCGGGTCCACGTAGTGGACGCCTCGGTGGCCGCCACCAGCACGGGCCATGGGTCGCCGCTCCCGGCACTGGTCCACGGTGGGCCCGGACGGGCCGGCGGCGGCGAAGAGATGGGCGGCCTCCGGGGCGTCCGGCACCATCTCCAGACCACGGCCGTGCAGGGCTCCCCCGACGTACTCACCGCGGTCACCGGCCAGTGGATGCCCGGCGCCACCCGCCACGTCGACCGGGGCCACCCGTTCAAGCTCCACTTCGACGACCTGGAGGTCGGCACGGCCGTCCGCACCGGGTCGCACACCGTCACCCTGGCCGACATCGAGGGCTTCGCCGAGTCCACCGGTGACCACTTCTACGCCCACATGGACGAGGAGGCCGCGGCGGCCAGCCCCATCTTCGGCGGCCGGGTGGCCCACGGCTACCTGGTGCTCTCCCTGGCCGCCGGCCTCTTCGTGTGGCCCGATCCGGGGCCGGTCCTGGCCAACTACGGGGTAGACCACTGCCGGTTTGCCAAGCCCACCTACCCCGGCGACACGCTGACCGTCTGGCTGACCGCCAAGCGCAAGACCCTGCGGGCCGGGGTCGGCTACGGCGAGGTGGTGTGGGACGCCCAGGTTTCCAACCAGGACGACGAGGTGGTCGCCGCCTACGACGTCCTGACCATGGTTGCCAACCGGCCCGGCGTGAACGGTGCCCCGGACGAGGAGACGGCCTGATGGGACGGTCCTGGGCCTCCATGGTGGCCTTCGAGGCCTTCCTGGATGACGGGGGAATCGTGGAGGTCGACGACGACATGCCCGACGCCTACCGGCAGGCCGTCTTCGCCTTCATCGAGATGCACGCCAACAGCGAACTGATGGGCGGCCTGACCGAGCGGGACTGGATTCCAAAGACCCCCGGTCTCCGGCACAAGATGGCTGTGCTGGCCAAAACCCAGGACGAGATCGGCCATGGCCACCTCTTGTACATGGTGGCCGCCGACATGGGGATCAAACACCGACGAGAGATGCTGGAAGACCTTTTCGCTGGTCGGTCCAGGTTCCACAACGTCTTCCACTACCGGGCCAAGACGTGGGGCGACCAGGTGGCCATCTCGTTCCTGGTCGACGCGGCCGCCCTGGCTACCCAGCAGGCCGTGTTCAAGAACTGCTCCTACGGCCCGTACCGCCGGATCCTGAAGCGGATCATCACCGAGGAGGGGTTCCACATGCGGATGGGCGAGGAGCGGATGCTCCTGATCGCCGAGGGAACCGAGGTCCAGCGGGCCCTGTTCCAGGCCTCGTTGGACGACTGGTGGTGGCCGGCCCTCCAACTTTTCGGACCCGACTCACAGCCCGACGACGTGCTTCTGCGATGGCACATCAAGTCGGAGCGCAACGAGGTCCTGCGGGCCCGGTGGGTCCAGAAATTCGCGCCGCTCCTGATCTCCTACGGCTTTACCGTCCCCGACCCTGACCTCGTCCATGACCCGGAGGCCGGCACCTGGACCTCCGGACCCATCGACTGGGAGCCGCTGCGACGCACCCTGGCTATGGGCGGACCGGACTCGGCCCGCCGTATTGCCGATGCCGCCGCCAACTGGGCCGACACCGGTTGGGTACGCGAGGCCATGGACCACGCTCCGGAACGAGCTCCGGGACCAGCGGGAGCCGCGGTATGACCACCGTCGAGCGGGTGCGGACCGCCATCGCCAGCGTCGACGATCCGGAGTACCCGGGGATCTCCGTCGTGGACCTCGGCCTGCTGGAGACGCTGGACGTCACACTGGACGGGCACGTGGTCGTCGGTCTCATCCCCACCTTCTCCGGCTGCCCGGCGCTGTCCATGATCGCCAATGACGTCCGGGCCGTCGTCGGGTCGGTCGACGGCGTCTCATCGTGCGACGTGCGGTGGCTGGGTGCCCCGGCGTGGACCGTCGACCGGGTAAGCGACGAGGCCCGGCAGGCCATGGCCCAGGAGTTCACGGTGGCCGTCCGGATCGGTGTCGAACCAGTGTCTTGCCCCCGCTGTGGCGCCCCGACAACCGAGACCTCGCTGTTCGGCCCCAGCCGTTGCAGGGCCGTGCACTCCTGTCCGGCGTGTTCCGAGGTCGTCGAGGTCATGCGGTCGTCGTCTGGAGGCCGGGCATGAAGCGCTACGAGGTGTTCCTGAAGAAGGACGGGCGGGACGAGTACCGGCACGCCGGCTCGCTCGACGCGCCCGACCCCGAGATGGCGCTGGTCCTGGCCCGGGAGAGCTACCTCCGGCGGGCCGAAGGCGACCGGCTGTGGCTGGTGGACCGCAAGGACCTGATCATCGGTGACGCGGACTTCGTGGCCCCCAACGCCGACAAGCCCCACCGACACAATGATGGCGAGCGCATCGCAGCCCGCCGCCGGCAACATCGCGAGGAGGATGACCGGTGACCGCTTCGGGGCTGACCGACGGCGTCCGGGAGTTCCTCCTGGCCTTCGCCGACGACGAACACCTGATGGGCCAGCAGCACGCCGAGTGGATTGGCGTGGCCCCATTTCTTGAGGAGGACCTGGCCTTCTGCTCCATCGGCCAGGACGAGTTGGGGCATGCGGCATCCCTGTACGCCATCGTGGCCGGAGACGGCGACCCGACAGGCGTCGGGGACCCGGCCATCGACGAGTTGGCCTTCCACCGTGACCCCGCTGACTGGCGTAGCTGCCGGCTGGTGGAGGAGCCGTCCGGGGACTGGGGCCATGTCCTGGTCCGGCACTGGCTCTACGACGCCGCCGAGGAACTCCGATGGGATCTGGTGTCCGAGTCCACCCTGGTCCCGTTGGCCGAGGCGGCTGTCCGGGCGGCCTCCGAGGAGTGGTTCCACCGACGCCACGCCGACGGCCTGCTCGACGTTCTGCTGGTCGGATCCGACAGCCGGGAACGGCTCCTCGCCGCGCTGGATGACCTCCTGCCCGTCGCCGTCGGCTTGTTCGACCCGGTGCCCGGCGAGGACGAGGCCGTCGCCGCCGGTGTCGCGGCTGCCCCCTTCGACACCTGCCTGCCCACCTGGACCGGACGGGTCCGGGACCGCTTCGGGGTCGACCCGTCGTGCACCGTCCCCTCTCCCCCGAACGGGCGCCGAGACCGCAGCCCTGCCTTCGCCCCGCTCCTGGAACGGATGCGCGAGGTGTTCGCCCTCGACCCCACGGCTACCTGGTAGCCGGCCGGGCGTCGATCCGGACGACACCCGAAGGCCGCAGTACGGTTCGGTGCCATGACCCGGGACTTCCTGGACGGCATCCGGGCCGACGACTACCACACGGCCGGAGAGCCCTTCCGAATCGTCGACCTCGGGCCCATGGGGGGATCTACCGTGCTGGACCGACGGTCCTGGGCCATGGACCACCTGGACGACCACCGCAGGTTCCTGGTTCACGAACCCCGGGGCCACGCCGGCATGTACGGCGGAATGGTCGTCCCCCCGGACGACGACGCCGGCAACATCGGTGTGGTGTTCTTCCACAAGGACGGCTTCTCGACGGCCTGCGGACACGGCACCATCGCCCTGGCCACGTGGGCCGTCGACACCGGTCGGATCGCCGCTCCGGTCAACGGCGAGGTTCCGGTGGTGATCGACGTCCCGTCGGGCCGCCTACCAACGGTCGCCCGGTTGTTGGACGGTTGCGTCGCCTCCGTCCGGTTCACCAACGTCCCGTCTTACGTCTCGGCCACCGACCTGAAGGTTCAGACGTCGTTCGGCCCGGTCACGGCTCACGTGTCGTTCGGGGGCGCCTTCTACGCCTCGGTGGCCGTCGACGACCTGAACGTCACGGCCACCGCCGACCGGGTCGACGACCTGATCGCCCTGGACCGGGAGGTACGTGCGGTGCTCGGCGACCACCCCTCGTGCTGCCACCCCGACGATGACCGCCTTTCGGGGCTTTATGGCTCCATCCTCCACGAGACGTTGGACGGGGATCCCCTCCACCAGCGGAACGTGACCGTCTTTGCCGACGGCCAGGTTGACCGATCGCCGTGCGGATCTGGGACCTCGGCCCGCCTGGCCCTCCTCCACCACCTCGGGATGGTCGACGTCGGCCAGGCGTTCCAGAACCGGGGGGTGGCCGGCGGGGAGTTCACCGGCCGCGTGGTGGCCACGACCGGTGACACCGTGACGACCACCATCGAGGGGTCGGCTTACCGTCACGCCACCAGCACCTTCCACCTCGACCCCCACGATCCGCTCGGATCGGGATTCCTGTTTCGCTGACCGGAGGCCAGATGCCCGGACCCCTACCCCACTTCGACGCTGAGGCCATTCGGTCCGTGGTCGACCTGTCAACCTGCATCAAGGCCCTGCGGGAGGGATCCAGAGAACTGGGGGGATTACACCCCCGGTCTCAGGTCTCGTTGGGTGAGGGAGATGACTTCCTCCTGATGCCGGCCGTCTCCCCGGCTGGGATCGGCGTGAAGGTGGTGAGCGTGGTGTCGGGGAACCGGGACCGCGACCTGCCCCTGATCCATGGCTTCTACCTGTACTGCGATCGGGAGACCGGGGTACCGACGGCCACCCTGGACGGTTCGGCCCTGACCACCCTGCGGACCCCGGCCGCCTCGGCATTGGCCGCCGACCTGCTAGCCCGACCGGATGCCACCACGCTGGGGATCTTCGGCACCGGTGTCCAGGCGAGGGGCCACGTGGCCGCCATGCTGACCGTCCGGCCCACCGTGGAACGGATCGTGGTGTCTGGCCGGACCGCGGACTCGGCCGACCGGTTCGTGGCCAGCCTCGACGTCGGGAACCGCCAGGCGGTGACCGGGTCCCCGACCGAGGCCGCCGGATGCGACCTGGTGTGCGGCTGCACGTCGTCGGCCACGCCGGTGGTCCCCACCCACGCCGTCCGGCCCGGGACCCACGTGGGCCTGGTCGGCTCCTACTCGACGGCCCGCCGGGAGGTCGATGCCGACCTCCTCAAACGGTCCGCTGTCTTCGTCGACGACCGGCATGCGGCAGCCGACGAGGCCGGCGACCTGATCACGGCGGCCAATGAGGGTCGGTGGTCCTTCGACGAAGTTCGCGGCGACCTGGCCGAGTTGTGCCTCGGGACGGCCGGTCGTTCGTCCAATGACGAGATCACCTTGTTCAAGTCGGTCGGCCTAGCCGTCTGGGACCTCATTGTGGCTAGTGCGGTGGTGCGGGCCGGTCCACGGTGACGGAGCCCGCTCGATTCTTTGGCCACCAGGCCGACGGGTCCTAGGGTCCGGCGATGCCCACTCTGCAGACCGGTGAGCCGCTCGACGCCGCCGGCCTGGCCGGTGACGCCAAGAAAGACCTCCAGGGCCAACTGCTGTCCGATCTGGTGGTCCGGCTCGCTGGCAGCGGCAACGCCTTCTGGGAAGAGCGCCTGGCCGACATAGACCCGGGGTCCGTCACCTCGTTGGACGACCTGGGCCGGCTTCCGTTTACGGTCAAGCAGGACCTTCGGGAGCAGTACCCGCTGGGCATGGTTATCTCCCCGATGGAGGCCACCACGCGTCTCCATGCCAGTTCAGGGACTAGCGGCAAGCCGACCATCGTCGTGTACACCCCCCACGACCTGGCCGTATGGGCCGAGGTCAACGCCCGGGCCCTCGTGCTGGCCGGTGCCCGACCTGGTGACATCCTCCACAACGGTTACGGATACGGCCTGTTCACCGGCGGCCTGGGACTCCACTACGGCGGCGAGCGTCTGGGGTGCACCGTGGTACCCGTGTCGGGGGGGAACACCACCCTGCAACTCCAGTTACTGGAGGACCTAGGCAGCCGCATCATGTCGGCCACCCCGTCTTTTTCGCTGGTCCTAGCCGAGCGGGCTAGGGAACGGGGCATCCTGGACCGCCTACGGGTCGAGGTGGGAATTCTGGGTGCCGAGCCGTGGTCCGAGGGCATGCGCGACCGCATCAACGAGGCATGGGGCGGGGGCTACACCGCCCTGGACATCTACGGTTTGTCCGAGGTCATCGGCCCCGGGGTGGCCATGGAGGCCCCCGACGACCTGGGCGCCCTGAACGTGTTTGACGACCACTTCCTGCCCGAGATTGTCGATCCAGAGACCGGGGAGACGGTGCCCGACGGCGAGTACGGCGAGCTGGTCCTCACCACCCTGACCAAGGAGGCCATGCCCGTCCTCCGCTACCGCACCGGAGACATCACACGGATCCTCCCCGAGGACCAGCCCGGTGTCCCCGAACGGCACTGGACCCGAATCTCCCGCCTCACCGGCCGGGCCGACGACATGCTGGTGATCCGAGGTATCAACGTTTACCCCCGCGAGATCGAGACCGTCCTGATGGACGATCCGGACGTTGGTGCCAACTACGCCATCGTCGTGGACCGTCGGGGGACCATGGCCGAAATCCGGGTCCGGGCCGAGGCCACGGCGGAGGCCGGTAACCGGATCCCTGAAGCTACCGAGCGACTCACCCGGGTACTGGCCGACCGGATCCGTATCCGAGCCGGCGTTGAGATGGTCCCCGAGGGGTCGATGCCCCGGACCGAGGTGGGCAAGGTCAAGCGTGTCTTCGAGCAGATCGACGACACCGACCCCCTGGCCTGACGACCCACCTGACCTCCGGNAATCGTTGCGGCCACAGGGANANCCGTTTCNTGATGGTCCGTCAGATTCTGGATCCCACTAGCGTTGTNGGCCGTGTCTGACCTCCCCGGNGATTCCACCGCCACCTCTGACCGGGCGGTCACCGAGCCGGCCGACCAAGCGGCCTTCCGGCTTGAAGCACGCGCCTTCCTAACCGAACATGCCGAGCCCCTGNCCGCCATCGACCCATGGCAGGTGTCCGGGTTCCCCGACGACCAGCAGGCCCGGTCTTACTTCGAGCGTGGCCGNGACTGGCAACGCACCCTGGCCACCCACGGATGGGCNGGCCTGACCTGGCCCAGCGAATTCGGGGGCGCTGGACGACCTTCGTGGGCCGAGCGCGTCTTCCGTGAGGAGTCGGCCAGCTTCGGCTCCCACGCCGGGTTCATCGGTTCCACCATCGCAATGCTCGGTCCCACCCTCCAGGTCCACGCCACCGAGGCCGTCACCTCTCGGTTCCTCCCCTCCCTCATCAGCGGTGAGGTGGCCTGGTGCCAGCTGTTTAGCGAACCGGGTGCTGGATCGGACCTGGCCGGACTGGCTACCCGTGCCGTTCGAGACGACGACCACTGGGTGGTAGACGGCCAGAAGGTTTGGAACTCCTGCGCCCAGTTCGCAGACTGGGGCTTCCTCCTGGCCCGTACCGACCCCGATGCCCCCAAGCACCGTGGCATCACGTTCCTGCTCGTCGACATGTCGTCGCCCGGCGTCGAGGTTCGTCCCCTCGTGCAGGCCAACGGGTCAACTCACTTCAACGAGGTCTTCCTCACCGGGGTCCGCGTCCCAGCAGACCAGGTGGTCGGCGAGATTCACGGAGGCTGGGCACCCGCCCGCACCGTGCTGGCCAACGAGGCCGCCTTTATCGGTCGAGGTGGCGGGGTCCCGGCTTCCGACCGGCTGCGAGACCTGGCTGCCCAACACGGTGGCCTGGACGATCCCCGAATCCGCCAGCGCCTGGCCACTGTCATCACCCGGGAACGCCTCCAGGGTCTCATGGGGCAGCGCATCCAGGCTGCAGTCCGCGACGGGCACGAACCGCCGTTCGACCCGGGACTGACCAAAGTCATGGCAGCCGCCACCAAGGTCTTGACCGGTGACCTGGCCGCCGAGTTGGCCGGACCTGCGGGCATGGTCGACACCGACCGGACCAGCACCTGGATCCAAGCCGAGGTGATAAACCGGTTCAGCATCTCGATCGGCGGCGGAACCACCGAGGTGCAGAAGAACAATCTGGCCGAACGCTCGCTGGGCCTTCCCCGAGAACCGGGACACGACCGCAATACACCGTGGAAAGATGTTCCCCGCGGTTGAGTGGGGGTGAAAGAACCAGCCGATGGACGACGACCTGAGCGACGACCTGAACGACGACCCGGTCGGCAACCGGGACGACGACGGCCGAACGGCCAGCGCGGCGTCGCTGGCTACCACCGTGCTGGCCGAAGAGGCGGCCCGACACGCCGAGGGACAGGCCGACCAGGTGCTGTTCCCCGACGACCTTCTCCCTGGGGTGAAGAGCGAGGGAATCTCTCTCCGCAAGGGCCTGGCCATGGGGGGCGGTGCGGCCACGTTCGTGGTCCTGATGGTCCTGAACTCCCTCGATGAGCTCCAGACGGCCGCCATCTCCGTCTTGGCCCCCGACATCCGCGACACCTTCGGGGTAAGCGACGGCACGATCACCTTCATCGCCAGCGCCTCCGGGGCCTTCGTGGTCCTGGGGGCCATCCCCATGGGCTGGGCCGCCGACCGGATGCGCCGGATCCCGATCATCGGCTGGTCCAGCATCGTGTTCGCCGCCATGGTGGCCCTCTCGGGCATGGCGGTGAACGCCTTCGCCTTCTTCTGGGCCCGGTTCGGGGTGGGCATCGCCAAGGCCAACACCATCCCCGTCCACTCCTCGACCATCGCCGATACNTACCCCATCGGTATCCGCGGTCGGATCGGCGCCCTCGACAAGGGAGTGGGCCGCCTGTTCGCCGTCCTCAGCCCCATCCTGGTGGGNGGCATCGCCGCGCTGGCTAATGGCCCGGGCGAGATCGACGGATGGCGGTGGGCNTACTACCTGCTCGGCATNCCGGTGGCCGTNGCCGCCTTGGCTGCCTTTTTTCTCCGTGAGCCNCAGCGGGGGCGCTGGGAGAANGAGGACGTCCTNAAAGAGTCGTTCACCGAGGACGACCCGCTCCCNGTTTCCATGGACGCCGCGTTCTCACGCCTCATGCAGATCCGGACCATGAAGACGGTGGTCGTCGGGTTCAGCGCCCTGGGTTTCGGCCTATTCACCGCACCGGTGCTGGAGAACCTTTGGCTGGAGGACAAGTTCGGCCTGGAATCCTTCGAGCGCGGCGCCTGGGCCACCACGGCCGGCTTATTCACCGTGCTGGCCCTCATCTACGTCGGGCCGAAGTTCGACCGGCTGTGGCGAGAAAACCCCACCCGCACCCTCCACCTGGTCGGTGCCCTAATCGGCCTGTCTGCGATCTTCAAGCCCATCCAGTGGGCCATGCCCACCGTGCCGCTATTCATCGCCCTNTCCATCCCCACCCAGGTAATGCTCAGCACAGCCTTCGCGATGGTCGGTCCGCTCATCCAGGCCATCGTCCCCTACCGACTCCGGGGTACCGGAACGGCGCTCATCACCCTCTACATCTTCTTCATCGGGGGAACAGGTGGGGGCCTGATCTCGTTCATGTTCGCCGACAGTTGGGGACCCCGGGTCACCACCTTGGTCCTGACCGTCCCCTCCTCGATCATCGGTGGCTGGATCATGTTCCGGGGTGCTCGCCACGTCCGCCATGACCTATCGCAGAACGTCCAAGAACTGCTCGACGAGCAGGCCGAACAGCGACGGGCGTCCGACCCCTCCGACGTCCCTGTCCTACAAGTCAACAACGTGGACTTCTCCTACGGGCCGGTCCAGGTCCTGTTCGACGTGGGCTTCGAGGTGCGCCGGGGCGAGACGTTGGCTCT
>JGI24816J26688_1000253_pt1 | contig 13030 bp, 7 predicted proteins | sample METZYME_3_250m_FD_26688 | JGI IMG/M metagenome (IMG submission 26688)
ACGTGACCAATCGTTCCTACGTTCACATGTGGCTTCGTGCGTTCGAATGTTTGCTTAGCCATCACTCATCCCTCTGCTTCAGGTTATGCGTTATCAGTCTGTTAATGTGGGTTACCATTAGCGGCCATAATCTCAGTCGCTTTTGATTGAGGCACTTCTTCATAATGTGCAAACTGCATAGTGAATACTGCCCGGCCCTGGCTTAGTGATCGAAGAGTGGTTGAGTAACCGAACATCTCGCCCAAAGGCACTGACGCTCCAATGACTCGTGCACCGGCCCGCTCAGTCATGCCACCAACTTTCCCTCTGCGCGAAGATAAGTCCCCAATGATATCACCCATATAGTCAGCTGGCGTTACGACTTCCACATCCATTACAGGCTCCAAAAGAACTGGGGTTGCTTTCTTAATCCCGTTCTTGAGTGCCAGGGATCCGGCGATCTTGAATGCCATCTCACTTGAGTCTACGTCGTGAGAAGATCCATCAATAAGCTCGACCTTCACATCGATTATTGGGTAACCAGCTATCACGCCTGAATCAAGCGAGTCGCGAATACCAGCCTCGACTGAACTGATGTACTCACGTGGGATGCTCCCACCAACCACCTTGTCCTCAAAAACAAAACCTGTTCCCGGCTTACCCGGTTCAATGTTGATCACCACGTGTCCATACTGCCCACGTCCACCGCTCTGGCGCACAAACTTACCTTCAATTTTTTCCGCCCGGCTTCGAATTGTCTCTCGATAAGCTACCTGCGGTCTGCCCACATTCGCTTCGACATCAAATTCTCGCTTAAGGCGGTCTACGATGATCTCGAGGTGGAGTTCACCCATGCCTGAGATAATCGTCTGGTTGGTCTCCGGATCTGTATGGACTCGGAAAGTTGGGTCCTCATCGGCAAGTTTCCCGAGACCGCCCCCCAGTTTGTCTTGATCAGCTTTCGTCTTGGGCTCAATCGCTACAGCGATTACTGGCTCCGGGAACTTCATCGCTTCCAAAATAATCTGGTCTGTCTCAAGGCAGAGCGTGTCTCCAGTTTTCACGGCCTTGAGACCAATTGCCGCAGCAATATCCCCAGCAAATACCTCTTCCCGCACTTCTCGCTTGTTGGCGTGCATTTGAAGAATTCGGCCAACGCGTTCTCGTTTCCCTTTAGTAGCGTTATACACGTAGCTACCGGAAGGAAGCGAGCCTGAGTAAACGCGGAAAAAAGTTAATTTTCCTACATATGGGTCGGTGGCAATCTTGAAAGCCAAGGCCGCAAAAGGAGCGTCATCATTCGCTTCACGAGTCTCAAGGATCTCGTCCTGCTGAGGCAGGTGCCCCTGAATTGCAGGGACGTCAACTGGCGACGGCAAATAGTCAATCACACCATCGAGAAGAGCCTGAACCCCCTTGTTCTTAAAGGCGGATCCACAGAAGACAGGGAAAAGGGCCCCTTTGATGGTTGCCGCCCTGATGGCGTGCCGGAATTCATTATTCGTAAGCTCTTCTCCACCCAGGTACTTCTCAATCAAGTCATCATCATGCTCAATCGCCGCCTCAAGTAACGCTTGGCGCAGCTCTTCGACCTTGTCCTTAAGGGCGTCTGGAATCTCACTCTCTGTGAACTCCGAGCCCATTTCATCTTCGTAAATGATGGATTTACGCTCTACGATATCTACTACCCCCGTGAACAGCTCTCCCTCGCCAAGGGGGTACTGCACAGGATAAGCATTCGCGCCCAGTCGGTCCTTCATCATCTCTACAACATTCCCAAAGTCCGCACCGATTCTGTCCATCTTGTTTACCAAGGCAATCCTCGGCACGGTGTAGCGGTCCGCCTGTCTCCAAACAGTTTCAGACTGTGGCTCGACACCGCCCACAGCACAGAAAACAGCGACTGCACCATCTAGTACACGCAGGGAACGTTCAACTTCAGCTGTAAAGTCCACGTGGCCGGGGGTATCGATGATATTGATCCGGTAATCAGTGTCTAGACGATGCCAATAGCAGGTAGTCGCGGCAGATGTGATCGTGATCCCACGCTCCTGTTCTTGCTCCATCCAGTCCATAGTCGCCGCACCATGATGTACTTCACCTACCCGGTGCACGCGTCCTGTATAGAACAGGATACGTTCGGTAGTCGTCGTCTTACCGGCATCAATGTGCGCCATAATGCCAATATTTCGAAGCTGCGGCAGTGGGGTAATCCTAGGCATCTATCTGCGTCCTTCTCTCCCAATCCTTTCTATCTCGAGTACTAAGTTCATCATCGCCTTTGGGCACAAAAAAAAGAGCACGGCATTTGCCGCTGTAACCCTCTGACGGGTCAACAGTCATCCGCGCTCCTGTGATCGGAGAGGGCCTCTCCCTTAATAGAGAGGCCATCGCGTCCCTAATTTTTCGTCTTTAAATCCTTACGGTGATCTCTACCAGCGGTAGTGGGCAAACGCCTTGTTCGCCTCTGCCATCCGGTGCGTGTCCTCTTTCTTTTTTATGGTGTTACCCTCGCCACGACTCGCGGCTAGAAACTCTCCTGCTAGGCGTTCAGCCATACTCTTTTCAGAACGAGCTCGTGCAAATCCTATAAGCCAGCGCGTAGCAAGCGCCGTGCGCCGGTCCGGTCGAACTTCAATCGGAACTTGGTACGTCGCCCCACCCACCCTACGGCTTTTCACTTCGAGAGCGGGCTTAGCATTGCTCAACGCCTTCTCAAAAGCCTCCAGGCCCGACTCGCCTGAACGCTTTTCAACAATCTCAATCGCATCATAGAAAATTCTCTCCGCCACTGATTTCTTGCCATCAAACATCAAGTTGTTGATGAACTTGGTGACGGCGGGAGACTGAAACCGAGCGTCGGGAGGGGTCTCCCTTTTTTCAGCTTGTGAACGGCGACTCATTCGAAATCAGCCTTACCTTGGCCGTTTAGCGCCGTACTTGGAACGACCCTGCCTTCGATCACTTACTCCGGATGCGTCTAGCGTGCCACGTATGATATGATACCGCACACCCGGAAGATCCTTCACACGACCACCGCGGATGAGAACGATCGAGTGCTCCTGGAGGTTGTGACCTTCCCCACCGATATACGCGGTCACTTCAAAGCCATTAGTAAGGCGCACTCTAGCCACTTTCCGCAATGCGGAATTCGGCTTCTTGGGAGTCGTAGTATATACACGTGTGCATACCCCCCGCTTTTGCGGGCTCCGTTGCAGGGCTGGAGCTTTGTTCTTCTTCTGAACTGCCTTCCGGCCCTTCCTAACTAGCTGATTGATCGTCGGCATTAGGTGGTAGTCCACAACCTCATGATCTTGAAAAAAAACGCGCCTCTCGGCGCATCGAAGGGTAGCTCACCTTTATTGAGAGTACCCGTTCAAACTATAGCAGAAAAAAATAGAAAAGGGCTAAGATGGTGTCAACGGCGAATTCCGCTTCATTGGGCGGTGTTTCAAGGGTCATAGCAAAACACATTAGTCAATTTTCGAAGGAAGAACTGTGCCCAAATTTACGCTCCACTAGCCCTTGAAGGGTTTGGGTCCTATCGAAAAAGTAAGACGGGGGCTCCCTGACTGCCTAGGGAGCCCCCGTCTTACCTCATTATCTGGAGCAAACCCCCCATATTAAACACAGAGCTTTCCAGACAAGTTCACGAGGCACCTATTTTCCGGTGGTCAGTCCCGACACCAATTCTTCGTCCTCCGTGAGCGGGATGATCTCTTCGTCATAATAGGACTGCTCAACCATGAACTCCACTTCCTGATAGCGATGGGCACCAGTACCTGCAGGTATTAGGTGTCCAATTATGATATTCTCCTTTAAGCCCTTGAGTTCATCATTAGCTCCCCGCACCGCAGCATCGGTAAGTACCCGCGTTGTCTCCTGGAATGACGCCGCAGAAATGAACGATTCGGTCGTGAGGCTGGCTTTCGTGATTCCTAACAGTAGTGGCTCAGAGCGCGCTGGCTTCGAACCCTCTTCAATTGCGTTCTCGTTCACAGACCGGAACTCTCGGCGGTCGACGTTCTCTCCCTCAAGAAGATGCGTGTCACCTGAGTTCGTTACACGCACCTTTTGGAGCATCTGCCTAACAATCACACCGATATGTTTGTCGTTGATCTTCACACCCTGCAACCGATAGACCTCTTGGATCTCATTTAGCAGGTATTCTTGAACTGCCCTGGGCCCTTTGATAGCAAGGATATCATGTGGGTTGATCGGGCCCTCACTCAGCCGGTCACCTGCCCGGACACGGTCCTCCTCATGCACTCGCATGTGCTTGCCCACGGGAACAGGGTAGGTCCGATGATCGCCCATCTCTGGGGTTACATGAACCTCACGCTTTCCTCTCTTGATCCCTCCGAAAGACACTACACCATCGATCTCCGTGATGACAGCGGGGTCCTTCGGTCTACGTGCCTCAAAGAGTTCGGCCACCCGCGGTAGGCCGCCAGTAATATCACGGGTCTTATACACCTCACGGCTAATCTTGGCAATGATGTCGCCGGGATTTATCTCGTCGCCGTCGCGTACTGTGAGCTGCGCGCCAACCGGCACAATAAACTCTCTTTGTTTCTCATCTTTTTTCGTCTTCTTCTGGATTTGGATCGTTGGGTGGAGCTTTTTCTCGCGATCCTCAATGATGGTCATCTGTCGGCGACCGGTGGATTCATCAAGCTCTTCACGCATCGTTTGTTCATCAACGATGTCAATGAACTTCACCACACCCTTCACATCCGCAACAATCGGCTCTGTGTAGGGGTCCCAGCTGAACAATAAATCACCAGATTTGATCGCCTGACCTTCCTTGACCATCAGGGTCGCTCCATATGGAACCGATAGNCGGCTCCGAACGCCACCTTCGCTGGTCTTAAGGAGAATCTGACCCTCACGTGAAGTGATGATTTGATCTTTATCAGGTGTCTTCACAGTCGTAACGCGCTCAAGCTCCACAACTCCATCTATTTTCGACTTACGCTGTGTCTGCGCAGCAATGCGGGCAGCTGTTCCACCAATATGGAAGGTGCGCAGTGTCAGTTGGGTACCAGGCTCTCCGATCGACTGTGCAGCAAGGATACCCACAGCCTCCCCAATATCTACCGGCTTCATTGTCGCAAGGTTTCTGCCATAGCACATCTGACAGATTCCCCGCTTAGACTCACACGTTAGGACTGATCGAATGCGGGCCATCTGCAAGCCTGCATCTTCAATCAAATTCGCCGTATCCTCATCGATCAACACACCAGCTTTCACAAGCAACTCGCCATCGATCGGGTCGTAGACGTCCTCAAGAGCTGCGTTACCGACGATACGGTCAGCCAACGGTTCTATGATATCCTCGCCTTCCTTCAGCGCGGTCATCTCAAGTCCGAGGATTGTGCCACAGTCTTCCGTTGCAACCGTTACATCTTGTGCAACATCGACCAGACGTCTTGTCAGATACCCTGCATCAGCAGTTTTCAGGGCGGTATCCGCCAGACCTTTCCGGGCTCCGTGGGTCGAGATGAAATATTCAACTACAGAGAGGCCTTCACGGAAATTCGCCTTGATTGGGCTTTCAATGATCTCACCAATTCCACCTGTCAACTTCTTTTGTGGCTTTGCCATGAGACCCCGCATCCCCGCAAGCTGGCGCATCTGATCCCTATTACCACGAGCACCCGACGTCATCATCATGTAGACTGGATTGAAACCATCTTTGGATCGTTCTAGATGCTGAACCATCGCGTCCGCAACATCGTTATTGGCGTGCGTCCATACATCAATGACCTTGTTGTAGCGCTCACCATTTGAGATGAACCCATCCCCATAAGCTTTCTGGAACCGCGCAACCTCCTCCTCTGCTTCTTTCAGAATCGCTGCCTTCTCATGCGGCACTTCAAGGTCCGAGATTCCAACGCTGATCCCGCCCATCGTCGCGTAGCCAAATCCGAAATTCTTTAAGTGATCCAGGAATTCAGTTGTCTTTCCAAGACCCGCGTTCTCAAAGCAGGCAAACACAAGGTCCCCAAGTTCTTTCTTGCCAAATGTTTTGTTCAAGAAACCTATTTCGTCAGGCACGATTGAATTGAAAAGTACCCGCCCTACTGCAGTTCTAACCCAGTGACCATTCTCCTCACCGTGCTGCTCACCAACCCAATACCAAACGAGTGACTCAAATACCAGGTACTCCTGAGCGACGGCCATCTCGACCTCTCCATAAGTAGAGAAGCGAGGTGCATCCTTATAGAGCTTGTCGAGTTCTGCATCTGCCTTACTGCGTTGGTCTTTTGGTGCCTTGGGATCTTCTACCAACCGTTCAAGATCCGTGATACGGAGTCCGGGATTGGTGAGATAGTAGCACCCAATCACCATATCCTGTGTCGGCGCGGCTACGGGACGTCCATTAGATGGCAAAAGGATATTGTTTGAGGCCAGCATAAGGACTCTGGCCTCGAGCTGTGCCTCAAACGAGAGGGGCACATGGACCGCCATTTGATCACCGTCAAAGTCGGCGTTGAATGCCGCACACACGAGAGGATGAATCCGGATTGCCTTACCCTCGACAAGGACCGGTTCGAAAGCTTGGATGCCCAGCCGATGCAGAGTCGGAGCCCGATTTAGTAGAACGGGATGGTCCTTGATTATATCCTCAAGAACCTCATAAACCTTTGGATCGTTCTGCTCAACAATCTTCTTTGCACGCTTGACCGTCTCCGCCTCACCACGCTTCTCAAGCTCATGTATGATGAATGGCTTAAACAACTCAACCGCCATCGCTTTCGGAAGTCCACATTGGTGGAGTTTGAGCTCAGGTCCAACTACGATGACTGAGCGGCCCGAGTAGTCCACACGCTTACCCAGTAAGTTTTGCCGAAAACGTCCCTGCTTGCCCTTCAACATGTCACTGAGTGACTTGAGCGGCCGCTTGCCACGACCCCGTATGGCCTTCGAGCGCCGTCCATTATCGAACAGAGCGTCCACAGACTCTTGGAGCATCCGCTTCTCATTGCGGAGGATGACCTCTGGAGCCTTCATATCGATCAGCTTCTTGAGCCGATTATTACGGTTGATAACCCTCCGGTAGAGGTCGTTGAGATCCGAAGTTGCAAACCTCCCGCCATCGAGTGGAACCAGCGGCCGCAGGTCAGGGGGGATAACTGGAATCACGTCAAGAATCATCCACTCCGGGCGATTCCGACTCTCGGGCGTGTTACCAGAGTTACGAAGAGCATCAACGACTTTGAGTCTTTTTAATTTCTTCTTCTTCCGGTGCTGCGAAGTCTCTGTCGCGATTTCATGTCGGAGCCATTCAGCAAGCCGGTCAAGGCCCCTGCCATCCGCATTTCGATCCTTGATCTTCTTATCAGGTGTATCAAGTAACCCCAGTAGTGTCCGTGCAGCTTCCGCACCGATTTCTGCCTTGAACTCCTCGTCCGCTTCATCGCGTGCCTTAACACGCAAGTCATAATATTCGTCTTCATCGAGTAGCTGTAGAAACTCTACAGCTACTCCATCAATGTCCTGCTTACCCGGGTGAGTAACGACATACGATGCGTAGTAGATCACCTTCTCAAGGTCACGTAATGACATGCCAAGCAGATAACCCAGTTGGCTTGGCAGGGTCTTAAAGAACCATATGTGGGCCACTGGGACCGCAAGGTCGATATGACCCATACGTTCTCGGCGCACCTTCGACAACGTCACCTCGACACCGCAACGGTCGCAGACATGCCCGCGAAACCGAATCCTCTTGAACTTACCGCAGTGACACTCCCAATCTTTCACAGGTCCAAAAATGCGCTCACAGAATAGGCCGTCCCGCTCAGGCTTAAATGAGCGATAGTTGATCGTTTCTGGCTTCACTACCTCGCCGAAAGACCAATTCCGTATCTCTTCCGGGGAAGCAAGCCGTACTCGTATGTACTCGAAGTCCGAAGTTTCCTGATCCCTAGTCCTAGGAAAATCAATCATTTATTTCTCCTCGCCCAAGGTGACGCTCAGACCAAGGGCTTGTAGTTCCTTTACGAGCACGTTAAACGACTCCGGTATACCAGGCTTCGGAAGGTTATCACCCTTGACGATCGCTTCATAAACCTTTGAGCGGCCTTGTACATCATCTGACTTAACGGTAAGAATTTCTTGAAGCGTGTGCGCAGCCCCGTATGCTTCAAGCGCCCAGACCTCCATTTCACCAAAGCGCTGACCACCAAACTGCGCCTTACCAGCCAGGGGCTGCTGAGTGACCAAAGAGTATGGCCCAATGGAGCGTGCGTGGATCTTGTCATCTACAAGATGGCTCAACTTGAGCATGTAGATCGCGCCAACTGTAATTGGATGATCAAAGCGGCGACCACTACGTCCATCCCTGAGCCAAATCTTTCCATTGGGTAAGATTTCGCAGTGCTCCATCAACTCATTGACTGCTTCATCAAGGCCGGATCGGATCGTAGAACGTCCCTTCAGTTTCTGGATAGCTGGGAAGAGGCTTGTAAATTTCTCTCCCTTACGAGCAGCGAGTTCACCTCCGGCTTCCACAAGAAATGCTCCTAGTTGGTCAAAAAATTTCTTGTGGTTCTTACTGGTATCCAGTGACAGATAGGCATCTAATGACTGTCCAATTCCATGTGTCTCACCATCCGGGCCAGAACCATTTCCATTTCCATCTCCTCGACCAGTCATGACGACTGGCAGTTGCCCTGTCGCCGCTACAAGTGTTTCGATGTCCCCTAACCCCACCGGAGGAGAAGCCTTTAGGTCGTAAGCATCATGAAGCCACTTAAGGCCGGCCAATTTAAGTAATCCTCCGACCTCGTTCTCGGTCGCACCTTGGAATACAGGGGTCTTAGCTTCAAAACCCAGAACCCTCCCTGCCCATCCCAAGTGGGTCTCTAGTACCTGGCCAACATTCATTCGAGATGGCACACCTAGTGGGTTCAGCACAATCTCAACCGGTGTTCCATCTGGGAGAAACGGCATATCCTCTTCAGGTGCGATCCTGGCAATGATGCCCTTATTCCCATGCCGCCCAGCCATCTTGTCGCCCACTGAGATTTTTCGCTTTTCAGCTACATAGACCTTAACGAGTTGGACTACACCGGGCGGGAGTTCGTCAGGCTGAAAGACCTTATCAATTTGGTCTTCCGTGCTCTCCTTTATGCGTGTAATCCGCACTTGGGCCTCATCTACTACACTCCGAAGACGTTCACTCGCAGACTTATTCTGTAGCTTGAATGTCTCAAGATCGACCTGTTTGAAATTGATCCGTTCAATATTGTCCTTCGTGAACTTCGCGCCCTCTTCCATAAACAGCTCGACGGTACCCTTCTTCAGCATTAAGCTGACCGTTTGGCGAATCAGGATCTCACGAAGTTCCTCATCACGAACGTCTTGGATACGTTTGATCTCGTATCGTTCGAGACCCCTAAGATCTCCAATCTTCACCCCGTGCTCTTTTTCAAGCAGCGGATCGTCAATCCGGCGTGAGAAAATTTTCACATCGATGATCGTTCCGGTCATGCCCGGAGGAACCCTGAGAGATGAATCCTTAACGTCCTTGGCTTTCTCACCAAAGATCGCTGTCAGCAGCTTCTCTTCCGGTGAAAGTTCGGTCTCTCCTTTTGGGGTGATCTTCCCAGCAAGAATATCCCCTGCTGTAACTCTCGCTCCTTCACGGATGATTCCTCGTTCATCGAGGTCTAGCAGGTTTTCCTCCGCGACGTTCGGGATTTCGCGCGTTATCTCCTCCATACCTCGCTTTGTATCCCTTACGTGCAGTTCAAGCTCTTGGATATGGATTGACGTGAAAATGTCATCTTTGACTAATTTCTCACTGATCAAGATCGCGTCTTCAAAGTTCGATCCGTACCAAGGCATGAATGCGACCAGGACGTTCCGGCCAAGTGCCAGTTCACCAGAGTCGGTACTCGGTCCATCAGCGATGATATCCCCGGGTTTGACTTTTTCGCCCACCTGCACGAGGGGTCGCTGATTGATCGCTGTATCCTGATTCGTACGCCAAAACTTCTTGAGTGGATACCGGTCAAATTGAGTAAGCTTGGCAAGAGGCTGTCCGGCACTTCCTGGCTTTATAGTTCCTGTGTCAATCACTGCCTCGTCTGCCGTGACCTCTACTACTTTTCCAGCACGGCGAGCGGTAACCACTGCACCCGAATCAGAAGCGACCTTCCCCTCCATCCCCGTTCCGACAAGTGGAGCATCCGTATACAGAAGTGGGACGGCTTGGCGCTGCATGTTCGAGCCCATCAGTGCTCGGTTAGCATCGTCATGTTCCAAGAAAGGGATTAGTGCTGCCGCGACAGACACAAGTTGGTCTGGTGCAACATCCATGTAGTCGATATCGGCCGGGCGAAGTAGCGGGAAATCTCCTCGCTCTCGGCAAAGTACGAACTCATTTTCGAAGTTGCCTTTAGGTCCTAGAGGTGCATTGGCCTGCGCAATGCGCTTCTCTTCTTCCTCATTCGCTGACAACCATTCTATCGTTTTTGTGACCTTACCATTCTTTACACGCCTGTAGGGTGTCTCCACGAAGCCAAGGTCATTGATCCGAGAATAGGTCGTAAGAGAAGTGATCAACCCGATATTGGGACCTTCAGGCGTCTCGATCGGACACATCCGGCCATAGTGGGAGTAGTGGACATCACGCACTTCAAAGCCAGCACGTTCTCTGGTTAGTCCACCCGGGCCGAGGGCCGAGAGACGACGCTTGTGGGTCATCTCCGCAAGAGGATTGGTCTGATCCATAAACTGGCTCAACTGACTGGAGCCAAAGAAAGCCTGGATCACAGCAGAGACTGTACGTGCGTTCACCAGTTCATCAATCGTGATCTTTGATGGATCAGTGTTGATCGACATCCGCTCCTTGACGAGTCTCGCCATCCGGCTGAGGCCGACACTGAACTGGTTCGCGATAAGCTCGCCGACCGTACGAACACGGCGGTTCCCGAGGTGATCAATATCGTCTGTGTACCCTCGGCCTTCGTTTAGCTCGACAAGGTGTCCGACAATGGATACGAAATCTTCGTTGGTTAGGATGGTTTGCGTCCTGGGTAGTCCAACACCAAGACGTTGATTCATCTTATAGCGCCCTACACGCCCAAGGTCATAGCGCTTAGGACTGAAGAAAACCTGCTCTAGTGCGAGACGGGCCGTTTGGACATTGGGCGCGTCACCGGGCCGTAAAAGCGAGTAGATCGCATATAGCGCCTCTTCTTCAGATTCCGTCGGATCCTTCTTAATCGTGTTCTTGATCATGGGGCTATCGCCCCGGGGGGTCTGCCGATCTGTCGTGTAAATCTTAAGTTTCTTTACCTTAAGCCGTTCGAGAATCTCGATGACTTCCTCGTCTATTTCCTCACCGTTCTGAATGACGATCTCACCTTCTGAGAGGATCTCTCCAGTTTCTGAATCGACGGCTTCCATATCGACGAAATCCTCAGCTACTACCTTACCCAGCAACTCATCAGTCGCGATCGCCCGTTTTCCAGTGAGCCTAAACTCAGTCACGTCATAGAAGAGTCGGAAGATCTCAGCGTCGGAGCTGTATCCTAGCGCCCTGAGAAGGGCGGTTGCCGGAAACTTTTTCTTCTTATCGATATGCACATAGCAGATATCGTTTATGTCGAGCGTAAATTCGACCCAAGACCCACGGAAGGGGATAATTCGTCCACTATAAAGCTTGGTGCCATTGGGATGAATGTTCTCTTCGAACACGACCCCAGGAGAGCGATGTAATTGACTCACGACCACCCGCTCTGCGCCATTAATAATGAAGGTCCCAAGATCCGTCAGGAGCGGGAGGTCTCCGAGGTATACTTCCTTCTCAATAATATCTGTGGGACGACGGTCCTCTGGGGGAGGCTCTTTTCTCCTTTTCCTCTTTTTAGCCGCGCTTTCCTCTTCATCAGGCATCTCCCAAACAATGAGACGCAGCATCGCCTTGAGTGGGGCGGCATAGGTCATATCCCGCTCGATGCATTCTTCAACCGAATACTTCGGCTCTGCTAACGACGCGCTAATGAACTCAAGCGTGAAGTTGTGGTTGATATCCGAGATCGGAAAAATTTCTCCGAAGACACGCTCCAGACCGAAATCCCATTGACCACCATCGTCCGTCCCAGAACCGATCAGCTTCCCAAACGAGTGAAGTTGAACATCCAACAAGTTCGGCATCGGCATGACTGACTCAAGCTTAGCAAAACTGAGAATCGGTCTATTATCCTTGCGCAATTCCAAGGTTTGTCCCCCTTCTTACCAGGCCACCTGCAACGGCGGCCAGTATGTATTGTGTTGATCAAGCGAGCACATCAATTCCTGGCCCGAGGGGGCCCCCAACAGAGATGGGTGACCCCTCGGACAAAAACCAATGCTAGCCCAAAAGTGTCGAGCGGTACCGATCAAGGGTCGGTTATCGTCCAAAAGCACTACTTAAGCGCTACGGCCGCCCCGACGTCCTCCAGCTTAGCTTTCATTTCTTCAGCCTCCACCTTCGTGACACCTTCCTTCACAGGGCCCGGAGCACTGTCTACTACTTCTTTAGCTTCCTTGAGACCGAGTCCCGTGAGCTCACGCACAACCTTGATGACTTGGATTTTCTTGTCACCGATGCCCTCGAGGACAACATCAAATTCGTCCTTCTCCTCAGCGGCTCCAGCATCCTCACCTGCTGCCCCTCCGGGCATCGCCATCGGAGCTGCGAGAGCTGTGACATTGAACTTGTCCTTAAAGGCATCAACGAACTCAGAAAGCTCGAGAACGGTCATGCTGCCAATGGTTTCGAGCAGCTCTTCATGATTCGTCGCCATCTTCCCTTATTCCTCCTAGTGCACTCCGGCTAAATCGCCGGCGTTTGGGTTTGACTCTACCGGTACTAGAAATGCATCTGTATCTGACGAGCTATATCCTCTCCTGAGGAAGAGAGGCTGATAGTTAGTCATCCTAATCTTATTCATCCTCTTCCTCAGCTGGCTCCTCGGCAGCCTCTTCCTCANCTGGCTCCTCGGCAGCCTCTTCCTCAACTGGCTCCTCGGCAGCCTCTTCCTCAACTGGCTCC